>Ga0310691_10004856_pt1 | contig 14941 bp, 11 predicted proteins | sample 176DNAGHGlowgp2_FD_203887 | JGI IMG/M metagenome (GOLD analysis project Ga0310691, IMG submission 203887) | Sheep rumen microbial communities from Palmerston North, Manawatu-Wanganui, New Zealand - 1766 DNA GHGlow gp2 (v2) (version 2) | ecosystem: Host-associated > Mammals > Digestive system >... | reverse complement strand
ATAAAAGGACCTTCGAATTCGGGTTGACGATAACTTTTTCTGAAGTTGTTGAACTCCTGAGGATTATCAAATTCTTTTTCAAATTCTTCCTCTTTTCCATTGTTGTTTCTGTAAACATAGACTTTTCATTTGAACATTTTTATATTGGTTAGGAAATAAAAGTAGCACCATTTTGGTGACAGTGCTATTATAGACGATTTTTTTTAAAATGCAAGTTTTTTTGAAGATTTTTTTTGGTAGTTGAGAACTCGGAAATAACGAGAGTGAAGCAAATAACAACCCGGGTTCAGTGAGAATGGTTATAAGGAATTAAAATAAAAGGTAGACTAGGAATAATGTAGAACCCGGGTTGAATTAATTGACTAACGCCTCAGAATGAAAAATTTATGATTTTGAACGATAAAATTTGTATTATTTTCAATTTCCGATATAATATATTTACAATTTTATATAATCACAGTTATAAAGATGAATAATTTGGAAATACAAGAATCGATGGCAGAGCTTTCTGAAAATTTAATAGATTTAGAAAATTTAAAATCTGAAATACTATATGCTGAACAACCAGAAATGGCATATGAAAATGCAAATAGGAATCAACCAGAAAAGAAAACATATAAGTGAGTAGTGTTAGATCCAGAAAAGAAGTACAATGTTTGCGAAGATCCTCTCACAAAGGAAATGGGTTCTAAAACTTTTGAATGACACATAGAAACTTATTATTCAGCGAATCCAAGAACAAGACCACATTTTAATATACATAAAACTGCTCATCCTGTACCTGGTGTACACATTGCTAAATTAGATGGAACGGTAAGAGATAAGGATGGATATATAGTATTGGCATGTAATGGCTTTAAATTTGGTCATATTATTATGACATCTCTTTGACCAGGAAAAGTTTATGATAGATGATGAATGAAAGATAAAAATCATATAGATATTTTTACAAATCGATAGATTTGTATAGAAAACAATTTTAAGACATAAAAATCTCTCCTAATTGATTCCAATCCAACTCCTCCAATCTTTTGTTGCTTAAATTTTCAGGAATAACGAAACTACCTCATTTTTTGCTAATCATTTTAGAGATTTTTCACAAAGTTTTTCTACTGTATGGAGAAAATAAATCTAAAAATCTGATTAATTCATCAAATTGGATATTTGGAATCTCATTTTTCTTTACGAGTCAGATTAAACAACTTTTCACTTTTGGGGCAGGAGAGAATGCTTTTACTGGAACAGTTTTGAGATATTGTACTTCATAAGCATAATTTAAAATCCAATACAAATATGATTTTTTGCCAGCATCGAAACGGAGTTTCTGTCAAACTTCATCTTGAACCATAAAAAGTCAGCCTGAAAACTCTCCTTTTCCATCTCAGAAAAACATTTTTAGAATCGGAGAAGTAATATAATATGGCAGATTTCACACGACAAAAGTCTGATTTTTTTCTCATTCAAATTGACTTAAATCTCACTCTAGCACATCTCACCAAACAATTTTCGCAGTTCAGCTCTCCTTTTTTGATGTCACTTCTTCAAGTATCTCCTTCAAAGTTTCATCTTTTTCAAAAAGAGTAAAATTCTGAGAAATATTCAAGATCAGCTTGGTTATCGATCATTTTCCAGGTCAGATTTCTATTAAGTTTTTACAATTATTTTGAATATAAAAATCCTGAGCTTTATCGGCGATTCGGTGTCTAATTTTGGAATCTGTAAGAAAATTTTGTCAGAGATAAGTGGACACAATTAGTTATCAGGATTTAAAACTTTGGTTAGTATAGGGAAATTGGGGGAGTTTGCAAACAAATCTCCCCAACCCCTCTTTATCAAGAGGGGTACACATGCAAGATTTTCCTCCTTGATAAAGGAGGGGGACCACGAAGTGGTGGAGGATTTTTTAATTGTATGATTTATAAAAATCCCTCTCGGCTACGCCGTATCCCCCTTTGAAAAGGGGGAACAAAAATATTAGAAATTTCTGAAAATTTTGACTCTATTTTTGAGATCTTCATCATCTTTGGAGTTATGCTCTTTAACTGGAGTTTCTTGTGTGATAACCCCCTCGGCTTCGCCACTCCCCCTATCAGGGGAGAAAGTTTTGTTTTCAGGTTTTTGCTCCCTGCTAGGGGAGCTGGACTGCGTAGCAGGACTGAGGGGCTGTTGAATGTTTTGTTCGTTATCACTAATGGATTCTTCGCTATCGCTCAGAATGACGTCATTATGTGGAGTTTCCTCAATATCAATTAGAGAATAGTCATAATCGATTTGCTTCAAAATCCAGTATTTAATTGGAGTTCAGAGAGTTTGATGTAAAAGGTAATCTCGCTGAATTGTGATATTTCTTTTTCATTTTAAGAGTTCATTTACCTCGCTAACTTTTTTTCACAAAATAGATGAAAATGCTTTTTGAGTAAGTCATTTTTCCTTGATGAGAACTTGTAATTCGATTCATGGATGTTCAATCATGTTGTCCATTTTGTTGTCTAAAAGTTCACTACTTTAGTGAAATTCACTTATTCTATGAAATAGTGAATTTCTATGATTATAATCCGAAAAAAATATTTTGCAAATTTTTTCACACTTTCTGTGAAATAGTGAATTTTACCTCCTCTGGCTTCGCCATCTCCCCTTAACAGGGGAGAAAAGTTTTTTGTTGTCTAAAAGTTCACTGAAATAGTGAAATTCACTGTATGTGTGAATTTTGCGAAATTTTAAGAGTTTTAGTAGATGGAGAGTCAGATTTCTTGATTTTTTGATGTCAAAATGACATAATATTATATATATAGCATTTTTTGTGAAATAAAAATTTCTTGTATGTGTAGCAAATCCTCCTGCCTTCGGCATCCCCCTTTGTCAAGGGGGTATCTTTCCTCCTTGATAAAGGAGGGGGACCACGAAGTGGTGGAGGATTTGTAGAGTACATTCTTCGCTACGCTCAGAATGGGGATGGGGAGTTTGTGTAAGTTTGTCATTCAGAGGGAGTGAAACGACCGAAGAATCCAGGTGTGTTATATTTCCTGGATCCTTCACATTCGTTCAGGATGACGGTAAGATGCACAAGATTCTTCGCTGTCGCTCAGAATGACAGGCGAGATGTAGAGAAATCCCCAGTCACTACGTGACAGCCCCTTTAAAAAGGGGCGAAGAAACACACCTAAGATTCTTCGCTATGCTCAGAATGACAGGCGTGATGTAGAGAAATCCCCAGTCGCTATGCGCCAGCCCCTTTAAAAAGGGGCGAAGAAACACACCTAAGATTCTTCGCTAACGCTCAGAATGACAGGCGAGATGTGGAGAAATCCCCAGTCACTACGTGACAGCCCCTTTAAAAAGGGGCGAAGAAACACACCTAAGATTCTTCGCTAACGCTCAGAATGACAGGCGAGATGTGGAGAAATCCCCAGTCACTACGTGATAGCCCCTTTAAAAAGGGGCGAAGAAACACACCTAAGATTCTTCGCTATGCTCAGAATGACAGGCAAGATGTAGAGAAATCCCCAGTCACTACGTGACAACCCCTTTAAAAAGGGGCAAAGAAAGTACAAAACCAATAAAAAGTCAAGCTAAACTAAATAATGAGAAAGCATAATTCAAATCTGGCAAAACTCATGAAAAATGGTACAGATTTGTATGAATTTTGACAATTTTTGTCACAAAATTGAGAATCATTCGTAATCTCAACTGTAAGGGTCGTTCTCTGTCAAAAAGTATCAGAACGTGCTTGCAGATGCCTAAATTCATCTTCCCTGTTGGTGAGGATAGGGGATCATCGACATGTGGGGTATCCCGCGAATCTTGGATGGTCTTGATGAAAGTGAGTCAGCATTTTATCTCTTATTTCCCTTTAATTAGGGCGAAAAGTTATGTAGATGTCCACTTACGTCAAAATCTCTTGCATTTGTGTCTAATATTTTTACACTGAGGATTAGTTTACTGTGTGGAGACACAGAAACCCAACCCTGTTTGGTGATTTATTTGTGACTTTTTATTTTTATTCAACAAAACAACATGAACATTAAAAAATTGTTCGCAACATTGTCTGCAATGGTAGTTGCAGTTTCAATGACGTTGCCTAGCGCATCAGTGTTCGGAGCTGAGTACAGCCAAGAACTTCAAGATGCTTATAATTGGGCTTATTCAAAAGGAGTTACTACTATGTCTCCAATTGATAATGCTAATATGTATGGAGCCATTACAAGAGCTGAAATGGCTAAAATGTTATCTGTATATTCTACTGAAGTTTTAAAGGCTACACCTGATACTTCAGCAGCTTGTACATTCTCAGACATCGATTCAGTTAAAGGTGATCTTCACGATTACATTATTGAATCTTGTCAATTAGGTATCATGGGTCAAGGAATTACTGCATTCAGACCTTATGACACAATTTCTAGAGCAGAATTTGGTACTGCTTTGTCTAGAGTTTTATGGGGAAGCACATACGAAGGAGGAACTCCTTACTATGCTAAACACTTAGACGCTCTTAAGACAAATGCAATTATGAACCAAATTGCTAACGCTGAATCTACAAAAGAAATTAGAGGATATGTAATGTTAATGCTTATGAGAAGTGAGACAAATGCAGTGGATTGTGATGATCCAGTAGTTGCATTAGCATGTTTAGATTCAGAAGCAGAGGCATACAAAGAATGTCCTGCAGCATGTAGAGAAGATGCTAAAACAGATGAAGATGGTAAAGTAGTTAAAGCTTGAGACTTAGCTGTAAAAGTTACACCTGCTACAGAGAGAAAAGCTATTACAAGCGGTGGTGTATCAGATCTTGATACTGTTACTCTAAAAGCTAGTGAAAAAATCACAGTTAATAGTATTACTCTTGAAAGATTTGGATACTCTACAGCTAGTGATGTAGATGCTATATGGTTAGAAGATGCTAATGGAAATAAGATAGCTGATGAAAAATCACTTTCAACATCTAAAGATACTGTAACTCTTAAGATAAAGAAAGAATACAGAGATATGGATGAAAGTAATGCATTAACTATCGTTCTTAGAACTTCTACTTGAGCTAAAGCTGGAGGAACTATTGGATTCAAAGTTACTGATGTAGATTCTTCTGCAAAAAACTTAGATTTATCTGACTATAATCCTTATACTTATGAATTAGTAGCTTATGATGGATCTAAAGTTACATTATCAGTAAAAGGTAATGATAAATCATATAATTATGAAGAAGGAGAATTCTATGAAGTATCTAGAGTTAAAGTAAAAGCTTGAGCATCAGTTCTTGCTCTTAATGGAATTACATTAACTAATAAATGAGCATTTAGTGGAGCTACTACATCAGGAGTTCTTGCTACTTTAGATTTAGATGAATTCGTATCTAAAGTAAAAGTAACAGCTGATGGAAAAGAAGTTTCAGGATTGAAATGGAATGTAACTAAAGATAATGAATTAGTTCTTTCTTGGGATACTATAGAAGTAGCCATCAATAAAGATGTACAATTAATAGTTAGTATAGCTATGGAGAACTTAGATGAATTTGGAAAAGTTGTAAGACTTGTATTGAATGATACAGGAGATTTGAATGCGACAGAGAAGAAAACAGGTGCTAGAGTATCTGTTACAGCTCCAAAAGCTATTGAAGATTCATGGAAGGTTTATACTTTCAATGGAAGCAAGATCAAGTTCTCTAACACTAAATTATCTTCTACAATAGATGCTGCACAAGGATCTGAAGATGTAGTTATAGCTAAAGGTAAAGTTAATGTAGCTGAAGAAGTTAAATTAACTGAATTAGTTTTCACTGCAAGTACTGGTGTTATTGAAGATATGACATTAACTATTGCATGAGAAGCTTATGATGCTAGCGTATCTTCTGACAAGAAAACATTTACGTTCAGAAATGTATTTATTGAAAAATCTGGAGATGTTGAACTTAGCATAGATGTTGTAGATGAAGAAGAAGCTTCAGGAGAAGAAGTAACAATTAAATTAGGAACTTCAACATCTATTGGAAAAGCTATTTTTGCAGCTAATAATGCTAGGTATGAAAACTCAAGAGAGTATGTTAAAGAAGGAGATGTTTCTGGATCTATTACTATTTCCAAAGTAAAGGTTCAAGAATCTAAAGGATCTTTGACAAATAATCAAAATACTAAGAGAAATGTTGTTGTAAGAGAGAATAAAGACGTAGTAGTATTTGATGGTACTTATACAGCAAAGAAATGAACAGTTAATCTTGATAATGTTACAATAACTCTTGTAACTTGAGCTGCTGAAGGTGCTGATATTAGTTTCACTGTTGAAATTGATGGACAAGAGGTTGCAGATATCGACAATCCAGCTACAGGAAGTGGGGATGATGTAGATTTCGATGCAATTGAAGTAAAAGATGGAAAATCAGTTAATGTTAAAGTTACAGCTCATGCTTATGCTGAAGCTACATGAGCATCTATTCCTTACGAATACAAAATTACCCTTATGTGAAAGGACGATAAAGGAAATGATGCAGGTAGAATAAGTAAAAATATGGCTAAGATTGAATTTGTAGATTCTGACTCTATTACTGTTTCTACAAGCACAGCTGCTAAGAAACAGGACGTAGTATTAGCTTCAGAAAATCAAGTTATTTCTTGGTTTGTTGTTTCTCCAGATAAGAAAGCTGAGGAAGCTACAATAGATGATGTAGTATTCGATATCACATCATTATCTGGTGTTCTAAGAAACTTGGATGCTAATTTCATGGATATAGATCCTGACAATTATTTTGATTTTGCAATCGGAGTTAATACGGCTGACGATATGAAATTCTCAGGAGATAGTACAAAGCTTGAATTAGTAATATCTGATATGTGAGCTAAAGTTTCAAAAGACTCAGATGCTAAACTTACATTTACAGAAATTCTTGAAGCTGGTGATTATAAGATAAACTTAGAGAAAGTAAATAATGATTCACAAAGCAATAAAGAATTCTTGAGAAAATCTGTTAATGCTTTGGTAAAAGTTAAGGAGCAAAAGAACCTTGATAGTGAAACTGAATATGTATTTGATATAGAATATTCAGATGAGGCTACTAATAAGGAGATATCATCAGTAACATTTACATTTGATAATGGTTCTGGTGTTACATTCACTGATGTTACAGAATGAAGTAATGGATATACTTATAAGAAGATTAAGGATAGTACTTTGTATGTTACAGTTATCTCTTATACATGAAATAATGAGAATGTTACTGTTGCGTACGATTCAGATTCAGCTAAAAAAGCTGGTCTTACAGATGATGATGTATATCAAGATTTCTTCAAGGTTGGAACAGCTAGACTTCAAGATTTTCCATTGAAATAGTCTAACTAGACATCAGGAAAAACTCTATCCTTCGGGATGGAGTTTTTTCTATAACCCCTCCACCACTTCGTGGTCCCCCTCCCCTATCAGGGAGGAAAAATGTAGTTCATGAATTTCTCTCATATGAGGGAAAGTATCACAAAGTGACGAGGGTGATTTACAATAAAAAACAGCTTGAAAATATTTGTTGATTATTTACCATTTACTTTGTAGTTTTATATTCTCATCATAACAAAATGAAAATCGTTGTAAGAAAAGATGGGGAATGATATATTGCAGAGGTACAATGAAAAGAGAATGTTTATGCTTTTTGATATACTAAAGAAGAGGCTGTAAAAGAACTAAATAATGTCGTAGATATGATGTTGGATTATTACAATAAAGAAGTATCTGTTCAAGAAAATATCAAAAATTTACTAAAAAATAAAAAATATTCTTATGCCGTATAAATTTCGCGATATAGAAAAAAGGCTGAATAAATTATGATATACAATTGTTAGACAAAAATGATCCCATGTTTTATTTTCTGATTGAAAAAGGATATTTCCAGTTCCTAATCACTGATGAAAAGAGATTTCTCCATGAGTAGAGAAAAAGATTCTTGAGATTATTTGAATGAGTAGAGAAGATTTTGATAATATAAAGTAGTCTGAGAAACTTTATCCTTCGGGATGGAGTTTTTTCAAATCTCCCACCGCAAGCGGTCCCCCCTCTTTATCAAGAGGGAAAGAAAAAAACCCAATTGTTTCCCCTTGATAAAGGGGATACGGCGAAGCCGAGGGGATTTGCAATTTTAGGAAACTAAAAAAGCTTACTATAAAATTTGCATTTAATGCATATTTACTTATAATATCACAAATTTATTGTATCTAAAATTTTAATGGTATTTAAACAAAATTATGATCAAGATCTACCATATATTCCGTATAATTCTGCGAACAAAGATTATGCTAGATTTAATAGAAGAAATCCAACTAGAGCAGAATCTTTAATGTGGAATGTTGTATTAAAATGAAATAAAACTTGATATCGTTTTGTTCGCCAAAAAACTTTATGATGATTTATTGCAGATTTTTATTGTTCTAAATTATTACTTGTGATTGAGGTTGATTGATGATATCACTATGAAACATGAGAAGAGGATGAAAATAGAGAAAATTGGATGGAAAGTAAGTGAATAAAAATTATTAGATTTACCAATAATGAGGTTGAAAAGAATTTGGACGGAGTGGCTCAATATTTGGAAGATATTATAAGAGATAGAGAAACAGAATTATGATTGTAATTAATACTCTATCCTTCGGGATGGAGTTTTTTCTTTTAGGGAGAAATCACTGAATATAAAACAAAAAATAAAAAAGTGCTAAAATTTTTGCATAGAATTTTTTTTTGATTATACTTTACAGTGAAAAAAGTTTTTACTTAGTTAGTTATAAGTCATGGCAGATTCAGAAGGTACTTCAAATAATAATCCTATAAAGGAAGAATTATCCCCAGAAGAATTGAAACATATAAAAGAACAATGAGCTTCTGGAAAATGAACCCTAGAAGATGGGTCTATCATTATGGCAAATTGAAAGAAATTGGATCCTAAAGAATATTTCTTGTATCTTTTGCAATTAATGATTCAGAATGATAGTTCTGATATTTACTTTACGTATGGAGAAGAGCCTGCACTTAGGGTTTATGGAGAAGTACATAGAGTTACTACTGTTCCAAAATTGGAAGATTCTACACTTGAAGCTATATCAAAAATTTTGATGAGCGATGAAGATTTAGAATTGTATAAACAAAATCTGAGCTGTGATCTGTGATATTCTGTGCATGGACGTAGATATAGAATGAATATTTCACGTCAAAGATGACATAAAATGATTGTGGCAAGATTACTTGAAGAGAAAATTCCAACAATCCATGAATTATGATTACCTGAAATCCTGGTAACATTGACTAGAAAAACTAGTGGAATCGTGCTTGTAGCATGACCTACATGATCATGAAAATCTACAACACTTGCTGCCATGATAGAAGAAATAAATAGGACAAGAGCCTGCCATATTATTACAATCGAAGATCCTATCGAATATGTATTTGACCCTCAGAAGTCTATTTTTGAACAAAAGCAATTATGAAAAGATGTAATATCTTTTGCTTCAGCGATGAAATACGCGATGAGACAAAGACCTGATGTAATTCTATTCTGAGAGACAAGAGATACTGAATCATTGAAAAATGCCATAGCATTAGCCGAAACATGACACCTAGTTTTGACAACAATTCACTCTAGATCAGCAGAGCAGACCATAAATAAAATTATTTCAATGGTTCCAGAAGATGAGCAACCAGCAATTAAAAATCAGATTTCTGAAAATATGACAGCTATTATTGTGCAGAAATTAATCAGAACTGTAGATGGAAAATGAATGGTGCCAGCACATGAAATATTATTAAATAACAAGGCAGTAGAAAACACAATACGTGAAAACAAAATGAATCAATTGAGAAATGTAATGTATACCTATAGAAATAATTGAATGTGTTTATTAGAAGATAGTCTTTTTCAACTAGTACAAAGATGAAAAATTACACCAGATATGGCTATGTTTAATGCAAATGACCGTGCCGCATTAAAAAGAGAGTTAGTGGAAAATGGATTAATATAAAGCGTTATCTTGAAATTTTATAGAGAAATCATACATTAAAATCAGATTTTAAATTATAAGATTTAATTGTATGATTTTTTTGTCATATATTTATAGAGGTAAATCAAGGGATTTAAGAAAAATTATTACAGCGACACTCAAATCGTGAATGGCAGAAAAAATTAAAAAAATCAATTATGTACAGAATTATTCCCTTAAAGACCAGAAAATAATAAAGATGGAAGAAAAAATACTTTTGATATATACTCAGAATGAAAATTGATTATCAGACTTCTTATCCAAAAATTTTCCTCAAATAGAAAAAATAGATATAAATTAAATTTATTTTTTTGATAAATATGAGAAAACAACAATTAATACAATTATTACAGTTTTTGCTAATATGGTGATTATTGCGAGCTTTTATTGAGTTTGTAATGGAACTATCTTTTACAGATTTTGTGCTTAAATATCGGCTATATCTATTAATTGTAAGTGTTTCATATTTCTACTACTATTCAATACAATACGAACCAGATAAAAAGTATGAATTGATTAGAAATATTGTACTCTATGGGAATGTTTATCTTTTTCTCCATATATTTTTTCGTCCACAACTAAATATTTCCCATCAACTATTCATACTTTTGTGATTAATTATATTGGGAATATGGTGGACCACCAGACTAAAAACTAGATGGAAATATTTATTACAAATTATTTGATGAATATTTACTTTTTTTATTATGATTTCTGGAATGTTCTATTTTTATCCAGAAGCTCCAGATATAGACTGATTTCTGAAAAATAGATCAACAGAAATTCAATTCTTATGAGTGGAAAATCATGTCGATAAATCAGAAGCATACATACAGATTTCTAATAATAAAGGTAATAGCAGCATAGAAATAGTTCCATATTTTACTAGGTCATTATCTGAGAATCAGAAAATTTCTTATCCATCTCTTAGACAAAACAGGGATGAAACTGTTGTAATAATCACTCCTGAATGAGATTTGTTTCAGTTGTTTCCACAGTCGGAGATTGCATTAGAATTTTCATGAAAAGATCTAAAAACAGTATCAAAACTAAATTGAAAAGTCTGATTTTTATCATGAATTTTTGATTCAGTTGTAGAATATTCATGAGAAGTAGATTCTTTGACTCCAGAACAACAAGAACAGCTTGAATGAATAGGAAATGTATACAAAAGAGAATTGGTTATGTATTTAAAATCTCAGATCTCAAAAAGCAATATATCTCGAACGAATAATACAATGATGTATAATTTGGATGGAAAAATCGTAAAAATTTTGTCAAAAATGTTTCCAGCCTCATTTAGTAAAAATGAGCGTAATTATAAAGAATTCCAAAAATATTTTAGTCGAGTAGATAGTGATACACAGTTGTGAAAGCAATCTACAATCCAATTATGAGGAAATTGATGAATTAATTCATTACGATGAAATCTGAAAGAAAATATAAATATATGAAGAGATAACACATACAGGGTATTAAAGAACTAACATAAATCTTTGTCAGATTGATTTTTGATAATTATTTATTATACTTTTAAGCATAAAATTTATTTACAATTAGATAATTTGAAGGTGGATAATCAATCATTTATAGAAACTCCAGATAATGTATTGTATGACATATTTTTGAAATGATTAAACGAAGAAACAATTAAAAAGATTTCATTTGATTTGAATGAACCTGAGTGGATGCTCCAGTCTAGGCTCGAGTCATTCAAAATTTTTCAAAAAATCAAAAAGCCTGATTTTGGTCCAGATATTTCTTCGATAGATTTTGATAATTTGGTTTATTATGCCAAACCAAAAAAGTGATTTGCATGAGCAGCAGATTCTCGAGATAAAGTACCTCAGAATATAAAAAATATTTTTCAGCGTCTAAATATTCCAGAAGCTGAGCAGCAATTTTTGGCTTGAGTGTGATGACAATTCGATTCATCAGTAGTTTATCATAAACTCAAAGAGAAACGACAAAAAAGTTGAATCATCTTTGACGATATTTCAGTAGCTATTCGTGAACATTCAGACTTAGTTAAAAAATATTTTATGAAACTGGTGCCACCTACTGATCATCAGTTTGCTGCACTTCACGGAGCAGTTCGAAGCTGATGAACTTTCGTTTATATTCCAGAATGAATTCAGATTTCTGATCCTTTACAGGCGTATTTTCGTATGAATACGTATGAATGATGACAGTTTGAACATACTTTAATCGTGCTTGAAGATTCCACAAGCTGTAGCTATATAGAATGATGTTCAGCTCCAAAATATGACAAACGTTCACTACATGCCGGTTGTGTAGAGATTTTTGTGGGTAAAAATTCATCAATGCGTTATACATCAGTGGAAAATCGGTCATTAAATACGTTTAATCTCAATACAAAACGTGCATTGGTAGAAGAAAATGGTCATATGGAATGGATTGGATGAAATCTCGGTTCATGAGCTACGATGCTCTATCCATGTTCGATTTTGAAATGAGATAATTCTACATCTGATAACCTTTCTCTAGTTGTCGCATCCAAAGATCAGCATCAGGATGTGGGTACAAAGGTCATTCATATATGAAAAAATACATCATCAAATACAATTTCAAAATCTATTTCCAAATCGTGAGGTGTAAATACATATCGTGGATTGGTGCAGATTCAATCATGAGCAGAAAATGCTGTAGCTTCGACACGTTGCGACGCCTTACTTCTCGATGAAATTTCAGTTTCAGATACTATTCCTACTATTCAAATAAAAACCGATGATGCGACAGTTTCGCATGAAGCGACTGCATGAAAAATTGATGAAAATCAGCTTTTTTATCTAATGAGTAGATGACTCACTGAAGAAAAAGCCATGGCTATGATTGTGAATGGATTTATTTCATCGGTTACCAAAGAATTGCCACTTGAATATGCTTGAGAGCTCAATCATCTGATACAGATGGAGATGGAGGGAAGCGTTGGCTAGTATTTTTGAAAATATAAAATTAAATTTTTCATATATCCCCCTTTAAAATTCCCCCCCTTACTAAATGGGGGGGGACTTTTCTATTATCAAATGAGGTTGTAATAAAATTTATCAAAATCGTACATACATACTTCTACGAAAAAAAGTCCTTCAAAATTTGACAGGATTTTTTTTTTATATATAATTGGTTAGTGAATTATATTTTATAATCTAAAACAAAAAGGTATGAAAATCTCAAAAACAGCTGTATTAGCTATGTGATGTGTATTCACAGCGGCTGGATTATGACTTATGGCAGCTACAGTAGTGGCAGACAGTGAAAGTAGAGAGAAAAGTTTTGGTGTAGATTTGAACAATGCTATTCAGCACATAGAAAAAGTTATTTTTATTTCATCATGATCAAATTCATCTAGAGCTACAATGCAGCAAGTGGGAGGTCAAGATTCTATAAATTGACGTTTGGTGTGAATCAAAACAGATAGATTTGTTTTGTCTAAAGATGAAAATAGTAATATCATCGAAAGTAGTTTTAACTGATCAAGTATATTATGATGAGAATCAAATAAAATGACCAGTTGAGCTTATAATGTAATTCTAGCGTGAAGTGGAAATGAGACATTTAAGTGAATGTATAATACTATTTTATGATGAGAGGGAAATAAAGCAAACGGAACTTCTACTAATACTTTATGATCTACAATTATTTGATGAAAAGATAATACAGTAGAATGAAAATATTCTGTAACTGTATGATGACATGATAATAATATTGAAGGAAGCAACTCAACAGTCGTTGGAAACAATAGTAGTGTAATATGAAATGATTCTACAGCTTTATGATTAAACTCTAAAATAAATGCGAGTGGTTCCTTTTTGTGGACAGATGGAAAAGTAAATGAAAGTTTGACTGCAGATGGAGTTTTTGCTGTAAAATCCAATAGTGGAATGGTAATTAATACAGCTAAAGCACATTCTCTAGCACAGTTGACTATATGAAACCCTATGATAGTTTATCCAAGTAAAAAATCTGAAGGAATTGAGTGTAGTAATGGAAATTGATGAATTATGAAAGTAGTAAAGAATACTGATAGTCAGGTATGTTTCTGTAGCTGTGATGGATCATGATGGAACTCTTTATTCGGAGCAAGATGAGCATGTCAAAGTTCTTGTCAAGGAACGGAACATAAAGCACCAAAATGTGGTAGTGAAGTTAAAAAAATTAGAAAAGATGGAAAGTTGCTATATACATGATCATGTAAAGTGTGAGAAGTATTGGAATGAACTGGAGCATATTTAGTGACAAGTGATGGTAAAGTTCACTGGTCATGTCAAACTGAAGATGGAAGTGTTACACCATGTAGTGAATCTACAGATTGAACTATTACAACATATTCACAAGATTCAACTTTTTGTGATGATAATAACAAGGATTGTAAAGGTGGCTCAACAAAGAAAGAGTTATGAGATAATGAAAATAAATATATTCGACAATGTATTAAAACAGATGGAGATGAGGAGACAATACAAGAGTGTTCTGTTTGCAAGGAAGGTTATATCAAATATGAAGGTAACTGTGTTAAGAGATATGACTGTGATGATAATACATTACCAGAACATGCAAACATAATTAATGATGATGCAATATCAGAGAATCAAGAATATAAATATGGAACAGAAACAGAACCATGTACATTTGAATGTGAAACACATTATACATGGAATTCAAATAAAAAAACATGTGATGCAGATACAAAATATGAAACCTGTGGAACAAAACCAAATAATTCACAATGGATAATTGATACATTTAAACAGACATGGAACGGTACAGAATGGCAACCAAATAACAAACCAAACAATAAATGTATTGAAAGTGATTCTAGTACGGAAGAGTGTACATTTAAATGTGAAGACGGTTATAAATGTAATTCAAGATTTGATGCTTGTGAAGCGATTCCAGAAACAACATATTCATGTGCAGCATGAAAG
>Ga0310691_10004854_pt1 | contig 14942 bp, 35 predicted proteins | sample 176DNAGHGlowgp2_FD_203887 | JGI IMG/M metagenome (GOLD analysis project Ga0310691, IMG submission 203887) | Sheep rumen microbial communities from Palmerston North, Manawatu-Wanganui, New Zealand - 1766 DNA GHGlow gp2 (v2) (version 2) | ecosystem: Host-associated > Mammals > Digestive system >... | reverse complement strand
TTTCAAGTATCTCTAATATGTGCTTACATATATGCGCACATTCTGGATAAATAAAAGATAGTTCTATAACCATATTTCTTGTAGTAAGAAATCTTTTTTCTAATTCTTTTATGTAAATTTCTTTATTATCTATATCTGTGCTAATAAGCTCATATAACTTCTTTACAGTATCTTTTAGCTCACTCATTCCTCTACCTGTTCATTATCTATTTCTCTTAGTATTTCTCCGGCAAAATAAACTTTCTCTACGTTATATAACTCACGATTAATTATTGTGTCTTGGCATTTCTTAACTATGCGTTTCAACAAGCAATCGTCATTACATTCGCATCTTAGAGAGTATTCAAATTCTGCTCTACAAGAGAAATTTTCAACATATTCATAAGCAGGGCAATTTTTAATTATTTGCTTTGTCATTTTTCTCCTTTCGCACACGCTGTGCTTTCTTATACTTTTCAGTTATTTCAAAATAATCAGGACAAGTTACTTCATAGAATATGCAGCATCTCTTTTCATTCATACAAGTCTTATTCATATTTCCGTTAGGAGTATAGAACAGGCACTTAAAAATATTCTGTATTATATTCACTATCCTATAAGCTCCCACATTGCCGGAGAAAATTCTTCATCAAAGTATTGTTTAAAATCTCCAATCAACAATTCTTCTGACTTTTTATCTGCCTGTATCATTAATTCGCTTATCTTGTTAAATTTATTGTTTCTATTATTTGTTTCCATTTTTCTCTCCTTCTTACCAATCTACTTTCTGAGGTCTTACTTTATTCCACTTTCCCATAGCGAAAACTTTTCCTTTAAAGCCGGGGGAAAACTCTAAGTCGACAGATTCATCCTGTTTTATAAAACGTGGCATATCAGCCAAATTTATCGCAGAAATTCCGCTTGGTATTTCTATAATCACATCTCCAAGCATAGAATTTGGATAAGCGTCTCCTGCAATAAATTTTACGAATCCTTCTTCGCCATTATTAATTATCATCAAGAACAGGCTGTTGTCAGCCGTTAGAAGAACGTTTTTTATAGTGACGTGACCTTTTATATCAAACGTCTTCAAAGATATGTTAGCAACGGACTCAGTGTGGTCTAAGACTGGATATTGTATTTCAACAACTGTATTATCTGGCATTCTTCATTCTCCTTATAAATTCTTCTTTATTGATTAATCCTTTAATATACTTTTCAGTTACTTCTATTTTAGTTTCTTGACTTCCGAACCCTTTAAAGAAGTTAAATATGTCAAAATCATTTGCTCCCATTTTCCATTTCCTCAAAATACTTTTCTAAATTGTTTACAGCATATTCTAGGGAGTGCATTCTAAAGACATCGCATAGCTTGTATGCGCACCTCTTATTTAGTTTGATTGCAAGTTTGTATCTATCTCCAATCTTTGCTTTAGTAACAAACTGAGTAAGTCTGTAGTTCCCCAAATATACTCTGAGAGTTGAAGGAATCATCCCTACAATCTCAGCAAGCTCCTCTGTACTTACTAACGTTTCCTTCATAAGACAGCACTCCTTAGTTGAGTGTTGTCTTTTTGAGTTCTTCGTCAGCCATTTTAATAGCTCTGTCTATACGTTCTTTTCTTGTAGAACCTTGTATTTGTTTACCTAACAACGTAGCTAATGTCTTCAAACAAACAAATTCAATAAGTGCTATGATTGATTTGTAAGCAAAAATACCTACTACTACATTAACGATGATTCCTAAATCCAACATTGTATTTTTCCCTTTCTTTATTTGCAGCTCTCACTTGTGCAAGTCTAGTAAAGTCTATTTTCTTAAACTCCTTAGTTAAATAAGCAGCTTGTTCTTCACTAATCTCGTCATATTGTCGAGCTATTCTAACCTTTTCTATTAATTCCTTTATCTCTTGGTCTAAGTTTCCACCTCTTGCTCTCGGAGTCTCTACAAGCTCGTCAAACTTCTTCTGAGCAGTAACTAGACAAGAAGCAAAAAATTCATAAAATGCCATTATTCTTCACTCAATTCCTTTCTGAGAATATCTATAATGTCCTTTGGAGTTAAGTCTCTATTGGTTTTTATCTTCATAACTCCGTTTTCTCTGTCAAATTCAATTTCCATAAAATCTTTCTTCTTACCGAAGTTAAATAAGTTCATAAAAAATTTAATCAATACACTCTCCTTTCATATCAATCATTGTTATTACTACGTCTATATGGGGATTATCTTTATCAACTTTTACTCTTGAACCATCAGTAGATGCTATAATCTTAAAATTATCGTCTTTTATAAGATTTGCTTTTACTAATGAGTCATGCAAAGCTGCATGATAATTGCATAAATCAGCTCTCCTATTACTGTCTTGATAATAGATAGCTTGAACATTTATTGGAAAATCAATTGGGTTAAATCTTGTTCCAAATCTTTCTTTTATAAATTTGCATACTTCCTTTTCAAAAGCTATGTATGCTTTGCTTGGAAGTAATATTGTTCTTCCTGTTTTTAGAGTCACAATATTACTGTGATTCTTCTTTGTAACTGGTTTGATAGGTATTGTAAATTTTAGTGTTTGCATATTCTCTCCTTCTTTCTGGATTGAAAATGCAACGTGGATTTAGTTAAATATTTGATTTATTAAATATATTGTTTCTTCTAGCGTGAAATAGTATGTATCATCTCCAAATGTTATGTCATATCCTTTTCCACTTTCTTTAAAATCTTTCATTTTGTCTGTATTTACTATTAGAGGAAAACCAGACTTCTTCTTTATTGTTATAATCATCGTTAATCCTCTAATATTCTTTTGTCTTTGTTGTATTTAAGTTTTATTATTCCGCCAGCAGGATTTCCAAGAGAAAAGTTCTTAACTTTCCCTATGGCTATTTGTGGCTCATTCAATAATTCACCACTATATTCATCTCTTTCTCTATGAACAATAATTCCATAGTCAGCCATATTGTACCAATCTCCACTGCCGGATATTGAATACATATTTGGAAGCTCATCATCATCTGGCTTCTTTGGATGAGCTACAAAGATGATGAGTATTTTTAGTTTCTTTGCCAGCATACACAACTTAGATAATATCTGACCAACATATTTATCTTCTCTGTCTCTAAACTCGTTTCTAAGCCTGTTATATGGGTCAATTACAAGAGTCTTTGCACCACTTCTTCTTATGACTTTTTCTGCCGACTCAATTATCTCATCTATACTCCAAGAACGAGTTGTATCAAATCTTATAAAATGTTCTGATATTATTGAGAACTTTGTAAATACTTCATTTTGTCCAAGTTTCAATATTGATAATGGCTTTTGATTATACATTTCTGCAAGTTCTATGTATGCACTTTCTGGAGTAGACTCAAATGATGCTATGACGTGTTTGAAATCATATTGCTTAGTAAGATTTATAAGCAAATTGTTTACAAATGTAGACTTACCTCTTGACGGATATCCTGTTACAACCATAAGATATCCAAGTCTTATTTTTATTATTTTATCTAAACTTTTCCATCCAGTTTTATAATATTCTACATCTTCGTTGTAGATACTGCTGTATATTCCGTCAAAACAATCAGCAAAAGTAACAATTCCATCTGGATATACTGCTGTTGCACCATCAATAAAATCACTCAATTTCTCACCACCAATCAATGCTTCATTAGCATCTTTATACTTACCCCAGTTAACTATTCTGCAATTATCTTCACCAAGACGAACTAACAAATTGTTCTTTAACTTATCGCCAACAGAATCATTATCAACTGCCAGAATATATTTATCGAAGGAAGATACAAAGTCATAGCAATTCTCTATGCATTCTAACTTATTATCACTGCCACCTTGAGGAACAGAAACAGCATAGATACCCTGTTCAGCAAAAGCCAATACATCCATCTCTCCTTCAACAATTATCAATGGATTCTTTTCTATTTTGTCTTTATCGTATACTTGCACTAAATCCATTCCGAAGAATGTCTTTTCAGCATCTTTCTCTTGTCTAAAAGTTTTCTTGCCATCTGGTAAATTAGTACGATATTTCACATTTACTAATTCACCATTCTTGTAATATGGAATCTGGATTTCTTTGTTTTCGTTTAATGAAATGCCGTATTTATCAAGGGTTGATTTTGATATTTTTCTACTGTTGAAGTAAACAAGTAACGATAAATCATCATCAGTCTTAGTAGGTTCTTTTGGTCTTGTATATGTTTTGGGTTGCCGATAATTCTCATTAGAACTATATTGAATAGCTCCACTCCAGCCACAATGATGGCAATTATATAAAACAGCATCTGCATCAAAAGTAACAGACAGGCATTTATCAGATTTGTCGTGTCTACTTGCTGAACAATGAGGACACGTTTGTTTGCCGGAATGTTCAAGAGTTATACCAAGCATTTGTAACTTTTGTCTATAATTCATCTCTTTCTCCTACCAAAGTAAACCCTTTTTATTTGCTTGTTTTGTACTGCCGTAATTATTTCTTTCCCAAGTCCTAACGGCAGCTTTCCAGTCCTTCATTTTATTCTTTCCTATCATCCAATCTTTGCTTGTGTAATAGTCTATGAATGCTCCGGGGTCTACAGAGTTATTTCTTTCTTTACAATACTTTTCTACTTCTTCAATTGATGGCGGAAAAAATCTTCCGCTAGATATATTAATTGTATTATTCAATGTATTATTAAACCTTGTATTATTATCCTTCAAATTTTCTTGAATACCCCCCTTCAAATTTTCTTGAATACCCCCTTCAAAAAATTTTGAAGACCCCTTCAAATTTTCTTCCCTAGGTATGTCATTAATTTGAATTATTCTTTTATCAACTTCTTTTGTATTTTCTTTATATTGAAACGTTACTGTTATATATCCACATTCTTTTAATTGATTTATACAACTAGATATTGTTTGAATACTTGATTTGTATAAATCTGCGAAATACCTATTCCCTGCCCAACAGAAACCCTTTTCATTACAGAGGGCGGTTATTTCTCCATACAATATTCTTGATAAAAGCTTTAATCTTTCATCATATCTTACATCTGCCGGAATAATTGCATAATATGATTTCTTCTCCATTTTCCCCTCTAAATTACGAAATGATACTTACTTATTAAATCCAATCTCATAGCTATTAATGCAGCGTGTGCTTTGTTACGAGCTTGTAGTTTATGTAATATGTTTCTCCAGTATAAACGTACTGTCAGAGGAGACAGCCCTAACTGATTTGCTGTATCAGCATCAGACCAAGCTGCCCTCATAAGTACGGTTAACTCTCGTCTAGTAAGTTTGGTAGCCATTACTTGTTATCCCATGGTAGAGAGTCGCTTGCTTCTACAAATTCTTTCTTATCCTTATCGAAAGTTACTTTCTTATAAGAATTAGCTATGAATTGTGTAGTTTTGACTTCTTTCCCATCTTTGTTCGTATACTTATTAATGGATATACGACCTTCAACATATACGGCATCCTTTTTCTGGACATCTTCTCCAAATCTCTCAGCAAGGTCGCCAAACATTGTTACTTCAACGGAGTCATATTGTGCATTACCATCTCTATCTTTTCCAAGATAAATACCTAATAATGTCTTTGTAATAAAACCACCTTTTTCTAATGCTTTAATGTCAATAAAATTGACATTACCAATCAATTCAAATTTGTTACTGTTCATTTTCAGTCCTTTCTTGTTTTACAAACATTTTATCTGTCATACTTTTAATCTCTTTTATTAATTTTCTGCCAGTTTCCAATCCTTGTATCAGGCGAGCAAATTCATTATCATCGGCATACACACGTTTCGCTATATAACAAGGTGAGTAATTAGGATTAAATACAAAATAATCACACCACTCTCTACCAGTTACATACATCTGCATCTGCATTTGATTTAAGTGATTAGTGTCTATCTTCCCTGTCAAAGCAAGTCTCATAAATTCTTTATTTGCCGGAGATTTAATTTCTATTAATCCTTTATCTCCAACTAATCCATCCGGGGAACATCCAACATATTCATCAAGCTCAACAAATCCTACTTGCTTTACTTTATTCCCTGTTTCCAATTCATATATTGCTCTTGCCTTGGCTTCAAAATCATTTCCTCTATCAACGTGTTTATTACTCAATCTATTTGTAAATTCTGGGTAATTATCAGAGGAATATAAATCTGTAATTATTTCTTCTACAAGCGTATGCAATCCTTTTCCGTTTGCCATAATTGCAGTAGCGTGGCTTGCTGTCATTTTACCTTTCTTGATTTCAAACCACTCATCTGTTCCCTGTTTTATATCTTCATAAACTTTCATTATGCAGCCAGCCCTTTCAGTTTCTTGCCCTTTTCTGTGACTAAGCCAAGTAAATTATCATTGTCGATAATTTTCTTCTTGTTAGCCTTGTAAACGGCTTCTAATTCGTCTTCTGTTGTACACGCTAGTATTTGTTCAGAGATTGATAAATTCTTTTGTTCTTGAGTCTCTGAGGTGGTTGTAATTTTATCCGGCAAATCTTCTCCTGCATAAATGTATAAACCTAATCCATACATTGCTATATTCTTAACAAGACATCTCATAATAGCTTTATTAACATCAAACATTGTTGCTTTTTCTACTGTCTTATCTATGTAATTTCCTGTCCATCTTCTATCAACATATTCTTTGACTTGATATGTATATGGCTCTGATTTCATTGCATTGTTTGCACTATCCATTACAGGAAGCCACATTTCTAATTCATCACCTTCGCCATTACGAACCTTAGTATTAACCATATATCCAGTTTCATCATACATATACGGAACTAAGTGACCACCTTTTTCATATTTGACTATTTCATAGTCTCCATTTGGATATACTTTCTTAAATTCAGACCAAGCAAACACCCAAGAAAGATAGTCAAGAGCATTCTTACCTTCTCCTCTTTTTTCCTTCTTGTCATTAACATCAATTGCTAAAAGTTCTTCAAATTTACTCATAATGTCTCCTTATATTCTATTTTCGTCTTTCTTTTGTTTATAGTTGTATAAATCTCTAAGCATCTCTGTAAATTCATCAACAGTTCTGCAATTGTAAGCCATTGTAGGATATTTACTTGCTTTCTCAACCAAGACTTTCCACCTGAATTTAGGTCTGCAAGAAATATCTACTAATGCGCCACAAAATCTGCTTGTTGGTTTCATTCTTAGAAGCTTTACTATTTGGTTATATACTTCATAGAAGTTCTTAGCTCTTAATTCATCATCAATAGATAATTTCAAGTTTCCCTTTTTGATATTTATAAAATCTTGTCCTGTTGGTTTTTGTCTGTATGACATTGCAAGAACAATCGTAGGTGAACTGTTTAATTCATTGCACAATCTTTTTAGTCTTACATAATTCTGGTTATGGTCTTTCTCACAATAGAAGTTTATATAGTCTTCTATTGTCCAGTTATGTTGAGTTGTATTCAAATCTATAATTGTGTCGTAATTACTTTCAATTACTTGATATGGAATCTCCATACCTTGCTCTTTTAATGCTATGAATCTATGTTGTCCGTCTAATATCTCATATCTATCATTTACGAGTATAGGACTTCCTACATATCCATTCTTTGTAATACTTGTTTTTAAAGCATTGATGCTTCTTCTGTTGAGTCTTCTGTTTAATCCAAGAAAACTAAACTTCTTGTAATCTTTAGTCTTTTCCATTTTTTCACCTTTCTATCACATTATTTAAACTATCAATTAATCCTGTATTCTTTGCACTGTTAAACATAATTTCGCCCATCATCATTGCTTGTACTGGCGGAATTAGATATCCTTCTTCCTCAAGGATTTTCTTACCTACAAATCCTGCTGCTTTCCTTATAAACAGCTCTTTGTTGGCTTGACATCTTATACTTACTTCGTCATAAAACTCTCTTGTTAATCTCTTATCACCATAAGTTTCGTAATAAGTTCTCTTAATCTCTTTTGTTATGTTCTCCAACGCAACTATTAATGTCATTATCAGTTTTTCAAACATATCATTCCTCTACACTTATTTTACCTTTTGTTTCATCCGCCTGTTAAGTTATTCAGGCTCAAATGTAACGCTATAGTTACAATTATTTGACTTTAAAAAGTTAAGCTCATAGACAGACAGAAATGCCGATAAATACTTGATTGCATCTTCTCTTGTTGCAACGTATCTATCAGCATTTATCCCTGTGTAGAACTTTAATGAATCAAATTGTTCTTTATTAAGCGACACTATCATATTCAAAGTATTGTTTTTCATATTCTAGCCATTCCTTATATTCTTTTAAGTTCTGTTCATAGAGAATCTTTTGCTTCTCCTGTTCGCTTGGTTCAAAAGAAAAGTACATCAAATCCTCAATGTACTCTCCTTTGCTATTCATATATCCGGCATCTACAATCATTCTTGTTCTCCTAATTCATCCCATAAGAAGTATCTACTTCCTATGAAGTCATCATCATAGTTTTCTTGGTCATCAAATTCTTCTCTATATCTGTAGTAATCTATGCAAATTCCATCCATATTAGATGTTATATGTAGCTGTAAAGAATTATTTATTACTACTTCTTGCCAATCTCGTTCACCAAGATTTATTTCGATATTGTCACTCATTGTCACCACCTATATAAATACTCATAGCATTTTCAAAATCTTCCTGTTGTTTTATTACTATTTCTTTGTGTCCTTTTTCTATTTCATTTGCTATTTGTTTTTGGTAGTCCTTTAATTCTTTTGTAATAGACTTCCAATCTGTGTTATAGTCATATTCATCATATTCTCCGAAATTGATTCTCGTTCCATTAATTTGTAATCCGTAATAACCATTTTCAGAAAATAAAGCTATTGTACATACATTATCAGGATTTATGTATAAATCTTTTATAAACATCATTTACCTCAATAATCTATTCTAAAAGCAATATAGTCAGCTTCTTCTTTAAGCATTGCTTTTAGTTGGTCTACATCTAAATATTCTTCAAGTTGGCAATTCTGTATTGTTTCTATGTCACACCAGTTATCAGTTCTATCAAATTCAAGCCCTGTAGCTTTATTTATTTTTTCCATATTGTCAGGTTCTTGCCAGCTTACTATTACTTTGTTTATTATTGTCATTTGCTATGCCTTTCATATAATTCGTCATAATCTAGTCCTTCTTCGTATGGATAGATTACACAGAACATATTTCCGTATGATTCAACAGTATCTTCTGCTATTGTTCCGTAAGAGTTACCTTCCGAATCTGTTGATACATATACTTCCATATTTCCGTCAAATGCTTTTATTAAGTCTTTTACTTTCATTTCCATTCTATCCTTTTTGTTAAATGATATTTGCCACATAGAGGGCAGAAATAAACTCTTTGGTTATATTTCTTTGCCCTCTTATATGCTTCGTTATAACTGCTAAATTTAGCTTTTCTAAAACAGGATTTCCACATATTTCTAGCTGTATATTTCATTGGCTTACCGCCTTACTACAACACTCGTTGGTATTACTTCTGTCTGTGCTTCTATGTGAGTAAACGGCTTATCATTTCCTGCTTCTATTTCTCTTATTGCAGCAAATACAAAGCTACTTGAATATTTGTATATATCTATGAAGTTTTCTCTTACACAAGAGCTTTCTTCTTCCTCTTGTGGGAGTTCTATCTTTACGTTATTAGTTTGTACTAAATTCCACCAGCGTTCCTTGCAAGCATCGCTCTCACAATGAAATTCGCTACCGCATCCGACAGCTGGCACTCCAAGCTGTCTCATTAAATCTCCGCAAGCATAATCAAAGCATCCTCTGCGTTTAAGATAGTCACATAATTCTTCTTTTGTAGATATATATTTCTTGTTTCTTTCTTTTTCTTCTTCTTGTTCGTTAAACGCTTCTATATCTGCCTGTAGTAAATTTCTATAGTATTTGACTTGCTTTTCATTTTCTAGGTCAACGAAGTATATGCTGCTTGAGTAATCCAGATATCTTACATCTATTAAATATTTGCTTTCAAATCCGTTTAAGCATTTATCTAACAATTCCATTCTGCATTCTAAGTTGTCAAATCCGCTTACAACATATTTAGATTTGTAAGCATCTAACGGAACATTCTGAAATTTATTTATTGCCACATATACATTTGGTTCGTCATATTTTGTTTGACATATAATATCTTTTGATGATGAAGCTTTCTTAGCTCCTATATGAGCTTTTCTATACCATTGGTTTCTCAAATTCTTTCGTTCAATTACGTCAAAATCTATTAGAAAATACTCTTTTATGTATGTACTTCTTGCTACTTGGTCTAATATTCCTGTTCCTGCTGAACCTAATCCAACAACAGTCATATCTATATTTTGTTTTGGAATTGCATTCCACATATCTTTAGTTTGTTCGTATGTTATTATTGGATAATATTCGCTTATTAAATCTTTGTTTTCTTCGAGTTCATCTTTTCGTATTATTCTATAGTTTTGCTCTCGTTTGTATTTAACAGCTATTTCATCTTCGTTGTTAGGTACTTTTACAGTGGCAAGTGTTGATTTTCCTATTGTTCTTAATTCATACGGACTCTTTCTTGTCAGCAATTCTATTATTGCTGCTCTGTTTGTCATTTTTAGTCCGTCAGTTCTCTGTACAGCATAGTCAATTCCTTCATTTGTAACGTGTCTTACTGCCTGAAACGGAGAGTTACTATTCTGTCCAGATAATTGTCCTTTTAATATCTTATCTATTCCCGGTTTCTCGTATACTTGATGAGCTGTAACAGGATTACAGAATGACTGATATTTTATATCCATATAATCACCATCAAAGCTATAGTCCGTATCTTCTACATCTTCATGCAAATTGACGTGATTTAATCTATCGTGTATTTTATATGTTTTTCCTTTGTATCTTATTTCTAATATACATTTTGGTCTGATTGACCTACCAAACTCACCCATAAAGAATAAGTCATTTATAACACCTTTTTTCTTTGTTATTACGTTTGTCCACGCTGCTTTATCTAAATAAACAATTTTATAGTCGCAACTTCTCGTCTTATTGAATCGTTTAATCAATTCTAAGAGTTCGTCTTGCTCTTGTTCTGTTAAATTCATAATAATCCTTTCTGTTCATACGCAAGCAAAAAGGGCAGATTTCTCTGCCCTTTAAGTTACTTCTTTTTTAACTAACCATTCTTCTTCGGTGTAGAGATAAATAATGACATATCCTCTGCAATAATATCATTAGCTCTCAAGACATCACCATCTTCATCAACAATCTTAACGTCACTTGACAACCCATGAGCTTCTTTGAACTCTCTAATTGTAGTACCTTCTTCTACTTCGTAGTTTTGAACACCTGAAAGAGTTACCAATTCAATAGAACAAGTTTCTTTTTCTTCTTCTACTTCTCTTGTGTTGTTCAACGTTTCATTGATGTCGTTAAAGTTTGCCATTTTGTAATTCTCCTTTTTCTTTCTCTACTGCTTCTTCACAATCCTCACAAAACCCAGTAGTCAGTTCGTGTGAGTTTAACAACGGTGTATGACAACTCTTGCACCTGACTGACTCTATTTCATCGTCATAGTCATATCCATAACCGCTATCGTAGTTATGATTATATGCAGAGTAATAATCTTGATATGTCGGATAGCTTGTTTTTTCCTGTTTTATTGTCTGCTTTCCGTATATCGAGTATGTACTTGCTAATTGTATTTCTTTTGTACATTTCTCTTTTATATCTCGTTTTGTTTCTTCATATATTTCGTCAATTTCATTTTGTGTAATTTCTTCATCTGTTATTGTCAGTTCTATATCTTCTGAATTGTCTTCCGAGATATAATTCAGTAATGTATATTCTTGCTTCTTGTTTATAATCATTACCGGGAATTGTTTATGCCCTCTAAGCTCACTCATACTCTCATAATTCTTCCAGTCCGTTCCGCTTGGAGTAACACCCATATTAACGTGAGAGTGCCAATCTAATTCCCATTCTGCTAATTCATTTCTTGGAATACTTCTAATAAATTCCAATACAGCATCTTCGTCACATTCTACATAAGCTGGTTTTACTTCTTGCTTTAATATCTTGAAGTCAGTTATTGTTCCTTCTTGTATTCTTCCAAAGCCAGATATTTCATAATCACCTATCAGATTTATGTAACACATTAATTTTATGTATGCTCTTTTTGTTACTTTTAATTCTGAATATTTTGGCTTTGCAAACAGATTATATATGAACTGTTTACACTCTCTAAGCGTTACTGGAACAATACTTGTCCTTTTTGTTGTTTGTGGTTGTATCAGCTTTGTTTGTACTGCTGCATTTGTTTTTCTTCTTGCCATTTGTTTCCTTTCTAAAAGAAAGAGCTACCATTTCTGATAGCTCTTTACTTATTTTCTTCGCCTACTAAGCAACTTTCTTTTCTGCTACTTCTTTAAGATAGTTATTTAGAACTCCGTTACCATACTTTAAATATTGTTCTTCTTTAACGTTATCTAAGTTAAATCCTTCAATACCTAAGTCACAAGCAGTTTCTATTGTGTCACCTAATTTGAAGTTTATAATGTACTCTTTTTTCTTGAAGTAGCTAAGAACTCCTAACCATTCTCTGACGTGTACATTTGTAATTACAAATTTTTCTGCCTTTCCAGATTCTAAGAAACCTCTGTAAATTTGTCCGTAAGCGTATTTGAACTTGTCAAATTTCTTTTGTGTGTTGTTTGCCATAATTGACCTGCCTTTCTTGTTTTTGTGTTGTACTAATATTGTAAATAGCTATTTATTTTTCGCTTATTGCTTTTTTCAATTGTTCTTTTGTTATTTCTACAATTTCTGTGTCTTTTGTTTTTCCCTTTTGTGCAATATTTATATAAGACACTATTTCTTTTATTTCGTTTTTCAGATTGTTGTACAATCTTTCAAACTTTATTCCTGTTTCTTTGCATTGTATGAATTGCTCATACTCTCTTTTACTCATCACCATCTTTAATCACCTATCACTTCAAGCTCATCTATTGGGATAAGTTCTTGTATTACAATTTGTTGATTTATCTTTTTTTGTTTTTGCACATTTCTCTCTATTTGTATTTGTGCAATTACAATTATGTTAGTGATAATCATTATCACTATTAATACATTTCTCATATTTTCTCCTTTTTATTCATATTTATATTTGTTTCATTAATTCATCTATTATTTTTGGTAATTCTATCTCATCAAACTCACCGTTTAATTTGTAATATTCTCTGTATTCATTGAAGTTAAAGTGGTCAATTGTTTTTGATTCATTTCTTGTTAGACATACGAATGCAACCCACATTCTTTCAGTTCCTACTAAGTAATCAACTCCAATGAAGTTGCGTTGTTTAATAAACACTCTATTTTTTTTAACTGCATCACGAACCTCTCCAACGCACGTTGGTTCAAACTTTGTTAAATATTTATTCATAACCATTTCCCTTTGTTGTTATTTGCCTAATATTCACTTGGTAACATTATTACTTTGTCAGGATAATTTGATATAAAGAATTTCCATTCTCCAATTGGCATATCTGTTTTGGTCGTTGCTTTATTCAGTTTATTTTCATTTCCGTCTTCAACATTTATTGTTGCGTTATTTAATTCGTCACCACCATCAGCCACAATAGCTTCAACTACAATAAATTGTTCGTTTTGATATTTGTAAGCAAATGTACACATTAAATCAAACAACCAATAACATTCAGCGTTCTCACAGAAGTACGCTACACCATCAGTTGCATACACATCAAGGTTATTTAGCTTGTGATACATTTCTGTACCATAGAACTGTTTTAATCCATCTTTAAATTCAGTCATACTTATTTTCATGCGTACTTCCTTTCTCTGTTAAATATTGATAACGCTACAGCGTGTGCTACTTTTCTTGCGTGATTCCAGTCATACGGCTTTACTTTACCTATCTTTCCTGTTCTTTCGTATGTTTTCATCAAATTCTCATAAATTTGTTCCATAGCTATCTCCTTTCATTTGTAAATAAAAAGTCACATTTCTTGATTTTCTATTGAAAAATATGCTAAACTTACGATAGCTACCGGCTCGTATATCTAAATAGATATAGCTAGATAGCTAGAAAAAGCTGAGACTAAATAAAACTTTTTCTTGGTTAACTCAGCCACCAAGAAAAAGATTGTTACTTGTCTGCGTTAGCAGACGTTCCCTCAAGATGAGGGCGGAGGGAGTTGAACCCTCAGACAAAAGTAAATTGGCTGGAGTTTATTAAGAACAAAACCCCAACCAATAGCGTTTTCAAGGAGTGTTTTTATACGCTACTTCGTAAGCGTGTATCTTTAGTAGAGATAGTCTTCTGCGTATTCTCTGCTTTCGACTTTCTCATTCAAGAATTGTCTATATCTTTCATCTATCTCTTTATCTTCTAAAGGATATTTCTCTACATAGTTCAAATAATCTTCAAAAGCATCAAAACCTATACTTTGTAAGAACAATTCAAATGTACAGCTATCAGCTTTGTCTATTCTTTCATAGAAATCTTTATTATAGTTCTTACAAGTAAGCTCATCTCTATATTCATCATTGATATGATTAAACTTATTAACTACACTCTCATTAGAGTAATATCCTTTTCTATGTTTCCATTCTTCTTTATTCTTTAATGCTTCATAAGCTCTATCTAAGAAGTCACAAGATGTACATACATCTTTGTACTCAATAGTAAACTGATATCCACCTTCAATTGGTTTCTTTGTCACTTTAGCTACTTTAAAAGCTTTTTGTTTAGTCATAAAGAGAATAATTCTTTCTGGATAGAAGTTATTAGTAAATGTAAACTTCTTTTCTCTACCAAATACTTCATTCTTGATAATTTGTTGTCTAATAATTGTAAATAAATTCTTCATTGTAATAATCCTTTCATTTTAAGTAACTTCATAATTTATATTTCGACAGTTGATACTAAAAGAGAGAACCTTAATTGGCTCTCTCTATTCTTCTATTTT
>Ga0310691_10004853_pt1 | contig 14944 bp, 10 predicted proteins | sample 176DNAGHGlowgp2_FD_203887 | JGI IMG/M metagenome (GOLD analysis project Ga0310691, IMG submission 203887) | Sheep rumen microbial communities from Palmerston North, Manawatu-Wanganui, New Zealand - 1766 DNA GHGlow gp2 (v2) (version 2) | ecosystem: Host-associated > Mammals > Digestive system >... | reverse complement strand
GCTGAGGTTTTTCAGCGGTTCCTCCCTGATGAAGCGGGCAAGGATACCCATTTCCATCTCCCGGTCCAGTTCTCCCATACTGATTTTCAGAAGGAACCGGTCCAGCTGCGCCTCCGGCAGGGGGAAGGTTCCCGTGGTCTCTAAGGGATTTTCGGTTGCTATAACAAAGAAGCATTCAGAAAGAGGAAGTGTCTCCCCATCAATGGTCACACTTTTTTCTTCCATCGCTTCCAAGAGGCTCGCCTGCGTTCTCGGCGTTGCGCGGTTGATCTCATCCGCCAGAAGAATATCCGTAAATACCGGTCCTTTTACCAGATGAAAGGCCTCGTCTTTCTGGCTGTAGATATTGAGACCGGTGATATCCTGCGGCAGAAGATCCGGCGTAAACTGCACCCGTTTAAAGGTGCCGCCCATGGACTGTGCCACGGTGCGGGCCAGTGTTGTTTTACCTGTTCCGGGCATATCCTCTACCAGAACGTGGCCGCCCGAGAGCATGGCGGAAAAGAGGAGGGTAAACACTTCCTCTTTTCCGAGCATAACGGTTCTTACATTTTCCAGAAGCCGCGCATACAGACTCTGTACTTCTTTTACTGTATCCATCTCAAGTTCCTCATATCATCCTTTCTTCTGCTATCGGAATGATTCTTTTTGACATATTTTATGTATGCAGGGTGAGTGTAAGCAAGTCTATTCAGGACACTGCTTGCGCACGAACACGGGCTACCCCTAGCGGCCGCTTCGCAAAAAGCGCTCCGCTCGCTAAACTCTCACTTCGTGTCCGATGAGCGGACACTCGTGAATCGTTAAGCGCCGAGACCCGTGACGGTCCTTCACAGACTCGCTTACACTTCCCTGCAGCTCTCTATATGAATAATCGTCAAAAAGAATCATACCCGGATTACAGTTACAAGTTATGAGAAGTATGCCACACCGGATTCCATGATCTTCTGATCTTTCTCTCCGTAAATGTTGATGTAGTCTCCCTTCGCACGGCGCTCGGAGTGTCCCATCTTACCGAGGATGCGGCCGTCCGCACTCGTGATTCCTTCGATTGCCATGTAGGAGCCGTTGACGTTGTAGTCTTCGTCCATGGTTGGGTTTCCTTCGGGATCCACATACTGTGTTGCCACCTGTCCGTTTGCGAAGAGTTTCTTCAGCCACTCGTCATTTGCTACGAAACGGCCTTCTCCGTGGGACATGGGGATGGCATATACGCCGCCCAGCTCTGCCTTTGCGAGCCAGGGGGATTTATTGGATACCACTTTGGTATATGCGATTCTGGACTGGTGACGGCCGATGGCGTTCCTTGCCAGCGTCGGTGAATTTTCACTTTGCGGACGGATCTCCCCGTAAAGAAGAAGTCCCAGTTTGATCAGGGCCTGGAAGCCGTTGCAGATACCGAGCATCAGACCGTCTCTCTCGTTCAGAAGCTTCTGCAGTTCTTCCTTCAGCTTCTCGTTCCGGAAAGTGGTAGCAATGAATTTCGCACTGCCGTCCGGCTCATCACCGCCGGAGAAGCCGCCGGGGATCATCACGATCTGTGCTTCGCGGATTTCCTTTGCAAACTGATCTACGGAATCCCGGATGCCTTCCGCATCCATATTGTTCAGAACGACTGTATGTACATCCGCGCCTGCGCGAAGGAAGGCTCTTGCCGTATCATCCTCGCAGTTGGTTCCGGGGAATACCGGAATAAATACACGCGGTTTTGCAACCTTATTCTTGCAGATGTAAATGCTCTTTTCTTCATAAAGACCTGTATCCAGCGTCTTCTTCTCAATACCGGAGGAAACGGGGAATACCTTCTTCAATGTACCGTTCCAGATTTCCAGCGCCTCTTCCACGGAGAGGGACATCTTGCCCCAGGTGAATGTAGGCTCTTCCTTCACAAAGCCGATCACTGCCGCCGGAAGCTTAAGGTCAGCCAAATTCTCCGGCTTAATCTCTATCAGGATTGCGCCGTAAGCTTTTTCCGTAAGCTCCGCCGCTGAGATAACCTTATCATCGAGTGCTGCACCGAGCTTATTTCCGAAGGCCATCTTGCTCACTGCTTCGATCACGCCGCCAAAGCCGACTGCGTATGCACTTTCCACAAGGCCTTTTTCCACTGCGTCCCGGAATGCACCGTACTTCTCCAGCGCATCCTTATAATTCGGCAGATCATAGGCATCTCTTGCCACCTTCATCAGAAGCAGCAGATTGCCTGCCTTCTTCAGTTCCGGTGTCACGATAGAGAGATAACTGTTCACATCCACCGCAAAGGAAACAAGGGTGGGCGGAACATCGATTTCATTAAAGGAACCGGACATACTGTCCTTGCCGCCGATAGCCGGAAGTCCCAGACCGATCTGGGCAGCATAGGCACCCAGAAGGGCGGCAAGCGGCTTGCCCCAACGCTCGGGATCTTCGTTCATCCGCTCAAAGTATTCCTGGAAGGTCAGGCGGACTTTCGAAACATCTCCGCCGGCTGCCGCGATCTTCGCCACGGAATCCAGCACCGCAAAGGATGCACCATGGTAAGGACTCCAGGAAGAAAGATAAGGATCAAAACCGTAGCTCATCATGGTTACGGTATCGGTCTTGCCTGTGATCATCGGAAGCTTTGCGGTCATGGTCTGGATCGGCGTCTGCTGATATTTTCCGCCGTAAGGCATGGTTACCGTACCGGCACCGATGGTGGAGTCAAACATCTCCACAAGACCACGCTGCGAGCAGACGTTCAGATCTGCCAGGGTCTTCTTCCAGGTCTCCAGAAGATCCGCAGGCTCTTCTGTCTTAAAATAGCTTTCGCCCTGCGGCTGCGCAACTTTAGCCGTGGTTTCCTGATGTGCGCCGTTGGTATTGATAAAGGCGCGGCTGAGATTCACAACCTCTTTGCCTCTCCAGCGAAGGATCATCCGGGGCTCCTCGGTTACAACGGCAACCGCAACCGCCTCCAGATTTTCTTCCCGGGCATAGCCGATCATGGTATCCACATCCTTCGGATCGACCACGAGTGCCATTCTCTCCTGGGATTCGGAGATGGCAAGCTCTGTACCGTCCAGACCGGCATATTTTTTCGGCACCAGATCCAGATTGATATCCAGACCATCTGCCAGTTCGCCGATTGCTACGGATACACCGCCCGCACCGAAGTCATTACATTTCTTGATGAGACGTGCCACCTCGGGACGACGGAACAGTCTCTGCAGTTTTCTTTCTGTCGGCGGATTTCCCTTCTGGACTTCCGCACCGCAGGTTTCCAGACTCCGGGAGTTGTGTGCCTTGGATGCACCGGTTGCGCCGCCGCATCCGTCACGTCCTGTCCGGCCGCCCATCAGGATGATCACATCCCCGGGATCGGAGGAAAGACGTTTTACATTATCCTTCGGAGCCGCACCGATGACTGCACCGATTTCCATTCTCTTTGCTACATAATCCGGATGATAAACCTCCTGTACCCAGCCGGTTGCAAGACCGATCTGGTTACCGTAGGAAGAATATCCCTTTGCTGCTGTGGTAACGATCTTCCTCTGGGGAAGCTTATTCGGCAATGTCTCGGAAAGCGACTTTGTCGGGTCTGCCGCACCGGTCACGCGCATAGCCTGATATACATAGGTACGGCCTGAAAGCGGATCACGGATGGCACCGCCGAGACAGGTTGCCGCACCACCAAAGGGTTCAATTTCCGTCGGATGGTTATGTGTCTCGTTCTTAAAGCTGACGAGCCAGTCTTCCGTCTTTCCGTCAATTTCAACCGGTACCACGATGGTGCAGGCATTGATTTCATCGGAAACATCCAGGTCTTCCAGCTTTCCTTCTGCGCGAAGGCGCTTCATGCCCATCAACGCAATATCCATAAGGCAGGTGAATTTATCCGTTCTACCCGCATTGATCTTCGCCGCATCGGCAAGGTACATGTCGAAGGTATCCTTGATCGGCTTTGTATATTCACCCTCATCAAAGCTGACCTTTGTCAGCTCAGTCGCAAAGGTCGTATGACGGCAGTGATCGGACCAGTAGGTATCCAGAACACGGATTTCCGTCATGGACGGATCACGCTTTTCCTCGTTTTCAAAATAATTCCGGATATGCAGGAAATCCTTCCAGGTCATGGCAAGACCGAGAGAATCGTAAAGCTGCTTAAGGTCATCCTCGGATGCGGTGGTAAATCCGTCAAAGATTTTTACATCTGCGGGCTCGGGGAATTCCATCACGAGCGTATCCGGCTTATCCTCACCGGTGAGCCGGGAATCCACGGGGTTCACCACAAAAGCCTCGATGGTCTTTTTATCCTCTTCCGTCAGTGTTCCCTTTACACAATAGGTTACACCGCAGCGAACTCTGGGCTCTGTCTCCTCGGAAAGAAGCTTCACGCACTGCTCCGCGGAATCCGCACGCTGGTCGAACTGACCGGGCAGGGCTTCCATGGAGAAGACGAACTCCTCCTCTGTGTGGGGAAATTCCTCACGATACACGATATCCACAGGCGGCTCGGAGAATACGGTCACAAGGGCCTTCTCGAATACGTCATCCGGGATGTTTTCCACATCGTACCGGACAAGCTCACGTACCGAGACATCCTTCATGCCAAGGTAGCTCCTGAACTCCTCTGTGAGTTCGTTTGCACGTACTGCGTACTGGGGTCTCTTTTCCACGTAGATTCTTTTTACGCTCATTACTTATCTCCTTTATTTTCTATTACGGTTCCGAGTGATGTGCCTCTGCGGAACCTGAATACTCTAAATATACTAATTTGTAAATTCACCCTGCCAGTCATATTGCATTCGTTCCTTGCTATAGGTGAAGTTTGCGGATCATTTTGTAGATGACGACGTTCTGGTAAACCATCGGGTCATCCTGGGCGTAGAAGATGATGCCGCTGTATGGGGCGCGCACATTCTGCAGAACGCGGCCCTCCAGAGGATCGATGATCTTCGCTATGATATCCCCGCGACTCACTTCATCGCTCACCGATGCGCGTTTTCCCAGAAAACCGGCCGCTTCGGATTTGATGGATTCCATCTCATCCTCTGCCAGGTTTTCCGATACATTTCCGCCCATGGAATTATACCGGATGATACCCATCCTGGACAGAAAACGAAGCACCGCCGCGACTGCATATCTCGCATAGTTCCGATCCAGCCGATCGGTTCCGCCGGAATAGATGGCAAACGCCTCCGTTCCCGCCTCCTGCCAGTTATAGTGCAGAGTTTTTTCATCGTAGGAACGTGACTCACCGGTCATAACAAACGGCAGACCGAACAGGTTCGCCAGGTTCACGCTCTGGCGGCTGGACTTTATCATCCTGACGTGGGGAATGAATTTTCCCCGCATGTAAAAGGACGGAAACTGAATGCCGTAAAGATAGGTCCGAAGCTCCGTCAAAAGCTCATGCGCCAGACGGCTTGTCGCCGGTCCCTCCGGATTTCCGGGAAATGCCCGGTTCAGATCCGAGTTATCGGAAAGCCAGAATTTCTGGCTGGCATTCATCGCGCCGTAATTGATGCTGGGGATGATCATAATACTCTTCCCGGAAACAATGTCTCCACTCTCCTCCAGCTCCGCCAGCTTTTCCGAAAGCAGCGAACAGATATACAGCTGCTGATACTCCGTTCCGCGCATTGCCCCCACAATGGCTGCGGAATGCTCCCCTTCCGGAGAGCCGTAGATATATCCATAGATCGTATGCTCTCCGATGAAGGATGTGGCATACGAAAATATCTCCTTCTTCTCCAATTATACCCCCCGGTATTTCCTGCCGAACCGGTGCCGCATCGTCCCGCAGGATCACCTTAATTCTATTCTATTCCGATCCGGTACACTGTTTCCTAATCAACTAGTTCTCCACGATCCGGCAAAGAAGAGATCCCACCTCGATTACCGGATACTGCCGGATGGCAGAGATCATTCCTCTCACCGGCGATACGATCACCTGCTCCACGGAGCCGGTGATAACGTTTACCACCTCGCCGATCTTTTCGCCGGTCAAAACCTCCTCATGCACCTTGACCTGCGGAACGAAAATGCCGCTGGTCTCGGAATTGAGATAAGCAATCCGATCATCCCGCGCGACAAGAGGCTTCTTCGGTTCTACCGTCTCCCCCTGCCAGATGCCCATCCACTTCATAAGCGCAAAGATGCCGTCCACAATCTGCAGGCTGTAGGCCTGATCGATATTAAACGCATAGCTGGACTCGGTGATCACACACTTGATGCCGCGCTTATTCAGCTCATAGCATAACGAGCCGCTCTGCACCTGATGGGAAGGATGGATCCACACCATATCCGTATTCAGACTGCAGGCATAGGGCATGAGTTCCTCCACGTTTTCCGCATCCATCCGGATCTGCGGGATTTCGTGCAGATAAAGATCACTGCCATGGATATCCAGACAGAAATCCGCTCCCTTCTCTTCCTTATTCCCCTTGATATCATCCACCACGCAGCGAGCCACATACTCATTTGCCGCACCGCCCCGGACACCCGGAAACAGTTCGTTCATATCAAGCTCGGAACCGGGAATTTCTCTTGTACCGGCCTCCAGCGCAAGCGGATTCAGCGTGGGGTAGACATCCACGATACCGGACAGATGATGCATATCCTTTTTGATCCGGCGGATCACCTCATAACAGATGTACTGCCCCTGCAGCTCATCACCGTAAATACCGGACACCAGACAGAGACGTTTTTCATTCCCGGTCAACCGGTCCGGCGCCAGATGATTTCTTTTGATCTTCATGACCTCACTCAGCATAAGGTCAACGGAAGCTACCGTTTCAATCACGATTTCCTTCCCTTTCTTTTTTATCTGTCGGAAACCTCAATGCGACGGATTTTTTCCTTTTCCTCTTCTCTGTCGCATGCCTGGTTTATTCTTTATGCCCTCGGAGCATCTCCCGCGCGGAGGCGATCACATTTTCCGTCACGGTGGAGCCGCCCATGAGACGGGCCAGTTCCCTGACTCTTCCCTCTTCATCCAGCCGGTGAATCGAAGTGTGGGTTCTTCCGTCCCTTACTTCTTTTTCAATCACATAGGCACTGTCGCCCAAAGCAGCGATCTGCGGCAGATGCGTGATGGATATGATCTGATGCGTCTTCGCCAGCGTTTCCAGCTGCCGGCCGACCTTATCGGCCGTGATGCCGCTGATACCCACATCGATTTCATCAAAGATGAGCGTCGGCGTTTCTCCCTTTTCCGACAGCACGGATTTTACTGCCAGCATCACGCGCGACAGTTCGCCGCCGGACGCCGAAAGATGAAGCGGCTTTTCCTTTTCACCCGGGTTGGCCGAGAACAGGAATACAGCTTCGTCAAAGCCCGTGGGGCCGATTTCTTCTTTTCTTTGAAAATCCATGGAAAACCGGACATCCGGAAAATTGAGTTCCCGAAGGGTATCTTCGATTTCCTTTGTGAGGCGCTCGGCTGCCGATTTTCGCGCCTGCGATAATTCCTCTGCCGCTTCCTGAAGTTCTTTCCCAAGACGCTTTTCTTCCTGCTCCAGTTCCAGGCCGCGGGCATCCCAGGAAAGGAGCTCCTCCTCTTCCTGCTTCATTTTTTCCAGTGCGGCGAGGATTTCCTCTACCGTACTTCCGTATTTCCGTTTCAGGCTGTTGATCCGGTTCAGCCGTTCCTCTGCCGCCTGAAGTGCCGTTTCATCCACGGAAAGGCCATCCTCATAATCCGCAGCCGCCCGGTTGAAATCGTTCAGGAGACTGTCGATATCCGTCAGGATTTCCACAAGGGATGCCGCCTCCGGATCGAGCTTTTCCGCACGGGCCAAAAGTTTCAGGGCACGGGCCACCAGATTACCTGCCGCACTGTCACGGTCATACCCTGTCAGCTGGCCGGTCTCCTGCATCAAAGTCGCCAGTTCCTTTGCCGAGGATGCGCGCCGGAAAAAGGCTTCCAGCTCCTCATCTTCTCCCGGAATCAGACGAAGTCCCTCTATTTCCTGAATCTCATACTGCAGGAAATCCAGCTGTCTGGCTCTGTCCGCCTCGCGGCTCTTGCGTTCTTCTATCTCCTGTTTTACCTTCTGATAAGCACGGCATGTTTCCCCTGTTTTTTGGAGGAGCGGATCTATCGTTTCAGCCGCTGCCGTATCCACAAGTTCCAGATGCTTTGCCGGTTTTAAGAGTGTCTGCTGCTCATGCTGCGCATGGAGGCTCAGAAGCTCCTCCGTGATGCTCCGGAGCTGTGCGAGACTCACCGTATGATGATTGATCCGGTTGGATGTTCTCCCTCCCGCGATCCGCCGGCTGATCAGGACTTCGCCATCTTCTGCCGGGATATCCAGTTCCTTCAGTTTTTCTATCGTCCTCGGCCCCGCTTCAAACAGAAGCTCCACCAGGCCCTCTTCATCCGGATTTCGCAAAAGTCCGGCATCAAATTTTCCGCCAAGCCCCACACCGATGGAGCCGATAATAATAGATTTTCCCGCACCGGTCTCACCGGTCAGGACATTCAGACCATCCGAAAAATCAATATCCAGCGCATCGATCAGCGCCAGATTTCGGATATGCAAGTTGATCAGCAATTCGTTACCTCCTCTTTTGTCTCTGTCAAGATAACGTTCTGACGGTTTCCAGCACACGTTCTGCGTTTTCCCGGCTCTTCACAGCCAGAAAAACGGTATCGTCGCCGGCAATCGAGCCGACAACGCCATTCAGCCTCATGGCATCCAGCTTTGCACCGAGCGCCATGGCAAGCCCCGGAGATGTTTTCAGTACGACCAGATTTGCCGCCGTATCCAGCGAACGGATTTCCCGAAGGATACTGCCCGCATCATCTCCCCCTCTTCTATCCGCAGCGGAGTAGACCATTCTCCCCTGCGTGCCGGGAATCTTCCGAAGTCCCAGCTCACGAATATCCCTGGATACCGTTGCCTGGGTAACCGGGAATCCTTTTTCTTTCAGTTTTTCGGATAATTCCTCCTGGGTCTCAATCTCGCCGGACCGGACCAGGGAGAGAATTTCCTCCTGACGAATCTTCTTCACATTATCCTCCGATCTTCTGACGCAGGATCTCATACATACTCTTTTCCGTCATCCGGATCAGGGATGCATGCTTCCGGGAGGCTCTGACCTCCACATAATCATCCACATCCAGATCGATATTATCATAACCGTCAAAGGATACGACGGCTTTGTTCTCACTGTTTTCCCTCTTGGCCACCAGCTTCAGGGTGATGGCATCTTCCGAGCCGAAAACCACACTGCGGCGGCTCAGCGAATAAGGGGAAATGGGTGTCAGAATCAGAACCTCTGCCGAGGGGCTCACGATGGGACCGCCCGCGGAAAGGTTGTAGCCAGTGGAGCCGGTCGGGGATGAAATGATGATACCGTCGGCTTCGGTCGTATCGAAAAGACGGCCGTTCAGATAGATTTCCACCGCAATCAGACGAAGCAGGGATTTTCTGGCGAATACCGCATCGTTCAGGGCGATGTATTTTTCTTCCTTCCCTTCCCGGTGGACAATGCCTTCCAGAAGCATCCTGTCTTCCAGATAATAATCTCCCCAGGTAAGACGTCTCACCATGCCGCGAATTTCATTTCGCGGCACATCCGAAAGAAAGCCCACTGTGCCAAGGTTCACACCGATCATAGGAATCGGATGATGACGCATGACGTGGGATGCATGGATGATGGTTCCGTCGCCGCCGAGGACGATGGCCGCATCGGACCGGAGGAGCAGGTCATCGGGGACGCGGCCCTCCTCGTATAGGTCATCTCCCTGCAGGATTCCTGTGACGAGGCAGCCTGTTTCGCGGATGGTGGATTCGACTTCCTTTGCAGTGACAAGGTCCGGATCCTTTGTGCGGTTGACGATGATAAGGAATTTCTTCAAGTTTTCCAAGGAACGTTCTCCTTCTATGCACTGATGTTCCATACGCATGTTCGTTCGCTTTTGATATTATGAAACGTGCCTTGCGGATATGGTCCGCTCGGGAATCGCTCGCGCCTCACGACCTCCTCGTAGCGGATGCTAAGCTCTGTCAACCGTTGGTTGACAATCGCTAAGCACCGACACAGCATACGATTCAAAGAATCGTATGTCTGCCGGAGGCAGATGCGTTCTGCGTAGCAGAACCAAGGCTTGCTTTTTAAGCCTTGCATATCGCGAGAGCGATATGGCACGGTCGGACATATTCCCTCGCGAACCATATCCACAAGTCACGAATTAACTTCTACAGAATGCGAACGAACACGCTTACGTAACACTTCATAGTCCATTTCACTGTAGTATTTCAATGACAAGACATGATCAGGTATTAGCATTATCAAACTATGCTTTATTACTTTATTCTTACAATACCGAATGACTCTCCTCAACAATACGATGTATTTCGGCATCATCGATCGGATGGGGCAGGAAGGATTCCGTACCTTGTGGGTATCCTTCTGTGTTGGTGAGGTGGAGGAGGTATTCGATGTTGCCTTCCGGGCCGCGGAATAGGTGAGGCCGAGGATGGTGAAGCCGTTCGCCTGTGCCATCCGGACAGTGTTTTGGATCACCTCTTCGTGTACGGCCGGGTCGCGGACTACGCCCTTCTTGCCTACCTTCTCTCTGCCGGCCTCAAACTGCGGTTTGATCAGCGTGACCAGCTCCGCTGAAGGGGCCAGGAGCTTCTGCACGGCCGGAAGCACGATGGAGAGTGAGATAAAGGATACATCCACGGAAACGAATTCCGGTCTCTCCTCGATATCCTCCGGTGTTACATATCGAATATTGGTTTTTTCCATCACGACGACGCGTGAATCCTGGCGGAGCTTCCAGTCCAGCTGCCCGTAGCCTACATCCACAGCATATACCTTTGCGGCACCGTTCTGCAGCATACAGTCCGTGAAACCGCCTGTAGAAGAGCCTACGTCCATGCAGACTTTATCTGTCAATGTGATGGGGAAGGTCTGCATGGCCTTCTCCAGTTTCAGGCCACCGCGACTCACATAACGAAGCGTTTCGCCGCGGACTTCTATATTCTTTGTTTCCTCAAAGGCCATGCCGCTTTTATCTTCCCGGTTTCCATCCACAAAGATCTGACCGGCCATGATCAGTGCCTTTGCTTTTTCCCGGGAAGGGGCAAGCCCTTTTTCTACAACAAGAATGTCGAGTCTTTTTTTCATGGAGTTACACCTTTGCGCCTATGGGCTTGGTCGTTTTTTCATTCTGAACGTGTGCCACCGGTACACGTCTCAATTTAATCAAAACAGCTACGAAAGAATACTTAAATTCTACTCAAGAATCTCCTTCTTGAGTGCTGCGTAGATGGTTTCGGGATCGAGGCCTTCTTCCTTCCGGAGACGGGCGATACTGCCCTGCTGCAGGATTTCGGATCGGAGGCAGAAATGCATCAGCTTTGCCTTTCCGCCGGCGAGCATCATCTCATATGCAGCCGCTTCGCCGAAGCTGCCGCCTTGCACGCTCTCCTCGATCACCGCGATCACATCAAAGCCTTCAGCGGCCTCCCGGATCCGCTCCCTGTCGAGCGGCTTCACGAACCGGATATTCACAAGCTGCGGCGTAATCCCAAGCTCCTCCGTCATTCTGTCAGCTACCGTTTTCGCTGTTTTTACCATGCAGCCTGCCGCAAAAATGCAGAGGCTTTTATGCTGCACGGTGCTCACGGATTTGGCAAAAGAGATGACTTCGCCGCGGCCGGGAACAATCTGGCGCATGACATGATCAAGGCCTGTCCAGGCTGTTTCTTTGGAATACTTAATGGCCACGGGGCCGTCCGCATTTACCGCATAGAAAAGCATCTCCTCGAGTTCTCGCTGCCCTTTGGGACACATGACCTGAAGGTTCGGCATGGTTCGAAGATATGCCGTATCGTAAATGCCCTGATGCGTCTCGCCATCCTCGCCGGTGATACCGGAACGATCTATGGCAAAGACCACATGCAGATTCTGCAGACAGACATCATGCAGGATCTGGTCGTAGGCACGCTGCAGGAAGGACGAATAGATGGCCGCGACGGGCACCATCCCGCGCATGGCAAGGCCTGCGGCAAAGGTCACCGCGTGCTGCTCCGCAATTCCCACATCGTAGGTTCTGTCCGGAAAAACCTTCTGGAAGGCCCGGACGCCCGTACCTCTGGACATCGCCGCGGTAATGGCCACAACCTTCGGGTTTCTTCTGCCGATCCGCACCATGGTACGCCCGAAAACATCTGTATAGGTAGGTTCTGTTTTTTCTTTCAGGGATTTCCCGTTCTCGGGATCATAGGGGCCGACGCCGTGGAAATGCTCCGGATAATGTTCCGCCGGCTGATATCCCTTTCCTTTTACGGTCTTCACATGCACGAGGACCGGCTTATCCAGCCGGAAGGCGCGCTCAAAGATTTTCGTGAGCTCCGCGATATTGTGACCATCCACAGGGCCGATGTAAGTAAGTCCCATATCGCTGAAGATGGTATCCTGCACAAAGAGATTTTTGATAGAGTCCTTGGAACGCTTGATTCCCTTGGCCATTTTCGCACCGACCTCCGGGATATTCATGAGGGCGCTTTCCACACCGGACTTCAGTTCATTATAGGATCTGCCCACACGAAGACGGTTCAGGCTCTTGGAAAGGCCTCCCACGTTCTTGGAGATGGACATTTCATTATCGTTCAGGACAATGACACAATTGGATTTGAACTGTGCCACCTGGTCGAGCGCCTCGTAAACCATGCCGCCGGTCATGGAACCGTCGCCGATCACGGCGCAGATTCTTTCGTTCGTTCCGAGATGCTCACGCGCAGCAAGAAAGCCCACCGCTGCGGAAATAGAGGTCGAGCTGTGGCCGGTGTTAAAGGAATCCGCATCGCTCTCCCCGGTCTTCGGAAAACCGCTGATGCCGCCATACTGCCGAAGTCGGACCATCGCATCCTTCCGGCCGGTCAGAATCTTGTGGGTATAGCACTGATGCCCCACATCAAAGATCAGCTTATCCTCCGGAAAATGCATACAGCGGTGCAGCGCAATCGTAAGCTCCACTGCCCCCAGGTTCGACGCCAGATGGCCGCCCGTTTTAGCGAGTGACTGCACCAGAAAAGACCGGATTTCCTCCGCAAGAACGGGAAGCTCCTCCGGTTCCAGTTTCCGGATATCGTTTTCATGTTTAATTTGATCTAACAGCGTCATGCCATTCTCCCCGCCAGTGACTTTGCAAGCTCCGTAAGTGCGGCAAATGCATCCTCACGGACCGGCAAAAGTTCTTTGATCCCGGCAAGGCAGCCGAGAGCCGCCTCTGTTTTTTCATCTACATAAGCCCGCGCCTCATCGAGACCGTGCGCTGCCACATAGGTGGATTTATCGTTCCGTTCATCCTGACCGGCTTCTTTCCCGAGGCTTTCCGCATCACCGGTCACATCTAATATATCATCCTGTACCTGAAAAGCAAGCCCGATCAGTTCTCCCGCTTCCCGGGCAAGCCGTACGGCTTCCTCCGGCGCACCGGCCAGGATTGCTCCCGCCTCCATGGGCGCCCGAAGCAGGGCTCCGGTCTTATTCAGATAAATAAAATCGCGTTCTTCTTCGGAGAGCTTCTCACCGGAAAGTACAACATCCGCACTCTGGCCGCCCAACATGCCGGTGATTCCGCCTGCCTCCGCAAGAACCTTTGCGGCACGGATCTTGCGGGCTGTCTCTTCCGCTGCGTCCGCATTCCTGGAAGAAGTATATTCCCGATCGAAGCATGCGCGGAAAAGCGTTTCGTAGGCATAGTTGATCAGCGCATCGCCGGCCAGGATCGCAGCACTTTCGCCAAATGCCACATGTACCGTCGGTCTGCCGCGCCGCAGTGTATCGTTATCCAGCGCCGGAAGATCGTCATGCACAAGGCTCGAGGTATGGATCATCTCGATGGCTGCCATAAACGGCTCCGCCATGTTTCCCTCCCCGCCAAGTGCAGCATAGGTAAGACCAAGCAGAACCGGACGGATCCGTTTTCCGCCGGCCAGAAGCGCATAGGCCATGGCCTCCTGTACCTTTTTCGCCGGTGTTTCCGGAAAGGCTACCGCCTCCGTCAGGATTTCTTCTGTTCTTTTCAGAAGCTCATCACGGATCATTTTCACTTCTCCTCGTTAATTATCATCAGATAGACTCACGGAATCAGCTTCCGCTTCCAAAATCTGTAATTCCTTCTCTACGCCCTCCAGTTCGGCCAGACAGCCGTCTGCCAGTGTCACACCTTCCTTATAGAGCTTCAGGGCATCGCCGAGGTCTGTGCCGGGTCTGCCCAGCGCATCCACAACCTCCTCCAGACGCTGCATCCGCTCTTCCAGAGTGGGTTCTTTCTTATCTGTTTTTTCCGTCTTTTTCGATTTTGCTTTTGTTACTTTTTTCTCTTCTGTCTCTGCTGTCATGTTTGCTCCTGTTATCGATTATGCCTCTTTTTCGGAGACGTAACAGTAGACTGTCTCTACTGAATTCCTTTTGCTGAATTTTACTGCTGATTCTTCTCTACCGATTTTGTTTCCGCATGGATCACGCCGTCGTGAAGGGTGATATCGAGGTTGGAACCGGGCGTCGCGTCCACAGCATTTTCGAGCGGTTTGCCGCTCATACTGAGATAACCGTAGCCATGCACCAGCTTTGCCGAAGGACTTCGTCCGTTCAGTTTCTCAATCAGAATTCCAAGCCGGTTCTTTTTATCGTTCAGGCGGTCCTTCATCCGGCTTTTCATCCGTTCGGAAAGCTCAGCCAGGCGTTGCTGCTTATCCCTGAGAAGCCGTTCCGGACTCTGCTTTTCAAGCCGGAGCCGAAGGGTCTCCGCCTTCTTTTTCTTTTCACGGAGCACATTCTCCATCTGAAGGAATAGCTGCCGTTTCTGACTCTTTATTCCGCGGATCGTGGTCATCACATCCGGAATCGCCAGCTCCGCCGCCGCAGAAGGCGTGGAAGCACGCTTATCCGCCACGTAATCCGCAATGGTCGTATCCACCTCATGACCGGTTCCGGAAATGATCGGCGTATGTGC
>Ga0310691_10004852_pt1 | contig 14946 bp, 9 predicted proteins | sample 176DNAGHGlowgp2_FD_203887 | JGI IMG/M metagenome (GOLD analysis project Ga0310691, IMG submission 203887) | Sheep rumen microbial communities from Palmerston North, Manawatu-Wanganui, New Zealand - 1766 DNA GHGlow gp2 (v2) (version 2) | ecosystem: Host-associated > Mammals > Digestive system >... | reverse complement strand
CTTGTTCAGCGAATAGTTCTTGCAGAAGTTCCACATCTCGCGACCCGTATATACCTGTGGCTCCTTGCATACCCAGTGGCCTTTATCTGCCAGTTCCAGCAGCTTCACCTCCACGCCGTCGTTGCCGGGTCCCCACGTGTGCATCTTGGCGTTGAAGCCGTTGTAGTTGTTGATGACTCGGGCTGTGGTGGGGCAGCCGTTATGGTTGATCCACACATTCAGGGCAGGCTGTGCGCCGCTGAAGACGCAGACGTCGTCGCCTGTGCCGTGGATATGCAGGATTGGCAGGGGCCGCACGTTGGCATTCGCCGTGGCTCCGCCCATAGGATAGCCGCTGACGGGAACGAAGGCTGCGATGAGGTCGGGAATCTGGTTCATGGCGTGGTAAGTGAACATGCCTCCCATGGAGAAGCCTCCGAGATAGACGCGGTTGCGGTCGATCTGGTACTGCGTCACCATCTTGTCTATCAGTGCCTTGACAAAGTTGATGTCGCGGGTGCCGCTGATGTCCCACTGGTTGTTTATGCCGTTGGGGAAGAGTATCACGAACTTGGCTGTGTCGCACACGGCCTCGATGCTGATTTTTCGCTCGGGGTTCTGAGTGTCACGGAACTGGGTGTTCAGCATATAGTTGGCATCCTGCCCGGCGCCGTGGCAGAAGATGAACAGGGGCCTGTTTGCTTCGAGGTTGTTCGGAGCATAGACGATATACGAACGCTGGGTGCCATCCACCGTGATGTTGTCGGCAACGGCTGGCAGTAGTCCTGCTGCGAGCAGGAGGAGGAAAAGGATACGATGTTTCATAATAATACGCTTTTTCGCTGGCAAAAGTAATTAATTTAATTCATAATGCATTTTTTTAATTCATAATTCATAATTCATAATGCATAATTTCCCTTTTTCACCCATTTTACTTCATTTTTATTCTTTCTCTTTTCTCTTTTCTCTAAATTATCGTACCTTTGCGCCCGAAAAACGAGAGTTTAAGGTTTAAAGTTTAAGGTTTAATGAACAAAACCGTTGACTTATGGACATCCTATGCTCTTAATAAGAAGAATATTAATAACTATAAAACGGGCGGCGCGGCCGCTATAAATTATGGCACAACAAGAAGACGTTTTCAAGAAGATTATCTCCCATTGCAAGGAGTATGGATTTGTATTCCCATCGAGCGAAATATATGACGGTCTCGGAGCTGTCTATGACTATGGTCAGAACGGCGTGGAGCTGAAGAATAACATCAAACAGTACTGGTGGCAGAGCATGGTGCTTCTGCACGAGAACATCGTGGGCATCGACGCAGCCATCTTCATGCACCCGACGACTTGGAAGGCCAGTGGACACGTGGATGCCTTCAACGACCCCCTCATCGACAACCGTGACTCGAAGAAGCGCTACCGCGCCGACGTGCTCATTGAAGAGCAGATCGCGAAGTACGATGATAAGATTGCCAAGGAGGTGGCTAAGGCTAAGAAGCGTTTCGGCGATGCCTTTGACGAGCAGCAGTTCGTGACCACCAACCCGCGTGTGCTGGAACATGCGCAGAAGCGTGACGCCCTGCATGAGCGCTACGCCAAGGCTATGAACGACAACGATCTGGAGGAGCTGAAGCAGATTATCCTGGACGAGGGCATCGTATGTCCCATCAGCGGCACAAGGAACTGGACCGATGTGCGCCAGTTTAACCTGATGTTCAAGACCGAAGTGGGCTCCACAGCCGAGGGAGCATCGACAATCTATCTGCGTCCCGAGACCGCTCAGGGCATCTTCGTGAACTACCTGAACGTGCAGAAGACGGGCCGCATGAAGCTCCCCTTCGGCATCGCCCAGATCGGTAAGGCCTTCCGCAACGAGATTGTAGCTCGCCAGTTCATCTTCCGTATGCGCGAGTTCGAGCAGATGGAGATGCAGTTCTTCGTGAAACCCGGCACAGAGCTCGGCTGGTTCGAGCAGTGGAAGAAGACCCGTATGGCTTGGCATCAGGCTCTGGGCTTCGGTGCCGAGAACTACCGTTTCCACGACCACGACAAACTGGCTCACTACGCCAACGCTGCCACCGACATCGAGTTCCACATGCCGTTCGGCTTCAAGGAGGTGGAGGGCATCCACAGCCGCACGAACTTCGACCTCTCGCAGCACGCCAAGTACAGCGGCAAGAAGATCGAGTACTTCGACCCCGAGACCAACGAGAGCTACACTCCGTTCGTTATCGAAACCTCTATAGGTGTTGACCGTATGTTCCTCAGCGTGATGTGCCACGCCTACTGCGAAGAGCAGCTGGAGAACGGCGAGACCCGCGTGGTGCTGCGCCTGCCTGCAGCCTTGGCTCCCGTGAAGCTGGCTGTGCTGCCGCTGGTGAAGAAGGACGGTCTGCCCGAGAAAGCCGAGGAGATCGTGCGCGACCTGCGCTTCCACTTCAACTGCAAATACGAGGAGAAGGACACCATAGGCAAGCGCTACCGCCGCATGGACGCCATCGGCTGCCCCTACTGCGTCACCATAGACCACGACACGCTGGTGGACAACTGCGTCACCCTGCGCGACCGCGACACCATGGAGCAGACCCGCGTTCCCATTGCCGACCTCCGCAGCATCATCGAAGACAAGGTGAGCATCACCAGTCTGCTCCGTAAGATTGACAACTAGGCCCCCCTGCCCCCCAGAGGGGGGAGTGGGGAGAGATGAATTGCCCAAGCGAAGGCGAAAAAGAGAAGAAGAGACGAATTGTTGAGCGAAGGCGAAAAAAAGAGAAAAAAGAGTTTTTCAGAGAAAAAATTGTAAATGATAAAATCTTTAAATCTTAAATTGGCGGTGGTCTTTTGCCTGTTAGCACTCACTGCTTGCAGCAGCGACGACGGGGAATATGACCCTTACCACGACTGGCAAGAGCGCAATGAGGGTTGGTACGAACTGATAGCCGACTCCGCACGCACAGCTATAAACGCAGCTAAGGCTCAGTATGGAACTGCGTGGGAGGACCATTGCCGTTGGCGTATGTTCAAGACGCTGACGGAAGCCCCCAACCGACAGTCGGAGACTCTCGCCGACAGCGTATGCGTATATATCCTGTCAAACGGAACCGGAGACGTCAGTCCAGCATACACCGATTCCATACGCGTCCATTTCCGGGCCACTCTGATGCCGACAGTCGATGCCGAGGGTAATACAGAGAACACGGTGTTTGCCCAGACCTATTACGGTCCATTTGACCCCACCAAGGCGGCTCCTGCGAAATATGGATTAGGGGGGCTCATTGCCGGCTTCTCCACCGCCGTACAGTATATGGTCAAAGGTGACGATTGGATAGTGTATATCCCCTCTGACCTTGGCTACGGAGCCACAGCCACCACTCAGGTTCCGGCTTACAGCACCTTGCGCTATCGCATCAATCTCGCCGAAATCTACGAGACCGGCGACGAAGTACCAGACTGGCAGTGAGCGGCCATAGTTTCCGAATAATCGTTTAATCGTTTAATCGAATAATCGAGAGGCCGCTCCAATCGTTAAATCGTAAATCGTCAAATTGTCAAATTAGGTCATGTTAACGAAACTCAACAGCGCGACGGTTGATGGCATCAACGCGATTCCTGTCGTCATAGAGGTTCACACAGTTCCATCTGTCTCGGAAACTGTAAATAGCATGACAATTGTCGGGTTGCCGGACAGCAGCGTGCGCGAAAGCCACAGCCGCATCGACGCGGCAATACAGAACACGGGGATAAAGATTCCCAACCAACGTATCACCGTAAATCTCGCTCCAGCCGACGTTCGTAAGGAGGGCACGGGCTTTGACCTGCCAATAGCCTTGGGCGTGTTGGCTGCCAATGGGATGGTGACGCATGACTCGCTCAGCCGGTATATGATTGTTGCAGAGCTGAGTCTCGACGGCACTCTGCAATCTATTCGCGGCGCTCTGCCCATTGCCATCAAAGCCCGCGAGCTGGGCTACGACGGACTGATTCTTCCTATTCAGAACGTACACGAGGCGGCTGTTGTGAACCGCCTGAATGTCTATGGCGCACGGAACCTGCATCAGGTAATCGATTTCCTGAACGGAGCCGACACCGCCGACGAGTTGAAGCCCACGGTGATAGATACCAGAGCCGAATTCTATGCTCATCAGAATGAATACGACTCGGACTTCGCCGACGTTCGCGGCCAGGAGAGTGTGAAACGCGCTTTCGAGATTGCGGCAGCTGGAGGACATAACCTGATTATGGTCGGGCCGCCGGGAGCCGGAAAGAGTATGCTGGCCAAGCGGCTGCCCACGATTCTCCCACCTCTCTCGCTCGCCGAAAGTCTCGAGACGACCCAAATCCACTCTGTTGCCGGCAGACTGAAAGGAGGCACGGGCCTTATCACCGAACGTCCCTTCCAGGCTCCTCATCATACAGTCAGTCAGGTCGCCCTCGTTGGCGGCGGAGCTAACCCTATGCCAGGAGAGATTTCCTTGGCTCACAACGGTGTCCTCTTCCTGGACGAGCTTCCAGAATTCTCGCGTACCGCCCTCGAAGTGTTGCGTCAGCCGCTCGAAGACCGCAAGATTACGGTCTCACGTGCCAAATACAGCATAGAATATCCCTGTAACTTTATGTTCGTGGCTTCGATGAACCCGTGTCCGTGCGGTTACTATAACCACCCGACCAAACGCTGCGAGTGTACGCCCGGACAGATCCACCGTTATCTGAACAAAATCAGCGGGCCGCTGATGGATCGTATCGATATCCAATGTGAGATCCTGCCAGTTCCCTTCTCCGAACTCTCGAAGATGAAGCCCGGAGAATCGTCGGCTGTAATCCGGGAGCGTGTGATTAAAGCCCGCAACATTCAGACCGAACGCTACAGCCATCTCCCGAAACAGGGAGAGCAGGGGAGAGTCTATTGCAACGCCCAGATGACGGAAAAGATGTTGCATGAGTTTGCCGAGCCCGATGCAGCCTCGATGGAGATGCTTCGCATGGCGATGGAGCGTCTGAAACTGTCAGCCCGCGCCTACACCCGCATCCTCAAAGTCTCTCGTACCATCGCCGACCTTGAAGGCTCTGAGAAAGTGCAGAGCCACCACATCGCTGAGGCTATTGGCTACCGCAACCTCGACCGCGACAACTGGGCAGAGAGAGGGGGCTAAACGAATTTAACACCAAGCAGAATGACAGTCATAAAGAATAAATCCGGATCTTTTTTTCTTGATGCCAATGGCATTGTTACAGATTTCAAGCCAAAGAATGGAAGGAGCACGTTTACTTAGAAGAAACGCACCTTAGACATAAATCGCCTATGGGAGGCAACTGGCAGGACAATTGGGGCTATATGATCTTTGATTGTAGTGTTGAAAAACTGATTTTTGGAGAAATTGAGAGAGAATCAGAGGACTACATTTGACGGTTCGTGGTTTATATATATAATAAAGTATGGCAAAGCGCAAGGAAATAAGAAACAGTACAGCTGAGTTCCTCATCTTCCAGATTGAGGGAAAGGAGCAAGGGGTGGAGGTGTACTACAAAGATAAGACTGTGTGGTGTACTCAGAAAGCAATGGGTATGTTATTTGATTGCTCTACCGATAATGTGGGATTGCACCTGAAGAACATCTTTGCCAGTGGAGAATTAAACAAGGATTCAGTTACCGAGAAAATCTCGGCAACTGCTGCGGACGGGAAGAACTACATGACTCAGTTCTACAATCTCGATGCCATCATCAGTGTGGGATATCGTGTAAACAGCATACGGGCAACTCAGTTCCGCCAGTGGGCCACAAGCGTGCTGCGAGAATATGCCATTCGTGGATATGTGCTGGATAGGAAACGCATGGAGAATGGAACCTTTCTGGATGAAGATTATTTTGAGCATCTGTTAGCCGAAATCCGTGAGATTCGACTGTCGGAGCGTCGTTTTTACCAGAAATTGACAGACATTTACGCAACGGCAATTGACTACAACCGTGACGCACCGACAACACGCCTGTTCTTCAAGATGATGCAAAACAAGGTACACTACGCAGTGCATGGGCATACTGCTGCGGAATTGATAGTAGAACGCGCTAATGCAGAGCAAGAGCACATGGGGCTGACTACTTGGGAGAATGCCCCTGATGGGAAGATTGTCAAGACTGATGTGCCAATAGCCAAAAACTATCTGAAGGAAGCGGAACTGGCAGACATGGGACAGCTAGTGAATGGTGTGCTTGAATTGGCAGAAAGGATGGCTAAACGCCATATCCCAATGACTATGGAAGATTGGGCTAAGCAGATAGACACCATCTTGGCTGCTGGTGGCAACGAAGTGCTGCAGACTGCAGGGCGTATAACGGCAGAGGATGCAAAAGAACATGCAGAGACGGAATTTGAGAAATACCGTATTATCCAAGATAGACTGTTCCAAAGTGATTTTGACAGATTTTTAGGAGCATTACCTTTCGAAGAAGATAACAACTAAGCTGCATATTAACAAATGAAACGGGGTTACATAATCTTCGACTGCATCGACATCCAATGTGAGATTCTTCCCGTTCCTTTCTCCGAACTCTCGAAGATGAAGCCTGTTATTCAAGTATTTGTCTCACCCTGACACATAGCCATGCAAGGACAACGGTTCCCACGACAGACAGTACGCAGAAGAGGGGGAAGTTAGTGTAGCTGAATCTCATTAAATGATAATAGACTGGGTTGGCCATGAAGTAAAACATCAGGCTATTCATCCCGATGAAGAACAGGAGCCTGCTTTTAATCTTGACCAGACGAAGCAGATAGATGCATAGGAACACAAAGGCGATATGCAGGACTATGCGGTTGTAAAACGCAAGATAAAGCATCGCGATAACGAGCAGCGCGGCTGAACAGACAACGAGCGTTGGCAGTTTCTCAAAAGCATCGTATTTATATGCCACCAGCGCCCCCAGAGGGAAACAGAGAATGGTGTTGAACCACCACTCGCCGAAGCCCAGAGCAGCCATAGTCACCATATAAACAAGAGCTGCCGCGAACAAGGCGATTACGATTTTTCCCTGCGAGAGTCGTGACTTGAAAAGGCAGATGGTGACGACATAAGTCGCAACGATAACCTTGAAGAACCAGTTGTCGAGATGCGGGTGAATGGAGAAGGTGATTATTTCCCAGAAAATCTGAGGTGTCAGTTCGTTGCGGCTGAAGATGAAAAGCACAGGCAACTCCACAATCCAATAGATTACAAGCGGCTCGAACAGTCGGCTGACTTTTGAGTGCAGATACTTCTTGTCAATGGTTCCCGCCCGCTTGCTAAGCGAGAGAAACAACCCGTAGCCCGATAAGAACAGGAATACGCTCACACCCAGACTGCCCCACAGCTCCATGTGCAACCGGCTGAGCCATGCGGGAAAGTAATAAGCATCGTCACCCACAGGATAGCGAAGAAACGAATGTCCCACAATGATCATTAGCATCACTATGCCACGCAGGTTGTATGTGTCTTCGTAATCCAGTAAGGGACGTTGCTTATTCATCAGAAAAAAAGCTCTCCGTTTATTTCAGTTCCACGCGGAAGGTGGTAGAGTTCACAGTCACGAGATAGGAGCCACGTGGCAGTTCTGTCAGCGAAAGGGCGTAGGTGCTACCCTCGATGTCTTCGTCCCGCCACTGGAGGTCTGAGTCGGTGACGATAGTGATGTGACTGTTGCGAGGCAGACCGAAGAAGAGGATTTGCTCGTTTAGGGTGCTGGCGCTCTTGGCTGAAGCCGGAAGCCCCTTGGTTGAAGTGCCTGCCAGAAGAGCCTTACCCTGCTGATAGCGCACCACATCGCCCTGGTTGTAAGTGATGACGGTGAGCATTGTGGAGACCTGAGTCTGGCGCGGCTGATGTTTTACAGCCGGATGTGTGCGCAGATAGATGAGCTGTTGTGTCCCGTCGTTCATGCGCAGGGTAACACATCTGCCATTGTTCGGCAGAGAGTCCTGTTCGGCGACAGCAGACGAGTCAGCCGCCGCCGAGCCTACGGACATGGTGGTGTGAGAGCAGGCCGTCAGCGGCAGTATGCATAGCATGAGAGTAACAACCCACCCACAACCTCTCCCGAAAGAGAGGTTTGTTATGGGTGCATTGATTATATTCGATTTTTTGCTCATAATAAATCCCTACTTTTCCTTTACAGGGCGTATGGCGCGCCCGAAGAAGCAACGCCCGGCTTCGCTCTTTGCTATTCCTTCAATATCCGTGTTGTTGAAGAACAATCGCCAAGCATTACTCTTCTCTTCCTTGCTATTGCCTCCTTCTATACCTACTTCTACAGTTTCTGTCACATCCTGTTCGGGTGCGATGTCACCGCTCCAATAGCAACATCCAATGCCATTGTTATATACTTTATCATCATACTTCTTGCCTGCGGCAGGGAGGAAGATACTGACACCGTTGATTTTGCTGGTGAACTTCATGCCATGCACATTATTAATGGTAGTCCACTCCATAGTGCAGTTTGCAATCAACTCCTCAATTTCGGCTTTTGTGGGCATACGCCACCCGCTGTTATCACCTACATTCCAAGCTGTGGCCACGTCATAGCGGCTGTCTCCGGCTATATGTTGCTTATTAGGCAGCTTGTAGGTGGCGGCGGTGTATTCCTTTTTCGTTTCTATCTCGCCCCATGCATAATAATTGCCAAATTCCTCTTCCGCAACAGCGCCGAAATTGTAGCATGCCCAATCTACGCTGAGCCCCAGGTCTCGTGAACAACGTATCTTGTCCTTCACGGGGCGTATAGTGCGGCCATAGAAGCAGCGCCCGGCCTCGTTGTGTGGTAATTTCCCTTCTTCATCAACGTTATTGAAGTGAAGTCTCCAGGCGTTCGTCTTCTCTTCCTTGGTGAGTTCCTTGGCATCGCCCTCGCCTATACCCTCCTCGCCTTCCTCCTCTTCTTCTCCTTCTTCGAGGTCAATCTGCTCGGACAATGCGTTTTCTATCACCTCGGGTTCTATGTCGCCACTCCAATAACAGCCTCCGATGCCGTTGCTATAAACCTTATTGGCATATTTGTTGCCGGCGGCAGGCAGGAAGATACTGTTACCGTTGATTTTGCTGGTGAATTTCATGCCCTGCACCTTTTTAAAGGTTGTCCACTCAATATTGCAGTGTTCAATTAACTCCTCAATCTCGGCTTTTGTGGGCATACGCCACCCGCTGTTCTTACCTACATTCCATTTTGTGGCCACGTCATAATTGGGATCGTTGGAGATACGCTCCTTAGCGGGCAGCGTGTAGGTGGCAGCCGTGTAGTTCTTTTTTGTATCTATCTCCCCCCAGGCATAATAATTGCCAAAGTCTTGTTCTCTGGATGCTCCGACATTGTAGCAAGCCCAATCCACGCTGAGTCCCAAGTCTTTTGAGCAACGAGGCTCTTCTTCTGGCGGCATGGTGGTAAATTCCTTGATATCTCCATAGATGATTTTCTTGCTTTCACCAATTGTATATGAAGCCCAAGTGCGGTAGATATATGTAGTGAGGGGTGTCAGGTACTGACACTGCTCATTGAAGTAGACTTTATCTTCACTATCATCTCCGGCCTTCTTTCCTTCTTTGGGCTTTGCAGCAACAAAAACAGTTTTGTTAACGAGGTCATCATCATCACAAGTGAGCGTTCCATTAGTAGATCCATCGCTGTTAACCTCTTTTTTAATAATCCATCCAATCTGATATTCACCTTCCGTAGCTTCAGCAAATGCCTTCAAGCCGAGTGCATATCCATGCATGTCGCAATGATGTTTGGCTATACCTGTGACTTCCTCGGTGAATGCAGATGGAGGCACAATCACATCGGACTCTGGTGTAGCGCGAATGGGGTCAAAGAAGGGAGGATCAAAAAGTGGAGCGACTCTGTAAATACCTCGCGGAACGTTCTTGAATTCCGTAGAGTATGTACCCTCGTCACTATTGAACCACCCCTTCTCTTTCTTTGGACTGAACGAAGTGGCCACTTCTGTCTGAGTACCGTCTGAATTCACCTTGTAAATGCCTAAGCCGAGGTCTGCACTGAGTAAGGTGCGAGGGAACTTATCGTATTTGGGGTCACCATGGTTTGGATTCTTGAAGGGGGTTGTAAATGAGAGAACGCCGCGGTTATTGAGACTCTTTTCCCAGCCTGAAGACAGTTTCGGAAATCCGAAGCCGGGGAAGATGCCATAATACCTCGGATCAGTAACATCGAATCCGTCTGAATATTCTTGTTTGACGATTCCCAGATATATCAAGAAATCTTTTGCGCTGAAGAGATCATGTTTAGCCAATTGAACTTTTAAATCCAGATCGCCGCGCCCTTTTATGAACATGTGCGAAGGTGACCACTTAGTATAGAAGCGTGCGGGTTCATACTCCGGCTCTTCTTTTGTCTTTTCGATATTGAGCTGAAACCACGGACCTATCTTGAAATCGAATTTAGTATTGAATACTCTCTTATCTAGGAGGTTGAAGTTCACATTGAGATTCCACGCGAGCCAAAGGTACGCGGAGCCAAGATGGTCAATATCATCACCGATGTCAGAGTCACCAAACTCGAAACCTTCGGGATACAAACCAGACTGATCCTTATAGCCGCCATGTTTCGTCATGTCGGTAAAATGGTCCCCAGAATTGTTGTGTTCAACCTCAAAATCAACAATCTTCTGTATCTTGAATTTATAGCCTATATCGGTCTCTCCACCGACCTCTGCATAAACGTCGGTGAGACGAATTTCCACCTCACCGATTTTGACAGGAGGAATAGCTGGGGGAATCGGCGGCGTAAATATGGGAATTTCGGGTTGTTTCTTAAGTATTTTAAACGTATGGCCTACACTGCCTTCGATTTTCAGGTTCACTTTGCCACGAACGATTGGCAGCATGGTAGGTCTAAAGTACAAATATAGCGAAGGGAAAACCTTGTCATCCTTATCGTAGTAGCAATCTACTACCAATTTTTGTCTATAGTTAAACTCAAATTTCAGATCCTTCAACCCTACGAAGTGTTTATCTGTGTCTAACCATTCTGGCCTTTTATCCTTCGGAAGAAGCTTCAGCAGATTTATATCTTTGGATTCCGTTTCATAGTGAACACCAGTGACATAGTCTGGATAATAAGTTTCCGTTTCTCCATTTTCTTTGACAAACTCCAATAGCTTAGGTTCCCATACAAAATTCTTATTGAAGGGGTCGATATTCTCTCTGTTGCCAGAATGTGGGGCATCCCATTTGGGTTTCTCTTTATTGGAATCATCTGTTGGTGCAGAAACCATGACAGCAGTGAGACGGCGGAAGATGTCACCCATCTGCACCTCGGGGTTGCATGTAACGAGGGCGCCTTCGGCTGTGTATTGTGTGCTCAGAACCCTACCGGTAAACTGAATGAATTGTCCGTTAACAGTGCACATGGCGACCACAACCTCACCCTTCTCGGGTAAGAGACGGCGCGGAATATCCCTGCGGAAGAGGATGGATGTGCTGTCGGCACGTAGCAAGAACGCCTTTTGCTCTTCCGAGAGCATCACCACATCGTCCTGCAGCTCTATCTTGGGCTGTTCGCACAGTACGCTGTCAATCGCGGCCAACGGAATACGGTATATGCTGTCTGGGGTATAGACGATTTGCGTCACATAGTCTGTGTGTTCAACGCCGTTGGCGTCGATGCGTGAGAATGTGATGCTATCTACCTCGCTGTCGGTAAACCCATGAAAATGGTCATCATTACGATAGATGTACGTCACGTTTTTCACCGTGGGCATCAACTCCTGGACCTGGTCTTGGTCCTCAGTCTGTTCCTGGGTCTGCTCCTGCGCCTGTATCTTGGTGGTGGAAGCACTCAGCGCTAACGAGAGGAGTAAGAGTATATTCAGTAGGCGTTTCATAATAGTACGATTTTATGGAACTGTCCGTTGACATCAAGCATATAAACTCCGGATGCGAGGCCAGTCAGATTGATGATGAAATGCCCTGAGCGATGCGTGGACATTATCTGCTGACCGTTGATGGTATAGAGTCTGGTTGTGCCGCCACTGGGTACGCGGCTGAGGCGGAGCTGGCGATCTACCACTTCCCATTTCACCTGCAAAGGGGTTTTCGGCACAATCTCAACACCGTTGGCATCCTCGTTAGTAAACCTGTAGAACTTAACCTTGTTGCGCGGCAAGGTCTTGGTGTTGAGGGCGGTGGTTATGACGAAGAGGCTGTCCTGATAGGTTATGCGCGGCTCGGTGAGCAACGGCACCTTTTCAACGGTTCCGTCGGTGAGTGTAATCACCATGGTGTTGAAACGCGGCTCGTCATCCGTTTGTGCAGACAGGCCGAATGGGATTATGGCGAGGATGAAAAGAAGTATGTGTCTCATTGTGTGATTGATATTAAGTTATTCAACCGTCCGTGGACGGCTCCGTCGAAATCCATTTCAAATTCCAGCTCTCCCGTGGCGAAATCGTAAGGCAGGTAATAGCGGAACCTCACCTTGCCGCTGTTTGGACGAGAATGCCAGATGCGGAACATGGTGTAAGTGATGTCGTGGTCTGTACGAACCTCACCGTAGCCACGCAATTCATCGTTTATGAAGGCGGCGATGCGCAGCCCCTCGGCATCGTTGTGATAATCCAGGACGTTGACATCAGCATAGACAATCATGTCGTAGGGATAGGTCTCATTCAGCTCCCGCCAGTTGTCGATGACTGTCACGTGGCAGGCATCTTCGAGGCGTGAGTTGACTGTAGTCACCCGCACGTCTGCCTCTCCGACCTGCGTGGCAATCACCGATCCGTTCTGAAGCACGTTGATTACGCCGGTGCTGTCAATCAGTTCCCAGTAGGCAGTTACGTTGGTTATGGTATCGGGCAAGAAGCGCATGTTCAGGCGGCAGGTGTCACCTAACATCAGCACCACGCTGTCCCGATCCAATTCCATCCAAAGAGCAGCAATCGGTTCATCCTCGAAGACTTCGCATGAGGAGAGCGCCACAGACCCAATGAAAAGACTGACAAGCCAGCGGGTGAAACGATGGGGCTTATGATTGTTATGGAAAATGTGTGTCATAGTCAAATCAATTATCTTCTTTCACTTTAACAGTCACCACGTTGCTCATGGGGCTGTATCTGTCGTCGAACCAACGGAGTTGTGCACGCACGTTCACAGACATCCCGCTGCTAATGCCTTTGAGGCGTCCGATACGTGCATTCTTCTCATTACCCTCAAAGCTTGCCAACGGCTCGAACTGTCCGTTGCCACGGTCTATCTCGACATAGCACCAGTAGCCCTCGGGGGCATCCGGGGTTGTCTGCCAGTCCAATGTCAGTTGGCGTGCTTTGCCGTCGTATGAAGCCGAAAGTGTCACAGGAACATTGATGAGGTCGGGACCGGTGTGCCGGACGCCTACGGGATAGCTCAAATCGCTGACGATGTGGGCAGTGCTTACGGCCTCAATTGCGTAGAAGTAGCGGTTCTTGCGGTCAGCAGGCGGCATATCCTGAGTGTGAACGATGTTGTCTGTCACACGGTTTGCATCCACAACCTGAACGATAATCCAAGGCGAATCGTCACCCTTTTGTCGCCGGTACATGCGGTAGGCAATAACATTGTGTTCGGCCTGGGTGCGCCAGTTGATGAAAACGGTGCTGTCGTTCTGCCAAACGGAGTCTGCAACACAGGTGAAGGGCTTGTCATAGCTTAGGCGCTGCACCTGAAGGATGTCGCTGAACTCGGACGAGTTGCCAGCGTAATCCACTGCCTTCAGACGGTAGTAGATGTAGCGTTGGTTCAGTCCGGTGACCACTGTGGTGTCGTAAGCCACGGTGTCGCGTATGACTCCAAGTCCCGTAACCTGAAGGAAAGCGTGCAGGGTGTCGTTGGCGACATAGAGCTGATAGCCTCGCACGTCTTTTTCCTGATTAGGAGCCCAGCGCAATTCCACGATACCGTCGGGGCGCATGGTGTAGCGCAGGTCGGTGGGTGCATCGGGCGGAACGACATCGTCCAGCACGATGGGCTTCGGCATAGACGAGCCCATGTTTCCGGCTTTGTCCACGCTGGCAATAACCACCATACCAGAGGTTAAGTCGTTGATTTTTAAACGTTTCACGCTGTCGCCCGGAGGGATAAGATCCTCGTGGAGCGGAATCCAGTCGTTGGCAGTCAATTCGTTGAAATAGAAAATCTTGTAGCCAATGAGGTCGGCTTCGAGTGAATCCTTTATGAAGTGTACGTCCACAAACACATCCACGCTGTCGCTGCGATCCACTTTCATGAAGGTAATCATAGGCGGCATCGGGGCTATGATGTCACCTAGAACGGTGGTGTGAACGGGACTCCAGGGGCCTTTCTCTGCAAAGCTGTCATAGCCGCGGATGCGGTATTCGTAGGTTCCCTGCTCCTCCACTTTATCGGTGAATTGGTTCTGATAGGCGGGGCGTTCCTCGCTGCTGTAGGTGATAAACGGCTTTTTGTTCAGCTGCTGCCACTCGCCACCGGGTGTGCGGCGCTCGATGTCAAAGGCGGTATAGTCGCCTGCATTAAGCGGCCAGTAGATGATGATGTCCCTGCCGGAGCTGGTGCTGTCGGTAATCTCTGGCTCGAAGGGCGGGTGTACGTACGGGACGTTTTCCAGTTGCGCCGTGCCGGCGGTGACATTGAGTTCCTGCGTGGGAATAAGTGGTTTGACGAAGTAGTAGTAGGTTCGTCCCGGCACTACGTTGCGGTCGGTGAAGCGCATACACATGGCTTCGGCCAGGTCGGCACGGAACTCGGCAATCATCAGTGCGTAGGCAAAGCGTGTCTGCTGTTCGTCATAGAGATCCATAATTGCCGACATACCATTGCCCTGGCCCGTAGCCTTGGCGTTCTTCATGACATCTTCCATCTTATTGCCGGCTTTCCACATCAACTGTGCCGCTAAGCCAGCCATAGAGTCAGTGGGCAGGAAGCGTTTCTGCATCTGCTCCAAAGAGAGTGGCATAAACCGCCGTACAAGCGTGTCCAT
>Ga0310691_10004848_pt1 | contig 14952 bp, 20 predicted proteins | sample 176DNAGHGlowgp2_FD_203887 | JGI IMG/M metagenome (GOLD analysis project Ga0310691, IMG submission 203887) | Sheep rumen microbial communities from Palmerston North, Manawatu-Wanganui, New Zealand - 1766 DNA GHGlow gp2 (v2) (version 2) | ecosystem: Host-associated > Mammals > Digestive system >... | reverse complement strand
GAAGACTTTACTTTTGAATTAATAGAAGAATGTAATGAAAATGATTTAGATGAAAAAGAACGATATTTCATTAAACTCTATGAGGCTTATGACTATGGATTTAATTCAAACAGAGGAAATAAAAACTCCTATAAAAATTAAATATATAGATTGTCCACCAAGAATATCTGGTATTTATAAAATTGATTTTGATAATGGGAAATCTTATATTGGACAGTCTAAAAACATAAAAGAAAGAATTTGTCAACATAATAAAATATCTAATGAAAAAACCGCTGTTGATAGAGCTATAAATAAATATGGTAAAATTAAAGAGTTTTGGATTTTAGAAATCATTGATTGTAAAGATAGTTATAAATTAGACGAAAGGGAAAAATACTATATTGATTTTTATAATACAAGAACTCAAAATAACAAAGGTTATAATGTTGCTGAAGGAGGTCAAACTGGAGGATATAGGACTAGAAGATTTAATGATTATGAAGCAAAGTGTATAGCAAAAGAAATTTTATCTAATAAATATATGACTTTTGAAACTTTAAAAAATAAATATAATTGTGCTATAACAACTATACAAGCAATTAATCAAGGTGATAGTCCATATAATTATCCAGAATATTCATATCCATTAAGAACCCCTAACGAAAGCCGAGCTATAAGAGGATATATTCCCGAAGAAATTTTAATACAAATTATAAACGATTTAAAAAATACTACTTTAAGTATGCAAAAGATAGGTGAAAAATATAATAAATGTAGACAAGTTATTTCTGATATAAACATAGGAAAAAAACATAGATTAGAACAATATATATATCCTATCCGAAATACAAGAAAAAACAAGGAGAACAAATAATATGGCATTTATGGATAATAGAGAACTTTTTCAAGTATCACCAACAGATCTTATTAAAAGCTGTATGAATAATACGAGTGAATTAAAAGATCTTGAGTGCGTTTCTGAAAGATGGGATATGCTTGAAAGAGTAATGATTTTAAATGATATTGATGAAGCGGTATCTGATGCTATTGCTCATCTTATTAGATTTTGGAATCAAGCAGATAAAGGAGTTCCGATAAGTGAGCGCAAACCTATTAAACTTTATATTGACTCTTGCGGAGGTAGTTTAGTTGGTGCTTTAACAATAGCAGATTCTATTAGAATGTCAAAAACTCCTGTTTATACGATTAATATGGGTGCTGCTTACAGTGGAGGCTTGCTTGTATTTATCGCTGGACATAAACGATTTGGTTATAAATCTTGCAGTTTTCTTTTCCATGAAGGATCTACTACTATTGGGAACGTAGATGCAGGGAAGTTTAGAAATTATGCTTCGTACTATGAAAAATTAATTCAGAGAATGAAAGGATATATTCTTAACTGTACTAAAATAACAGAAGAAGAGTATAAAGAAATTCGTAATGATGATTATTGGTTCTTCATAGAAGAAGCTTTGGATAAAGGAATTTGTGACGAGATCTTGGAGGAGTTTATATGAGATTTGAACGCACACAAACTTGGGGATTTGAACACGCTATTCGAGGAGCAAGAAATCCAATGAATAGTTGGGATAAGAGTGATAGTTTTTATATTGATCCTGGTCAATGTTTATTTAAAATCGGTCCTAATGACATGAATCTTCTTCAACGCCTTATTAAAGCCGGTCCCGAACATCGCAAGTTCATGCGTCAAATTATGGTATCGGTAGACATTACCGCCCCTCAATACTGGTGGGCTGAATTTGATACATATAAAGTTGGTACTGTTGCAAACAGCACAAGTAAAATGCACAAACTCGCAACAACCCCAATCACTCTTGATTGCTTTGAAACAGATGATTTTGAAGAGATTACTTTTGGAGTAGGAGAAATTCAATCTCCAAATATGATTATAGATTATTGTGAGAAGCTCCGTCAAAAATATCTTGAAACAAAAGATAAAAAATATTGGAAGGAGTTAATTCGCTGGCTCCCTGAGTCATGGTTACAGACACGAACAGTTACCATGAACTATGAGAATCTACTTGGTATGTGCAGTAAAGGACAGCGTCGTTTCCATAAACTTACAGAATGGTCGGATAGTTTTATTACATGGGCACGTTCCTTACCATACAGCTCTGAGCTGATTTTTATTGATGAATTAGAAGATGAAACTGAATAGTTGCAATTTTTCAAAAAATTTGTTATAATTATTATAGAAAATTAAAAAAAGAGGTATAATTATGACAGACGAAAGAAAAAATGTATTTATTGAAACAGTTGAAAATCTTTTTAATGCGTATCCTATGAATGTGCCGGCAGAAGCTCTGGAGTTCTTTGAGGACTACAAGAGAGGTAAATCTTCTAACCGTAAAGAAATAACCGATAAAGGTATTGCTATTATCCTTGCTCTGCGGGAAAACCCTGAGTGGATCACCGCAAAGGCGCTGGGTGAAATCATGGATGTATCAGGACGTTCCATCTCTGGTTCTATGAAGAAGCTCGTTGAAGATGGGTATGTAGACAAACGCGCGGAAACCCCTTCCGCATATAAAATTACTGAAAAGGGGCTGACTTGTGAGCTACCCACCGCGGGAGTTGACAACGAATAAAAAATTTGATATAATATTATTATACAAATAAAATCAAGGAGAAAATAAGAATGAGAAAGAATGTAAATACAGAAAATATTGAAGGAAAAGTTTATCAATTTAAGTTAGAGAAGAAAATAACTGGAGAAAATTCTAAGAACCCTGGTACAGAATTTATCTCTGGTACATTGGATGTAGCAACTACTTCCGCACAGGATAATATCATCCAGGTTCATTATACATATGTTGCTCCGACATATAGCTCTGGTAAGGTAAATGCTTCTTACAATGCTCTTAAGCAGATTATTGAAAATGGTAAAACTGTTCTTAATGATGGTTGGGATGCAGCTACAGTAGTTAGACTGAATCCATCTTATGCACTGAATGACTTCTATCGTGATCAGGGCAAGGGTGAACTTGTAAGTATTCCGCGTAATGAGGGTGGTTTTGTAACTATCATGAGTGAGAATACAATTCATCCTGAAGGAGCGATTGAAAGAAATAAGTTTGAAACTGATATTGTTATCAACAATGTGTCTGAAGTAATTCCTGATGAAGGCGACGAGTATGTTGTTGTAAAGGGCGTTACTTTCGACTTCCGCAACACAGCTCTTCCAATCACTCTGACTGCTCGTAACAAGGCAGCTGGTCAGTACTTCCTTAACCTGGGCGCTAGCAACAGCAATCCGATCTATACAAAGGTATGGGGCAAGATTGTAAATATCTTTACAAAGACAGAAAAAGTAACTGAATCTGCATTTGGTGAAGCATCTGTTGAGGAAGTTACAAAGAGAACTAGAGAGTATGTTATCACTGGAGCAAATCCTGTTCCTTATGAGTTTGATACTGAAGAAACAATGACAGCCGCAGAGCTGACAAAGGCACTTCAGGATAGAGAGGTAGCACTTGCTGAGAATAAGAAGAGAACTGAGGAGTATTATGCATCTCAGGGATCTAGCAAGCCGGCTCAGGCAGCACCTGCCGCAGCAGTACCTCAGGGTGGATTCAAGTTTTAACTTGAATCCACTTAAAACTTCATAAGGAGGATAAGTTAAATGGCGGATATTGATATTTTTAGTATAGAACCGCATAAGGTTTCTCGCGATATGAGAGGATATTCAGTCCTCTTCTACGGAGAGCCAAAGAGTGGCAAGACAAGTATTGCAAGTAAATTTCCAAGAGCATTGTTACTTGCGTTTGAAAAAGGTTATAATGCATTAGCTGGCGTAAAACCGCAGCCCATTAACTCCTGGGGAGAATTTCTTAAAGTATTAAAGCAGCTTAAAGATCCAAGAGCAAAAGATATTTATGAAACAATTATTGTAGATACAGCAGATATCGCTTATAATTATTGTGAAAAGTTTATTTGTAGTAATGCAGGAGTCGATTCTGTTGGAGATATTCCTTATGGCAAGGGCTATTCTCTTGTAGGTGGAGAGTTTGACGAAAAGCTTAGAAGTATTGTACAGATGGGTTATGGCATTGTGCTTATTTCTCATGCAACAGATAAGACATTCAAAGATGTAAATGGTAATGAGTATAATAAGATTGTACCAACTCTTGACAAGCGGGCAAACAACATCGTAGCTCGTATGACCGATATTATCGGTTATTCAAGAGCGGTAACAGAAGCTGATGGACAGAATAAAACCTATCTTTTTATTAGAGGTACAGAACGTTTTGAGGCAGGCTCTCGCTTTAAATACACTCCTGACTTTATTGAATTTAACTATAAGAATCTCGTAAATTGCATTGGAGATGCGATTGAAAAGCAAGCGGAAGAAGATGGTGCAGAACTATTTACAGATGAGTGTGAAAATGCTTATGCTGATACTTCTACAAACCTTGATTTTGATGCTCTTATGGCTGAATTTAAGGAGCGTATTGAGAAGTTCTCTAAAGATGAAGAGAAGATGGAAACCTACTATGCACCACGTATTACTCAGATTGTAGAAACATATCTTGGTAAGGGTAAAAAAGTAGGCGAAATAAATAGAGATCAAGTTGAACAGTTATCGTTAATTGTAGATGATTTAAAAACTCTGTAACAACTTTAAAGCGGATTTATTAAAATTAAATCCGCTTTTCTTTATTTTTTCAAAAAAATATGATAAAATATTTATAGAATAAATAAAGAAGGTGATATTATGAGTTATGTTACAATAGAAAAGTGTGTAAGAGATATACAGCAAATTTTATTAGATGACTTTGAAATACCAATAGAATCAGCAAAAGCAATTAATGAACAATTAAAACTCATACTTTTACTTTCTAAAAAGGATGAAGAAAATGAAACATGAAGTAAAATGCCTATATTGCGGGCTGGTATTTGATGCACAACCACAAGATCAAGGAAAAGTATGGTTTAAACCAAGATCTAATAGATATGCTCATGTGGCTTGTAAAGATAAAGCTGATGGATATATGACAAAAGAACAAAAAGAATTTGATGACCTTTACCGCTATGTTAAAGAGCAGCAAGGCGAGAATTTTAATTTTGTTCAATTTAAAAAAGTAACAGATGCTTGGAAACGAGATTATGGATATAGTTATAGTGGGATGCTAAAGAGCTTGCTTTATTTTTATGAAGTTAAAAAGAACTCCAAAAAGAAGTTAAAAGAAGGCTCGATTGGCATTATTCCATTTTGTTATCAACAGGCATATCAGTATTATTATAACATATATTTAGCCTCCCAACGTGCAGGAACAGGTGATTATAACGCAGACAAGAAAAAAGAAATAGAAATTAGTGTTCCTGAATCAAAGAGACCATTACCTAAACTGTTTGATTTATAGGAGGTTTAGATGAAAAGCAACTATATTGACACAAAAGCGATTATTCAAGTAATAGGTAGTATCTATCAAGATCCATCCTTACTTGATGAATCTGATTATAAATTTGATGATGAAGATTTTCCACAAGAGTTCCATAGAATTATGTTTGGTTCAATTTATAATCTACATATGCTCGGCGCGGAAACCATCACACAAAATGCAATAGAAGATTATCTGGAGCAAAGAGAACAAAAGTATGCAACTTATAAGGCTTATAATGGCGGTGAATGGTTGCAGAAGTGCACGGAATCTATCTCTCCCGCAACATTTAATTATTATTATAATCGGTTAAAGAAGTTTACTCTACTGCGAGCCTATGATAAATGCGGGATTGATGTATCATTTATCTATGATCCAAATAATGTTCTTGACATAAAGAAAAAGCAACAGCAAGAAGATTGGTTAGATAATCATACTCTTGAAGAAATTGCAGATAAAATAGATGATAAAATTGAAGATATTCGATTAAAACATGTTCATCAAACAACAGATGCGATTGAACTAGCGGGAGATGGACTTGATGAGTTACTTGCAGATTTGCAAACCCGCCCGAATGTAGGATATCCGCTGATTGGAAAGTATCTTAACAGGATCTTCCGTGGAGCAAGATTTGGATGCGTATTCCTGCGGTCAGCGCCTACAAACTTCGGTAAATCTCGTTTCATGGTGGCGGATGCTTGCAACTTCGCTTGTGATGAATTATACGATCCAGAGAAGAAAGAATGGATACCTAATGGTACATCAGAACCGACAATTTACATAACAACAGAACAATCTAAAGATGAAGTTCAAACAATGATGCTTTCTTTTGTTGCGGGAGTGCCTGAGGATCATATCCTGGAGAATCATTATGAAGGTGATGAACTTGAAAGAGTAAAAAAGGCTATTAAGATTATTAAAAATAGTCCTTTGCATATTGAGGAATTGCCAGATTTTGGTTTACAGGATGTAGAAGATTCAATCAACCGCGGGATTCGTAAATATGGAATTAGATATGTATGTTTCGATTATATCCATTCCAGTATGAAGATTTTGAGTGAGATTGGCGGGAAAGCAAAAATTGCTAACCTCCGTGAGGATAATGCTTTGTTTATGATGAGTGTAAGGCTAAAAGATATTGCAAGAAAGTATAATATCTTTCTTATTTCATCAACACAGTTAAATGGTGAATATACTGAGGAAAGGGTCTTTGACCAGAACTTGTTACGAGGAGCTAAGGCTATTGCAGATAAAGTAGATGCTGGTATGATTATGTTACCAGTAACTGAAAAGGATAGAGAAAGCTTGAGAATGTTTTGTGAGAAGAATGGTCTACCTATGCCGGATTTGAAAATATCTATTTATAAGAACCGACGTGGTAGATATAATCATATCTTCCTTTGGTGTAAGACAGATCTTGGGGTTTGTAGAATGAATCCTATTTTTGTAACAAGCTGGCTCTATGAGCCGATTGAAATGGAAGATTTAATTATAAATATAAAACCTAAGAGTGAGAAGTGGGAGAGTGCGTTTTAATGAGAGATTTAGATAGAAAATTATTAAAAGAAACTTTAAAATGGTTTAATAAAGATACATCTCACACTAAAATTAATCATTCTCATACTTTGCTTGATTATCTTAAAATTTATAATGTAAAAGAAATAAGTGAGCATTGGTTTGATGAAGATCCGCCTGAGTGTAAGACTTGTCATTTTTGTACTGGCAAAGAAAAATATCCTTGTAATAATTGTCCATTTTTAATTATGTGGAAGACATCCGAGGAGTGTCTATCTAAACTCACTTGGATTGATTCTTGGGGACCAGAATCATGGGGCATAACTCAAGAAAAAACAAATGAGATGTACGACCATATGATAGTAGACTTATTAGAAGAGGTAGATTTAACAGATAGGGTTTATCTTTTCACTTTAAAAAACTCAACAAATATAATGATTTACATATATTTAAGAGATATAAAAAGCTGTGATTATGGGTTTGTATTGGAGAGAAAATGAGTATTCCATTCGATAAAGACGCAATTAAAGAAGCAATAGAATACAATCAAGTAGAACAATTTTTGGCAGATCATGGCGGGGACCCCGTTCGACGTATTGGTACCCTTGTCTCCCGCACGATTTGCCACAATCCGCCAGATGCGGATGCTTCACATAAATTGTATTATTATGAGAATACACGACTCTTCAAATGCTATACTGAATGCGCGGAAACCCAAGGTTTTGACATCTTTGACCTTACCCGCAAAATTATGAAGGTTCAAAATGGTATTGATATGTCACTCCATGATGCACAGATTTATGTAATAAATTACTTCGCGCTCGATGTTGTCAATATTTTTGACAGTGATACGTTGAAGAATTCAGATTTCACAATTTTTACTAAATACGAAAAAGCTGTGCAACGTGGCGACCAGCAAAAAAGAGCCGAATTGAGAATTTTTGACAAAAAAATTCTTGAGCATCTTCCGTATAAACCTATATCTTCCTGGATGCGGGAAGGGATTACAGAAGCGGTGATGAAGGCTAGGGGCATACGGTTCGACCCCTATGCGTATGGAATCGTCATCCCGCATTATAATATAACTAATGATCTTATCGGTATTCGTGAGCGTACGCTTATAAAAGAAAATGAAGACCGCGGGAAATATATGCCAGCAATTATAAATGGAAAAATGTATAATCACCCGCTTGGATTTAATCTATATAACCTAAACAATAGTAAAGATAACATCCAACGCATGAAGATTGCTATTGTAGGTGAAGGTGAGAAGTTCTGCTTAGGTTATGCGTCATACTTTGGACTTGAGAATGATATAACTGTAGCTTGCTGTGGTAGCAATTTAACTAAATTTCAATTTGAACTGCTTATTTCTCTTGGAGTAGAAGAAATTGTAATTGCTTTTGATAAACAGTTTAAAGAAGTTGGCGACGATGAATGGAAACGTTGGACTAAGAAATTAACAGAAATTCATAAAAAATATGGAAAATATGTTAAAATTAGTTTTATGTTTGATGATGATAAATATGGTTTAGGATATAAAGCAAGCCCTATTGACGGTGGTCAGGACATATTTTTAGATATGTTTCAGAACCGTATCACATTAGATTGATTTTTTAAAAAATTTATGATATAATATTTATGTAAAAAATAAAAAAAATAAAGAAAGAAGGCAAAAAATATGAGTATTTTTGGTTTTGATGGAGTAAATGGTGCAGCTGTAAGAATTAATGGTAAAGATATTAAGTGTAATGGAATAGATTTTAGTGTAGCTTATCGGAAAGTTCCTGAAGAGGAATCTAAAAAGGAATACACTTTTTACGATGATGCTGTCCTTGACTATTTATTAAGCGACCTTATCCAGCAGAAGGCTAAGGAAGCTATGAAGGCGATTGATAAGGAGACTAAGCGTGTTGAGCGTCTTCATATTGATGCTATCAATGCAAACATCAAGAATGTAATCTTCAATGATCCTTACACAATTATCCTTTGGAAGGATGGTAGGAAGACTATTGTAAAATGCCAGCCTGGTGATGTTTACGATAAGGAGAAGGGACTTGCCCTTGCATTAGTTAAGCATTTTATGTATGACTCAAACTACTTCAACACCATCTTTAAGAAGTGGCTCCCTGAGGACAGTGAATGAGATATAAATTAATAGCACCTGTGCAAGAGAAATCAACTTTTGCACAGGTATTATTAAATAGAGGCGTTCAACGAGAAGATATAAGTAAATTTACAACAACAACATTAAAAGATATAAGTAAACCTGAATTATTTGGAAAAGAAAAAATGGAAAAGGCTGCGAAGATGGTAGCGCAGCATATAGCAAATCATAGTAAGACAATCATCATCGTTGACCCTGATGTAGATGGCAATACTAGTTCAGCGGTTTTACTGAACTATTTATATAATTTCTTTCCCGAATGGGTGCAAAATATTAAATTTTATTTTCATAGTGGAAAACAGCATGGACTGAATGACTGTATTGATTATATTATTGATAATGGATATGAATTTGTATTATGTCCAGATGCGGGAAGTAATGACACAAGTGAGTGTCAAAGATTACAAGAGAATGGAATAGATATACTCATCCTTGATCACCACGATTTTGATAAGGAAAATCCATACGCACTTATTATCAATAACCAGGCGGGATATGGAGATTATCCGAATCACGCATTAAGCGGTGTTGGCGTAGTATGGCAGTTTTGTAGATACTTTGACCAAGTAATGGGGACAGAGTATGCAGATAAGTACCTTGACCTAGTTGCGGTTGGCTTGATGGGCGATATGATGGATATGAGGTCAGTAGAAACATTAACCTTGATCCATGAAGGATTAAAATCGCTTAAAAATCCATTCTTATACTATATGGCACAAAAGAACGCGTTTAAGTTGGGGGAAAAGATAACTCCTATCGGTGCTGCATTTTATATTGTGCCATTAATCAATGCAGTGCAACGTAGTGGAACACTTGAAGAAAAGCAGTTGGTGTTCACCGCGATGTTACAGTATAAGGCATTTTTCCAGATTCCTTCTAACAAGAGAGGACATAAAGTAGGAGAGATGGAACAGTTAGTTGAGCAAGCGGTAAGAACTGCTTCAAATGTAAAAAATCGTCAGACGCGTATTCAAGATGCGGCAGTTGCTGCACTCGAACAGAAAGTTGAAGACGAGCGGTTGTTGGATCATAAGGTATTACTCATCCTCCTAGAGGAGGGAAGCGACATCCCCGCAGAAGTAAGAGGATTAATCGCGAACAAATTTATGTCAAAATATCAGCGGCCATGTTGCATCTTAACTGCGAGTGAAGAATATAGTGGCCAAACCCTTACCGGGTATCGCTATGAAAAGGCTTATGCGGGTAGTGCCCGTGGATGTTCATTAGCAGGAATTGATGATTTTAAACAGTTATGTTTAGATACTGGTGATGTAGCTTATGCTATCGGTCACCCTAATGCGTTCGGTTTACAAATCTATGATAGAGATCTGCAAGACTTTATTGAGAAAACAGATAAAATGCTTGAAGATATGTCTGATGAGCCTATTTATTATGTAGATTACATTTTTGAAAAGGATACTGTTGATAAACAAATTATTCTTGATATAGCAGATATGGGTGACTACTGGGGTACTGAAGTTGAAGAGGCATTAGTTGCGGTAAGTAAACTTAAAGTAACTAAAGAAATGGTTGAAATATATCGGAAAAAGAATAACACTATCAAAATCAGTTTACCTAATGGCGTTTCAATTATGAAGTTTGACGCAGATGAAGATTTGTGTGATAAATTAACAACTGGTAATACAGGATATGTTGAGATGGATATTGTGGGTAAATGCAATAAGAATGAGTGGATGGGTAATGTGACTCCACAAATTTTTATAGAAGATTATAATGTAACGGATTCAAATAAATATTACTTTTAACTGCTCGGGGCATCAACGGTCGAATTCCAAAATCAAAATTGGTTTTCAACTTTTTTGCCCCGAATTTACTTTTTTAAGAAAATTTGTTATAATTTTTATAGAAATTAAAAATAAGTGGTTTCTCCACTTTGGTCAAACCTATTAAATTTTATCTATAATTTATTTATATATTATAGATAAAATTTAACAAAGGAGAAAAAAATATGATAAATATTTGTCAAACCTGTGGAAAAGAGTTCGAAGCTTTAAAATCCACAAAAAAATATTGTTGTAGAACTTGTCAAAATAAAGCAGCATGGATAAGAAAACAAGAGAAGGAAAAATTATTAGCTGAAGGGATTGATCCTGATATTAAATATTGCTTAATATGTAATACTCCTTTTAAACCTAAAGATAAAAATGCTAACCAACGACAATGTTGTTATAATTGTATGCCTGAAGGCACACAATTACGAAGAGGAGATTTTTTAGCAAAATTAAAACAATCAAGAGGAGGTAAATGTGAACGATGTGGATATGATAAATGTATTCAAGCTTTAGAATTTCATCACATTGACCCTTCACAGAAAGAATTTACTATTAGTAATGACCACTTTAAACTTATTGAAGCTGTAGAAGAAAGTAAAAAATGTATTATTATATGCTCTAATTGTCATAAAGAATTTCATGCAGGATTATGGAAATTAGAAGATTTAAGAGAAAGGGACTGCTAAATATGGAATTAACCAATAAACAGCAGCAAGGTTTAAATATAGCCCTATCACGGTATAAAAATCATGAAAAATATACTGTGATAAGTGGCTATGCCTAGTTGGAACAGGTAAAAGTACACTCATCCGCTTCATCATCGACGCGTTATCAACCTATGGAATAAATGAAGAAGAGGATGTGTGTTTTGCATGTTTTACTGGTAAAGCGTGTCAAGTGCTTTTAAATATGGGAAATAAAAATGTAAGTACATTACATAGACTTTTATATGAGAGTATTCCAAAGCCAACAGGTGGATGGATTCGTAAGAAGAAAGATAAGATCGATTATAAGATCATCGTAGTTGATGAAGTATCAATGGCGCCAAAGCAATTAATGGATTTGCTATTTAGACATAATGTTCACGTAATTTGTCTTGGTGATCCATTCCAGCTCCCGCCGGTAGACAAAGATAGCGATAATCATCTACTCGATCACCCGCATATCTTCCTCGATGAAATTATGCGGCAATCCGCAGAATCAGAAATTATACAACTTGCTACAAAGATTAGAAACTTTGAACTCTTTGGAGCTAGCATGTTTGCACAAAAGGAAGTAATGATCCTTCCGCAAAAGGAGTTGAACACAGGCATTTTAATGTGGGGAGATCAAGTATTAGTTGCTACTAATGCAACACGAGTTAATTTTAATCAAGCTATGCGTAATCAACTCGGACATGAAGGAATGCCTGAAGATGGCGATAAGGTAATTTGCTTACGAAATTATTGGGATAATTTCTCTAATGAAGGTAATCCACTTGTGAATGGTACGATTGGATATTTACATAATACTTTTGATTCTTTTTGTCGTTTGCCTTATTGGGCTAAACCAAGAGATCTTCCAATTATAGTGAGTCAATTTGTAAGTGATACTAATGAAGATTATGGTTCATATAATATGGATAAAAAGCTTATTCTTGAAGGAGAAAAAACTCTTGATTGGAAAACTGCTTATAGATTAGGGCGGGATGCAAAAACTGCTCATCTTGTGCCTTATGAATTTACTTATGGATATGCGATTACGTGTTGGAAGGCGCAAGGCAGCCAGTGGTCAAAAGTAGTGGTATATGAAGAAGATTTCCCTCGTGATAAAATGACTCATGCAAGATTTTTATATACTGCGGTAACTAGAGCACAAGATAAAATTGTATTATTACGAAAATAACACACTGGTCATAAATATTAAAAATACTGCTCATAAAATTTATATATAATAACAAATAATGGAGGTATAATTTTATGAGTAAACTAATAGATTTAACTGGACAAGATTTTGGATATTGGCATGTTATTAAAAGAGCAGAGAATCGAGCAGGTGGAAGAGCATATTGGCTATGTAAATGCACCGCTTGCGGGAAAGAGAAAGAAGTAGCTGGGGCGCATTTAAGAGGAGGACGTTCTACTAATTGTGGATGCATCAGAATGGAGAAAATGAGACAAGCTTGTATTAAGCATGAAGAAGGTAAAACCTATGGATTTCTTTATGTAGAACGTATGGCCACTGAAGAAGAAAAACCTCGTCATGATAGAGATGGTATTTATTGGAATTGCACTTGTACAAAGTGTGGAAGAAAAAATGTAATAATTTTTGGAGATTATCTTCGAAAAGGAGAAACTCAAAGTTGTGGTTGTATGGTAAGTAAAAATGAAGCAATTATTAATCAAATGCTTACTAATGCTGATATACAATTTAAAGAGCAAGTAACTTTTGAAGATTTAACTTCAACAGGAAGAGCTTGTGATAGATTAAAATTTGATTTTGGAGTTTATAATAATAATCAATTATTATATATTATTGAGTATGATGGTATTCAACATTTTTCTGCAACAGAAAAAAGTGAATGGAATACTCCAGAACAATTAGAGATTACTCGGAAAAATGATTTAATGAAAAATCAATATTGTTTTAACCATAATATTCCTTTAATTAGAATTCCATATAATCAAAAATATGACTTAAAAGATTTACGAATTGAAACAACAAGATTTTTATTAACAAAAGACAATGAAGGAGAATACTATGGTAAAAGAGCTTAATATTTATGATATACAATATAATATTAAAGAAAACAAAGTGTATTTTAAAAATAAAACAAAAATAGGCACATTATATTTTAATTATGATTACAATTATGATGATATAGAAGATAAAATTTTATCTTATGATGATATATATAAAAATATATATGATAAAATGGAAATAGATGAAACCTATTATTTAATAGAAGAAAAGCCTTGGAAAATAATAGGAACTATTACTTTGCATAAAGGTTTTACTTATATAGATTGCGCAGAACATGATGATCGAGTTATTATAAAAACAGCTTTTCCTAATGAGAAATGTGATATTGAAGGAGAAAAATTTTAAAAGGGTACTATTACGATGACGCCACAGGTTTATGAAAATATAGAACAATTAACATATGGAGAATTATTAACTGCAATAGAAAATATCAAAGAAAAAATGTATCAAGCCGGTGTGAAAGTGGAACATGCTGATATGCAATATTATATTGCGTTAATGCAGGAACTCGATAAAAGACAAAAAGATTGAAATTTTTTAAAAATTATGCTATAATTATAGTATAAACAAAAAAGGAATGGAAAATGAGCGTGATTTGTTACAGATTAGAACATAAAAATGGAGATGGTCTATTTTTTACAAAAAATGGAATTTTGAAAACTAATCCATCCATTTATTTTCATAATAATTTAAGATATGCTTTCTTAGATAAAAATAGATTTTTTGAACCAAGTTATATAAATTTTTATAATAATAATGATTACATTTTATATGAACTTATAATTAGCAAATATTATATAAAAAATCAATTTAATCAAATTATTTTTGATATAAATGATATAATAAAAAAATATTCTATAATGAAGGAAGGGTTAAATTAAAACATGAATATCATTCCGAGATTTTCCCCTCATAATCATACAGAAATGTCGAATATCCATTTGATAGATAGTATAAATAAACTTGATAATCTTGTAGCAAGAGGTAAGGAAATTGGATTAGCAGGGTTAGCAATCACAGACCATGAAACGATTGCTAACTCTATTCGCATTTGTAAACTTCAGGACAATTATCCTGACTTCAAGATTGCGATAGGTAATGAGATTTATTTAACAACTACAAGAGATAAAGGACAGAAATATTTTCACTTTATTTTGATTGCAAAAGATGCAATAGGTCATAGACAGTTGCGGGAGTTAAGTTCAATCGCATGGCTTAACTCATACACGGATAAACGTCTCCGTATCCCGACATTAAAAGCGGAGTTGATTGATACGGTAATGGCTAACCCAGGACATCTTATAGCAACTTCTGCGTGTATTGGAGGAGAATTAAGCTATAATATTCTTAA
>Ga0310691_10004847_pt1 | contig 14957 bp, 13 predicted proteins | sample 176DNAGHGlowgp2_FD_203887 | JGI IMG/M metagenome (GOLD analysis project Ga0310691, IMG submission 203887) | Sheep rumen microbial communities from Palmerston North, Manawatu-Wanganui, New Zealand - 1766 DNA GHGlow gp2 (v2) (version 2) | ecosystem: Host-associated > Mammals > Digestive system >... | reverse complement strand
TCCATAGCTCTGGAAATAGTCGGGGAAGAAGCGGTAGTCGAACGTGTAGTGCCAGCGGTTCTCATTGAGCGGACGGTTTTCAACTGGGCCTACAGAGTTCTTCCATTGGTAGCGAGTGTCGAGGTCGGTACCTTCCACAATACATCCACCTGGGAATCGGAACACACCTGGATGCAGGTCGGCAAGAGCCTGAGCCAGGTCTTTGCGCATACCGTTCTCACGTCCTTTCCAAGTATCGACGGGGAAGAGGCTGATATGCTCCAAGTCAACCACAGCGCTGTTGCGGGCGAGCATCAGGCGAAGAGAACCCTTGTTGACGGTTTTGTTGGCTTTCAGCACCACTTGGTATTTCTTCCACTCCTTAGAAGTGACTTTTACTGTTTGTTCGGCAAACTGCTGACGTTCGCCCATGGTAGCGGGATCGCAAAGCATCACTCTGACGTTGGCCTCGCCTCCTTCTGGCACACGTGCCCAAACAGAGAAGCGGTATTCCGCATCCCTTTCATATCCTATGCCGAAGTATCCCTCGTTCTCCAGTCCTGAGAACTTGTCGCTGTGGCCAGAATAGCCGAGGCGTACGTAGTGAGGATTCTTGTCGAAAGGTCCGTCGTTGAGGAGCTTGATGTTGCCATAGATGTTCCAGCCCATGTAGTGGTCGGGGAACTCAAACGAGCGGTTCTTTACCAGCTCGCCGTAGAGACCTCCGTCGGCAGCATAGTTGATGTCTTCGAAGAAGATTCCATACATGGTAGGTTGCACTGGCGCACCCACTTTACTCGTGTTGATGTCGAACTGATGTCCCTGTGCGCATACCCCCAGTGCCAAGGCCATCGCGGATAATGTTGTCGTCAATCTTTTCATAAATGTGTGTTAAAGTTAGTTGTTGTTTTTACTTGTTTATGCAAATTTACATACAATTATCGAAATTTTCTGTACAGAATGAAGAAAAATCTAATCTCCCAGTTTCATGGCTTTGAGCCATGCGTCAAGATCAGCGAGCATTTCTTCATGGAATCTGAATGTTGACCTGAATCCCCATCCATGTCCTCCTGACGGATAGACATGCAGGCTTGCAGGTATTCCTTTGTCTTTCAATGCCAAGTAGTAGTTGACACCATTATAGGATGGAACAGCGCCATCGTCGTCAGAAAGGAGTATGATGGCAGGCGGTGTGTTGTCATTGACTTGCTTTTCATTGCTGTAAAGGTCGGCTTGTTCTTCATCAGCGTCTTTTCCGATAAGGTTGTAGCGCGAACCTTTGTGCGTGTATTGCAGGTTGAAAGTCACCACGGGATAGAACAGTATCTGGAAATTAGGTGCTGTGTCGTGTTGGCTGTGTGTGGCTATGGTCGTGGCAAGGTGGCCTCCAGCCGACGAGCCCATGATACCCACTTTCTGTGGGTCGATGTTCCACGACTGAGCATGTTGTCGTACCACGTTCAGTGCCTCGTTGGCATCACTGATTGGCACCTCCTTGTTTCCGTGTGGCATTCTGTATTTCAGCACAGCATAGGCAATTCCACGCTCGTTGAAGAATTTGCTCCAGTCGTAGCCTTCATGTTCGAGTGCGAGATGGTCGTATCCACCTCCAGGACATGCCACTACTGCTGCTCCGGTGGCTTTGTCAGCTTCAGGCAGGAAGACTCGGATAGAGGGTTTGAAATTTCGCTTGGCATCATCGTAGGGTTCGGTCTTGTCGATGCCATTGCTGTTGGGTAGTCCACTGGTCCAAAGGTCGATGTCGATGACCTGTTGGGCTGAGGCTGAGCTGAATGTGCTGAGCATAATCAATGCTAATGTAATCAGTTTGTTCATATAGAATGATGTGGAAAAATAGGCGTAAGATCAATCGTTTGTCAGTCGTGTTCGATGCGAAGGCTGCTGTCGCATAGCTCGCCCACCTTTTCTCTGTGTGTGATGAAAATCATCGTTTTGTCTGGATAATTGCGGAACAAGCGTTCGAACATCTCTTTCTCGGTGTTCATGTCGAGCGACGAACTGATTTCGTCGAGCAGCAAGATACTGCCTGGTCTGAGCAGTCCTCGCGCTATGGCTATGCGTTGCGCTTGTCCTTCACTCAGTCCTTTGCCCCGCTCCCCACATCTCGTGTCCAGTCCCTCAGGCAGTTCCAGAACGAAGTCGGCAACGGCAGTGTGAAGTGCGTCAAGCATTTCCTCTTCTGTGGCGTAAGCATTGGCCAGCAACAAGTTCTCCCGAATTGTTCCGCTGAGCAGTGTGTTGCCCTGAGGAACGAATACAAAGTTGATACGGGTCGAGACATCAATAAGATGTTCATCCTCATCATTGTAAATAGTCAGCCTTCCTTTGTCTGGGCTGACAAGAGCGAGGAGAAGACGGAAGAGCGTGGTCTTTCCGACGCCAGTACGTCCTACGATCGCTGTGTGGCTGCCAGGTCGGAAATCGTGGCTGAAATTCTTCAGTATCGTTTCATCACCTTTCACATACTTGAAATCCACATTGTCCACTCTCACTCCTAACTGTCCCTTCAGCTTGAGTGGCTCCTTCTGTTCCTCTGTGGGTAACCCCTCAAGTTCCTCAAGTCGGTCAATGGAAGTTGTGGCATGGATGAAAGAGGGTATGATTCCTATCAGGTCGATGATGGGTCGTTGGATTTGTCCCACCAGCTGCAGGAAAGAAGTCATCACACCAAAGGTGATAGCTCCCGATCTGAGTTGCATGCCTCCCCAGACAAAAGCGATCAGATATCCCATGCTGAAACACACGGAGATCAGCGATCGCGTGAACATGGTGAATTTAGCTCTGTTCCTGATTTTCTCGATCAGATCGGTCTGCATGCCTGAGAGGTTGCCGATGATGAGGCTTCCCGACTCCAGCGACTTGAGCAAGGCGTTGTGTAGCAATCCTTCCTGCAGCAGCGCTTGAATGCGGCTGTCCTGTTCCCGTATGTCTTTGGTCATGCGTCTGAGTCGGGAAGACAGGAATTTGCCAGCCCCCATCACTATCGGCGTGAGCAGCACGAGTATCCACGCCAGATGAGGGTCGAGACGCGTCATGAAATAGAAGGCTGCGATCAACTGGAAGAGAGTGATAAAGAACCCCGGTATCTGTGTGATGATGGCATCAGCGACCACGCTCACATCTGTTCCCAGTCGTGAAGTAAGGTCGCCAGTGTGCATGTCTTTGGCTTCGTACATCTTGCGTTCAAACAAATGCGAGAAGATTCGAAGCCGTATGCTGTTGTTGAGGAAAGCCGAGCCGTTTACTTGCAGATAAAACTGCACTTGCCCTATACCGATATTCACCAGACTCAGCAAAGCAAGCAGTGCCACTTCCCATGCAATATCCTCAGTCGATCCATTGATGGTAGTCACATCTATGAAGTGCTTGCTCATGTAGATGAAAAGGAGCCCCAGCAACACCCTGAACATTCCTATGGCAATACGCATGGCGTCGTTCAAACGGACACCATGCATATTCCGCCATAGCCATTTTGTGTACTTGAGTATTGCGGTCATCATCTATCGCTTCAGAAAGGTGGAATCAATCTTTAATGGATTATTCCTCGATCAGTCCCAGGTCGAGCCATTGTCCTACCATTTGCTTGACGTCGTGCTGGGCAGTCTCGGCATCCACTTCGTAGTTTTCGGTCAGTGCCTGGACAAGAGTCTCGACTGTGAACTCACCCTTGCCGGTCTCTTCCCAAAGGAATGCCGCCGTGTCGTTCAGTGTGAGTAGCTTGTTGAAGTTGATTTGTTCGAGTCCTTCGCCTACAATGACATTGTCGCCGCAAACATTGCGCATCACAAATCCTTTTTTTTGTCTCATGTTGGTTTTACGTATTATAATTTTTTAGTAGTAATGTTTAGTCCTCGTCGTGTGGTTTTGTTCATCGTTAGAAACATTCGTCATTCCACTACTTTCCATCCTTTCGTCTTCACCCCTGCCTTGTGCAGGTTGTGCTTCATCACGGTCCTGCGATAAATGGCTAACAGATAGCGGCGAAAGGGCAGGAGTTTCCACCAAAGGCTTGAGGCGAATTTCCGTCCTGTGGTGTAGAGATAACGCTTCTTCCCCTTGTAGTCGATGGCATACACGGCGATGCCGACGATATCCTCCGTCTTGCAGTGCTCCACCCCTTGGTTGTTGCCATCCCCCATCAATGTGATTCCGCCATCAGCATCGACACTGATGATGCGGTGAAGTACATGATGTCCTGTCTCGACTTTTGCCAACACGATGTCGCCTCGTTGGGGGTTGCGGTCCAAGCGATGAAGTTCCACACTTTCAGCCCATCCCGTAATGAAGGGCAGCATGCTGTAGCCTTTCACCAGGAAAACCACCTCTCTGCCTTCTTTCAAGAAGCGGTCAATATCGGCAATCAATATGTCGTTAGCGACTGTTCGTCTGACCATCTTCCCAAGTTTTTAGTCCTTTTTGACGCTGATTTCATTGTGGCTCAAGTGTGCGGCAGCGTCATCAGGAAGGCATTCCAGTAAATAGAAAGGAAGGTTGGAGACAATCCAGTTCTCGGTCTCGTGGATACCGTCAGAAAGACTTTTCTCCCAGCGCATCCCCGATACAGATGGCAGGAGATAAGAATACGCCTTGATAGGCGCCAGGCGTTGGATATGATTGTATGGCGCCTGTTTCAGTTGTACCAGTGCTCCTATGGGGTAGCGCAGGTTGCGGTAGCAGGGTGTCTTTCCGCTCCATGGAGACCCGTAGATATATCCCACTCCATCCTCCACGCGCATCACGGGGTTGTCGTCGTTGAGCAGATGTGCCTCGGGAAAGTTCTTCAGCCACAGGCTGCTGTGTGTGCTCTTGCCCGTTCCGCTCTTTCCGAGGAACATGTAGGCGTAATCGTCCAATACTGTGACAGATGAGTGGAACAGTACGGTCTGCTTCCTAGCAGTGGCAAAGGCATAGGTCAGCATCATTGCATTGTTCAGTCCGTAAAGTTCATTGTTGGTCAGCAGTACCATTGCATGGCTGTAGTCGCTGTTGACAATCGTTCTGCAAGCCACTCGTCCGTAGGAAGCGAACATGTAGCACCTGTAGCCATCTATATGTCCGGCGCCGATTTCCAGGAAATCCTCATCTTGCCGATATTCCTCCTCATATACTTCGCCTTTGTACCAGTTGTCTTTGTCCACTACAGACATGGTGATCAACGTCTTGCGGTCAGGGTCGGGACTCATTGCAAAGGGTGCATATTGATTCAGTTCTTCCCAAAGGTGTGAATCCCTGTTCATCACAAGTCGGACCACGAAACCTGCTATACAGTAATCCTCGGTACGCGGATTGATTACTGTGATTTGATTGAAGTCAATTGTATTTGCCATTGAAGGTGTTTGAATAATTCTGTATTTTTCTACAAAAGTAGCATCTTTTTACCTATTTTCAGCTATCCTCAACCATTCTTTTGTGTTTTTACCCACAAATTAGGATAAATTGGAGAGAAAAGCGACTTTTCGGCACTTGTCTTCCTGAATAACCGTCAAACTCCATGGCTAAAAGTCTCAATGCAGGCTCTTTGGCTCCTTTTTCTGTTTTTTTCGTCTTCTGAAATGAAAAAAAACACCTTTTTTTATGTTTTCTCAAAGGAAAAGATTATTTTTGCACTTAAGTGTGGAAGATGTCTCCCAAACGATAGATGAGGCTCTCTTTCATACCCCTACCTGAATAACTTTATAAGAATATTATGGATCAAATCAAACCTTATGTGATCGGTGTGGACCTTGGAGGTACCAACACAGTTTTCGGAATCGTCAACGCACGAGGAGAAGTCGTATCTGACAATTCTATCCGTACTCAGGAATATGCAACCATAGATGAGTTTGTGGATGCAAGTTGCGCCAGTCTCAAACCCTTGATTGAAGGAGTTGGAGGCATTGACAAAATCAACGGCATAGGCATTGGCGCCCCTAATGGCAACTACTACAAAGGCACCATAGAGTTTGCCCCCAACCTGCCTTGGAAAGGCGTGGTACATCTGGCAGACCTTTTCCGCAAGAAACTGGGCATACCCGTGGCAGTCACCAACGATGCCAACGCAGCCGCCATTGGAGAGATGACCTACGGAGTGGCTCGTGGCATGAAGAACTTTATTGTCATTACCCTTGGAACGGGTGTGGGAAGCGGTATTGTCATCAACGGCCAGCTGGTGTATGGTTCCGACGGATTCGCAGGTGAGCTGGGCCACGTCATCATGGTGAGAGGTGACAAGGGTCGTCTGTGCGGTTGCGGAAGGAAGGGCTGCCTTGAGACCTACTGCTCTGCTACAGGTGTGGCAAGGACCGCTCGTGAAATCCTGTCCACGACCGACAAGCCTTCATTGCTCCGCGACTTGGATCCAGAGAAAATCACCTCGCTCGACGTGTCGATCGCAGCAGGAAAAGGCGATGAGGTGGCCAAGGAAATCTTCGAGTTCACTGGAAAGATGCTGGGTGAGGCGTGTGCCGACTTTGCCGCTTTCTCAAGCCCCGAGGCTTTCATCTTCTTCGGTGGCCTGACCAAGGCAGGCGATCTCATCATGGAGCCCATCCGAAAGGCCTATAATGAATCCGTGTTGCCCATCTTCCGCAACAAGGCACAGTTCCTCGTTTCAGGGCTCATGAGCAGCAACGCTGCCGTGCTTGGTGCCAGTGCTTTGGGATGGGAAATCAAGAACGATTAAAGGCTCGGATGTCGTTTTTTGGCGATTCTGTGCATGATAAACAAAGATTTTTACTAATTTTGCATGTCGTTTTGCCGATGGAAGAGTGATAGTCCATATTCACAATTCGACATACAGTTAATAACCAAAGAATTAACTCTATAAACTCACAAAAAAACATTCAAGAAAAATGAAAATTGAGAAAATTGTTGCTCGTGAGATTCTTGATTCACGTGGTAACCCTACAGTTGAAGTAGATGTGGTTTTGGAAAATGGTGTTCTCGGTCGTGCAGCTGTGCCATCTGGTGCTTCTACAGGTGAGAACGAGGCTCTTGAACTCCGCGATGGCGACAAGAACCGCTACCTGGGCAAAGGCGTTTTGAAGGCTGTTGAGAATGTCAACACCATCATCGCTCCCGCACTCAAGGGTGATTGTGTGCTCGATCAGCGCGCCCTCGACTACAAGATGATCGCTCTCGATGGCACTCCCACTAAGAGCAAGCTCGGTGCCAACGCCATCCTTGGTGTTTCTCTCGCCGCTGCCAAAGCCGCTGCCAACGCACTCGGTCTGCCTCTCTACCGCTACATCGGTGGTTGCAACACTTACACTCTTCCAGTTCCAATGATGAACATCATCAACGGTGGTGCTCACTCCGACGCTCCTATCGCATTCCAGGAGTTCATGATCCGTCCTGTTGGTGCCACCAGCATCAAGGAGGCTATCCGCATGGGTGCTGAGGTGTTCCACAATCTCGCCAAGTTGCTCAAGAAGCGTGGCCTCTCCACTGCAGTAGGTGATGAGGGTGGTTTCGCTCCTGCTCTCGACGGTATTGAGGACGCTCTGACTATCATCTGCGATGCCATCAAGGCTGCAGGCTACCAGCCAGGCAAGGACGTGAAGATTGCTATGGACTGCGCTGCTTCTGAGTTCGCTGTTCAGGAAGATGGCAAGTGGTACTACGACTACAAGCAGCTCAAGAACGGCAAGCAGAAGGATCCTAACGGCAAGAAACTCTCTGCCGAGGAGCAGATCGCTTTCCTTGAGCACCTCATCGACACTTATCCTATCGACTCTATCGAGGACGGTCTGGATGAGAACGACTGGGAGAACTGGGTGAAGCTCACCGCTAAGGTAGGCAACAAGTGCCAGCTCGTAGGTGACGACCTGTTCGTGACCAACACCAAGTTCCTGAAGAAGGGTATCGAGATGGGCGCAGCCAACTCTATCCTCATCAAGGTGAACCAGATTGGTTCTCTGACTGAGACTCTTGAGGCTATCGAGATGGCTCACCGTCACGGCTACACAACTGTGACTTCTCACCGTTCTGGCGAGACTGAGGACGCTACAATCGCCGACATCGCTGTGGCTACCAACTCAGGTCAGATCAAGACTGGTTCTATGAGCCGCACCGACCGTATGGCCAAGTACAACCAGCTCATCCGCATCGAGGAAGAACTGGGTGGCGTTTCTAAGTATGGTTACACCAAGCTGAAGTAATCTCACACAGAACCTCAAGCAGAGAAGCTTCCTGCTTCTCTGCTCTGTATATCCAATAAAGGAGGGGAAGCCGTTCTCGACTTCCCCTCCTTTATTGGAATAGGCTCAGCAAATCCTATTTGGCGAAAAACTCATTCCATATCTTCAGGATGCTGCTCTCATTCTCCATGATAATCTCAGCCGAACGAAGGAATGGGCGGAACTCCTTTTTCCTTTCCTTTGGCAGGCGGCTCAAGATGTTTTTTTCTGTGACCTTGAACAACTGTTTATCGATCAGGAAATAATACACATTGTGCAGTGGCAATGGCTGGTCGTCAGGATTGGTGTCGTAGGAATTGATCATGTCGATGGTGATGGATGGAAAGATGCCGTTTCCGTCAAGTGTGAAAGCGTTGAGGTTCCGTCCTTTAGCACCTTCTTTGAGCTTCACATAATCCACTTCCTTGACGTTGATGATCCTGCCCGTTTCATCTTCATGCACAATCTTTCCGAACTTGTTTCCCGGAACAGGTACATAAACGCTGCTGTCGGAAAACTCCACACGCAGGATAGAGCCAGGCAAAGCCTCCATCAAGGTGTCTTTGTCAGCATACCACAATGTCTGGTTGCCCACGTGTATGTTGCAGGGCACCACTGTCTTCTTGGGTGTGACGAACCCACTCACCACAGTAGCCACCATGAATTTCTTATTCAGGAATGGCCAGTTGCCGGTAGGCGACCAATAGTCCTTCTTCTGTCCGTTGGCCGACAAGATGGCAGCAAGCGCCAAAACCATTGATAATAATACTTTTGCTTTCATAGGCTTTTCGTGTGGTAGTTGAGATACCGTCTATTTCACTCTGATGACCAGATATTTTGAAACACTCCAGAATTTGGCGGGATCGCTGATTCTCAATGTGTATTCGCCATTGGAGTCTTTCAGCAGCGAGTAACTGCCAGCAGGGTGAGTGGTGTACATCTTCGCATATTTCGAGCCCAAAGGAATAGACGTAGTCTTTCGGATGTCAATTTTTGTGAAGTAATCCTTGTCGAAATCCTCGTTCTCGAGCACATCTCCTTTGACCAGGATTTTATGCTCTTTCAATTCTTTGGATGTTCCATAGACAAACCAAGCGGTGTTGAGTTGTGCGTCTTGGTTGTCGGTGAGTTTCTTGTAGCTTTCGTTGCTTGCCTTCACTTCGTTGTTCTCCTCCGTCAGGTTTGTCACTGTAGCTCCTAAGTTGTTGATCTCGATGTCTTTCTCGGCCAGTTGAGCTTGGAGATTCTCAATTTCCTTGTTTTTGTCCTCCAGCTGTTGTGTCAGTTTCTGGATGGCCTCCTTCAGTTTTGTCGAGACGATGCTGCTCTCTTTAGCCTTGGCCTGAAGTTCTTCTATCAATCGCTTGTTCTCAGCCATGGTGGTCTGGATGAACTCCAGATTCTCCTTGATCACGTCGGCGGCATTGTTGTTCTCGCTGTTGTTCTTGAGCATGTTGATGCGCCCTTCTGCCTCGTTGATTTGATTGAACCCATCTTGAATCTGAGTGAATGTGTTCATCAAGCTGTTCACCTCATCATTCTTTTGGTTGATGATGGTCTGCAGAGAATCGATTTCGTTTTGCGAGTCGTTCTGCTTTTGATTGCCAGTTTGGTCGCATGAAACAATCATCACCAAACACATGGCGGCTAAAAACATTTTTTTCATATCTTTACTTTTTAGTTGTTTTACTCTGTTTCTTGTGGGACGTCATCGTTCTGATGACCCTGTGATTTGTACTTGTTTTTGGAGGCGTTTTTCTCTCTGGCAGGTTTTGCTTCGGAGGTGTTGCCCTCAAGCACGATGACAAATTCGCCCTTAGGCTCATGTTCCTTGAAGTGCGCGATGACTTCTGCTATGGTGCCTCGAACGTGTTGCTCGTGGACTTTGGATATCTCCCTGCTCACGCACACCCGTCGTTCAGCGCCAAACACCTCTGCAAATTGCTCCAAGGTCTTCAGTACCCGATAAGGAGATTCATAGAAGACCATGGTGCGCTGTTCCGAACGCAGCTCTTCCAGACGAGTCTGTCGTCCTTTCTTCTGTGGCAGGAATCCTTCGAAGCAGAATTTCTCATTGGGCAGTCCAGAGTCCACGAGTGCAGGAACGAAAGCTGTGGCTCCTGGGAGGCACTCCACTTCAATATCTTCCTTCACGCATTCTCTCACCAGCAGGAACCCTGGGTCGCTGATAGCAGGTGTTCCCGCATCGCTGATGAGCGCGATGTTCATTCCGGCTTTCAGCTTGTCCACTACATTCGCCGCAGTCTGGTGCTCGTTGAACTTGTGGTGGGATTGAATGGCTTTGCGAATGCCATAATGCTGTAGAAGCACACTCGAGGTCCGTGTGTCCTCCGCCAAAATCAGGTCCACTTCGCCAAGTAGCCTTACTGCCCTGTAGGTCATGTCCTCGAGGTTGCCCACAGGAGTTGGAATCACATACAATTTACCCATTTCTTATTGTAGTATGTCGCGCCTTTTTCTATAGTATAACGTGACAATAGATAGCAAAATTATCAATAAAAATAATAATATCGCCTCAATTAATATATTTTTTGATAATTTTGCTTTACTTTCGCACCATAAACAATAAAAACTTTCATCATCATGGTTCCTTTTCAAGAAAAAATCACATTTGACAAGTTCATACGCTACGCCACCGTTGCAGGCGTTTTTATTCTTTTGTACCTGCTTATGCGCAGGCTGAGCAGTGTGCTCATGCCTTTCTTTGTGGCATGGTTCCTGGCCTACCTGTTGTATCCCATCGTGTGCTTCTTCCAATACAAATGCAAGCTTAAGAGCAGGGTCCTGAGCATTATCGTCACTTTGATCGCGATAGGCCTCGTCCTCTGGCTGTTCTACATCATCATCGTTCCCCCCGCTGCCGCCGAGATCGACAGGGTGAAAGGCTTGGTCACCGCATATTTTGAGTCGCAAGCCCATACCAATTCTTTTCCAGCCATGGTTGTTGATTGGGTGAATGAGCATGTCAACATCGAACGCATCATCGGAGCCATGAGTGTGGACGAGGTGTCGTCGATTGTGGAGAAGGGTCTGCCTAAGGTTGTGGGCATTGTCTCCTCCTCCCTCAGTGTCCTTATAGGTATTATCGCATCGTTCATCGCCATTCTGTATATGGTATTCATACTTATCGATTATGAGCAGATGTCGAAGGGTATGATCAAGATGTTTCCGAAGAAATACCGTTCATTTGTCGATGGTCTTCTGACCGATGTGAAAGTGGGCATGAACGGCTATTTCCGTGGCCAGAGCATCATTGCGCTTTGTGTGGGAATACTCTTCTCCATCGGTTTTCTCATCATCGACTTCCCCATGGCCATTCCGCTTGGGCTATTCGTAGGCTTCCTCAACTTAGTGCCCTATATGCAGACGATAGGATTCATACCCACCATTTTCCTGTCGCTTCTCAAGGCATTCGATACGGGAGGCAACTTTTGGCTCATCCTGCTTTCCGCCCTTGCCGTCTTTGCTATCGTCCAGTTGATCCAAGACGCCATCATCACGCCTAAAGTCATGGGCAATGTCACGGGCTTGAATGCAGCCGTCATCCTGCTCTCTCTCTCAGTCTGGGGTAGTCTTTTGGGTATGGTCGGACTGATCATAGCCCTTCCTCTCACCACCCTTATCGTTTCTTACTACAAGCGCTATGTACTTGGTGAGGACCCACAGAAGAAAGCGGCTGCATCAGACGGAAAAGACAAAAAGGACGTTTCTACTTCTCCCTTGCCAGCTCCTTCAACCACAGGTGCGGAAAAAGGAGAGTGAAATCCCCACTTTTTTGTAGATTCATTTCATATTCTCAATAAAATTCATTATTTTTGCACTCTACATAAAGACAATTTAATCAGTCTGAACGAACGATTCAACTTTAAGTGCTTGAAGCATAGTTGCTTTGTGTACCTGTAGTGTTGACGTGTCGTAATTGATGATATGGGTAGGTGTGGCCGAGACAAGCCGGTAGCACCTTATGAGGATTGGTTGGATTCACCTGGTGATTGACAGCCAAAATTCTTTGTATTATTAACAGATAGATAGAAAAAGAAATTATGAATCTCCGCCTGGTTTTATTGATATCAGCGGCAGTGTCGATGTTTGCTGTTCATTGGGTATTCATGAAGATTCTGAAAATTGCCAAATTAAAGGGTTTGGTGGATACTCCCAATGCTCGCAAACTGCAGCACTATCCTGTACCTGTATTAGGTGGTCTTGCTGTGTTTTTCGGATTGCTATTAGGACTTCTCTGCGCAGAAGCGCTTTTCGACATGTCTGGATTCACAATAGAAAGTGCTTTGCAAACCAGTAAACCCTGGAGCAATTTGCGTGGTGTGTTGATGCCCGTCGTCTTGGGCGCTTCTGTTGTACTCTATATTGGAGCTATCGACGACACCATCGGGCTTTCGCCGCTCAACAGGCTGATGATTGAAGTTGTAGTGATGCTCGGTCTGTGCTATGGTTCAGGCATGTGCGTGGATTCGCTTCACGGTCTTTTCGGCATCAACGATTTTTCTTGGTGGATAGGCATTCCTTTGACCGTTTTTGCCGGTGTTGGCATCATCAATGCTTTCAATATGGTCGATGGGGTCAATGGTCTGTCCTCAGGATTGTGTATTGTGGTGTCGTTGCTCATGGGCACCTTCTTCCTCAAGCGCAATGGCTGGACCGATGCCGCCCTGGCTTACTGTTATGCAGCCGCATTGCTGCCCTTCTTGTTTCACAATGTGTTTGGAAAGCATAGCCGCATGTTCATCGGAGATGCAGGAACCATGGTGATGGGTCTGATTGTGTCGTGGTGTATGATCAAGACATTATCTACAGAAGGCATTGTGGGAGGTCTGAACCACAGTGCTCCCAAGCTTGAGCGCATGTGCCTTCCCGCCATGCTTCTGGCTGTTTCCAGCGTTCCTGTGATGGACACCTTGCGGGTCATGGTAGAGCGAATGATGAAGGGAGGTTCGCCTTTTAAGGCCGACAAAAACCATTTGCACCATAAATTCATCGCTATTGGCGTAAGCCATTCAGTGACCGCACTTTGCGAGATGTGCATCGACTTGATGGTCGTGGGTGTGTGGTACCTCTCCTACAAGATGGAATTGTCGCAAGAGATGCAGCTGATCTGCACCATCCTTGCTGCAGTCATCCTTATATGGGGCACCTATTTCTTCCTGAGTTATCACGAGAAGCATAAGACCCAATTGTCTGAGCGTCTCAGGCATTTCAGCTTGAAGACACATCTCGGTCATAAAAGATGGTGGATGGAATTCCAAAAGATTCTCGACAAGGGTGCCTATGTCGATATGGCTTTGGTCCTGAAAAACAAGTTCAACAAGGACGTTGATAAGATGAGTGACGAACAAGCAGATGCCATAGTATTGCTGAACTATCTACAAGGCAAGAAGAAGGTGAGAGTGGCAGATCTATTGGACAACGCAGGCCTCATGCATACTGAGAACTTGCAGCGTATTATCGAACTGCTGGATAATGAGGGGTTGATAGATGTGCTTGAATGCGACAGCGCCCAAAAACCTATCATAGTGAGGATCAGCAAAACCCTGAATAGCCTTTCTCCACTCACTTAATAGTAAATCGGCATTCTAACATTCAAAATTTGGAGACGAATATCGTGCAACATATAACTTTTATACCTTGGCAACAGACGATAAGTGTGTTGGAGATGATTGTCAAGGGATTCATTATCGGAATAGTGGTTTCAGCCCCGATGGGTCCCACGGGCGTGCTATGTGTGCAGCGAACGATGAACAAAGGTCGTGAATATGGACTTGCCACAGGGTTGGGCGCATCCTTGAGCGACATCATCTACGCTTTGATCACGGGTTATGGCATGTCGTTCGTGATGGATTTTATTGAGAACCCCCAGGTCTTGTTCTGGGTGAAAATGGTTGGTAGCGCGTTGTTGCTGGTTTTCGGAATCTTCACATTCAACTCCAACCCTGTGAAAGAAATACGCCATGTCTCTCATAACAGGGGATCCCTGATCCATAATTTCATCACGGGCTTTATCGTCACGGTGAGCAATCCTGCCATCATTTTCCTGTTCATCGCTCTTTTCGGCCAGTTCATTTTCATTGTTCCTGGTCGTCCCTTGCATCAGGTGATGGGGTATGTGGCTCTGGTCTGCGGTGCGATAGCCTGGTGGTTCTGCCTGACTTATCTCGTCGATAAGGTCCGCAACCGTTTCGAGGAACGTGGTTTGTGGGTCATCAACCGTGTGATAGGCACCATCGTCATCGTGGTGTCGATTATCATTTTGTTGTATTCCCTGAAAGGTTGGCTTGAATTTCCGTCTTTAGGTATGGACTTTTAGCCATTGTCCAGGATTGTTAAGGTAAAAAGAGTAAGAGAATCTATATGTACATTTCGGAAAAGCTCAAGGAGAGCAGTATTGTAGAATATCTGCTTTACATGTGGCAAGTAGAGGATATCATCCGTGCCAACGGTCTGGACATCGACCGCTTGACTTCAGGCTACCTGTCGCAATTTGAAGTGGATGACGAGGCAAGGGAGCGTCTTGTAGGCTGGTATGAGCAGCTGATCAGCATGATGCGTGAAGAGGGAGTGGAAAAGCACGGTCATCTTCAGATCAACAAGAACATCGTGATCATGTTGACCGACTTGCACCTTCGCTTGCTTCGCACGCCCAAGTTCTCCACCTACAGCTCTGCCTACTACCATATCCTCCCATTCATCGTGGAGCTGCGTGCCAAGAACCGGCAAAACGGCGGTGAGGAGAAAGGTGAGATAGAAACCTGCCTTGATGCCCTTTAC
>Ga0310691_10004845_pt1 | contig 14958 bp, 3 predicted proteins | sample 176DNAGHGlowgp2_FD_203887 | JGI IMG/M metagenome (GOLD analysis project Ga0310691, IMG submission 203887) | Sheep rumen microbial communities from Palmerston North, Manawatu-Wanganui, New Zealand - 1766 DNA GHGlow gp2 (v2) (version 2) | ecosystem: Host-associated > Mammals > Digestive system >... | reverse complement strand
CCGATGGTACTGCCCTACAGGTGGGAGAGTAGGTCGTCGCCCAATACCATAGCCCTTCAGGTTCCTGAAGGGCTTTTTTGTTTTAAATCCCGCGAGACGTAGGGGCGAATAATTATTCGCCCCTACATCGCCCTCATCGTCTCATCGTCTCATCGTCTCATCGTCTCATCGTCTCATCGTCTCATCGTCTCATCGTCTCATCGTCTCATCGTCTCATCGTCTCATCGTCTCATCGTCTCATCGTCTCATCGTCTCATCGCCTCCAGAATCAAATATCCCGCACCCCAACACGATTCCCATCCGAATATTCAATTCTCGGCACGATATTGATATATCACTGAAAACCAATAAATTACATAATGTTACTACTGGATGATCTCCAACCGGATGTTATCAACAATCCCCGTCCATCTGTTCATATTCAAACCGCCATTTTCCACGTTTTCTTCCAAACTTCCCCCAAACAACGCCATTTCCAGCTGCTTTTTCTTACCGGTATCTGAAAAATAATCTTTTATTTTTGTAACTTTCAAAAAAAAACAAAGTATAACTTATTGAGTTACAATAGACTTTTAAAAGAATGAAGAAAAATAAAAAAAAATCTTCAAAAAAGAAATATTGAACGAAAAAAAATGTATTTTTGCAAGTTAATTATAAAGTGTATAGTGTATGATAGACTACGTAAGATTTCGAGACAGTGAAAGGAAAAGTAGAGAAGGAACGAACGGATCCCGTTCTGGTGTTTCGTTTTCTGATGATTTGAATATAAATAAATTAAATAAACAATAGTAATAATTAAAATCAAAACGATGAAAAAATTTATGATTTTTCTGCTGATGGCGTTCCTGTATATAGGAACTTGCCAGGCGCGCAGCGAATCGTCGCATCCTAACGATGCGCAATTAAAGCTGCTCAGTTGGGTCTCTCCAACACCCAGCCAATCGTTCATGACGCGAGATGTCGCGGTACAGAAAGAGGGTATGGTAGAACTCAAAGTAGATGGAGAGCTCAGTGAAGCTTCGGGTCTTACCGGGTATCCTTTTGACCTGGAATTAACCCCGACACCGGCTGCACTTGTTGAATGGCAGATCGCGCTTAACAACCAAAGCGCGCAAGCACTCCTTGCTGCCATGCATGTCACGTGGTATGTAGGGGGTGCGGTAGAGAATCTTTCTGCTTCAGATGAGGGGCCTCTTCACTGGATCTTTTCCAGCGATTATCCGGATTCCTACACAATCTATGCTGTGGTTTCTTTCACGGGTGTGAACGACACCTATATTTCCAATTCCGTCACGGTTATTGTTGATGAAGAAAATGACGACGAAGATGAATATGATTGCGATGCTGTTCAGATTCTTGATGAGACAGGTGCACCGGTGACTTCTCTCACTGCTCAGGCAGGTTCAACGATACATTTGTCCTTGACAACAACAGAAGCGGATGTTTTTTTGGAGAATTTTAACCCATGGTGGTATACCAACATCAACGCAGTAAATGGTATGGTAATAGATGCCGATGGAGACTTGGATTTAGAGTACATGATTCCTGAAGAGACTGTCCCTGGTAGTTATGCCATATGGAGTGACCTTTGCCGCCCACAATCTGTAGATATAACAGTCACAGCTCCAGAAGAGCCTGCGCAATGCAACCTCTCTGATGTCACTATTGAGAATACTGTTACCGGAGAATCTTGGACAATTATGGAGCAAGGAGTTCAATCTGCTCCGGAAATCAGCGTAACTACTGACGATGTTGCTAATCTTAAGGTTACGATGTCTGGGAATCCTTATGGAATGTATAGCGTATCGTATGGAGATGCATCGAGTACTTTCGGTGGTGAAGGACTTTTGTCTCTCATGCTGTTTCCTGATGGCTTAGAGGCGGGTAATCATTTCATTAGCTTTGACGCTCTGAACGCTAATTACGGCCTCTGTGAAGTCGGCGGAGAATTTGAAATTTCAGTCGTGGATAACTCTGATCCTTGCGAACTTATTGTCGTTAAGGATGAAAACGGTGATGAACTGATAAACCCTGCCGGTGAGCAAACAGCAGAATTGGAGGTTGCACCTGGCGACCAGATTCAGTTAACGGTTGAGTTCAGTGCCCCGTACTACTATTTCGTAGATTGGACTTTAGATGATGAACAAATCTCCTATGATCAAGAGATTGTAAGGGATGGGGTTGAAAATATCACGTTAACTCTCCCAACCACGCTGGCGGAAGGTGAGCATCTGATCTATTTCGCCTCTGATATCTATGATAACGAGACCTATTCTGCAACTTGCGGAAAAGTAATTACACTCACGGTCACGGAGGGCGAGGAACCCATTGAACTTTGCCAAACAGTTCCTGTTCTTGACGGAGAAGGTAATCCTGTGACGGAAATTACGCTTCAGGCTGGAGATGGCCCGATTACTTTGTCCATTGGTGATGATGCTATAGAAATCTCTGGTTGGACAACGGATTATCCTGAAGGCCTTGAAGAAGATTATGATGTAGCAACATTACCCGGACCGACGGCCACGACTACGCCGGGAGACTATACGGTTACGGTGAACTTCGAGATCTTTGGTGTTTTTAGTCAACTTGATGGTGGTACTTATATCGACTTAGACGAACCCGTAGAATGTCATAATACTGTCATATTGCATGTCCAAGGCAGTGAAGAACCCAATCCTCCGACCCCGACTCCTGACGCAGGCGGTCTCTATGTGGACATCGTCGGCAACACCGTAGTGTGCCCGGATGACGAGGTGACCCTCACGGCAACGCTGATTCCCGCCAACGCAAGTTTCAATCGTATTATCTGGACGCGTGGCCAGAACGTAATCTTCGATGCAAATGAACACCCGATCGTTGGTCCGAGCATCACCTTTGTGCCTTCTCAACTTTTCGGCGATTCTGAGGACAGAACCATAACAGTGGAAGTCTCCTACGGCGATTGCAACGAACCGGTAACCAAAACCGTTGAGATTCGCTATCTCCCGGAAGCCCCCGATATCCACATCGCTATCAGTGCTGATACCATTTGTGTTGGTGGCCAGATCACAGCTACCATCGACACAACAGGTAGTGAATATCCTTGGAATTTGAACAATCCTATTTATAGTTGGTATGTGAATGGCATTGAAGTTCCCGGCGAGCACATGGGTGAGATCACTCTCCACATGCCGATGGCCGGCGCTTATGGTTTCGCTGCCATGATAAACACCCCGTTGTGTGGCGTCTCTGTGCAGTCTGAACCTGATACAGTGCATGTGTTCGACGCTCTGCCGTTGACCATCACTGGCGACAATGTGGTTTGCCAGAACGATACGGCCACTATGACGGCTACCAAAATTACCGGAGCCACTTACGCTTGGGCTGGTCCTGATCCCGCCGCAGCATCTGTAAATGGTAACGTGCTGTCCACCACCATCCCTGGTGTCTATGCAGTTACGGCTACAATGAGTGAAGGTTGTTTTGCCACGGCTGAGTTCACGGTCTATCAATTCGGTGGCGACCTGCAGGTCACTGCTGATCAGATGAACGTCTGCCCCGGCACTCCTGTCGTCTTGAACGCTAACCTCGACGGTTGGTTCAACGAGAACATCTCCTACGAATGGAGCAATGGTTTGGGAACCTCTTCTACAGTTTCCACCACGGTTGATGCCACCACCACCTACACGGTGACGGCTTACGCTCAATCCCAGGGTGCTAACGAGAACAATTCTAACAATTGTAGTTTGACCAGCAGCATTACCATTAATGCGACTCCTGGCGACACAGTTACCACGACATTAGAAGCTCCTTTTGCTACGGATTTATGCGTTGGTGCTGAAAATGGTTTCTATGTGTATCAACCCTTAGCTGAAAGTTATATTTGGTATTTGGATGGCGTAGAGATTCCTGGAGAGAACTTGCCGAATTTGCTTATGTCTTTCTTTGAAGCTGGCCAACACTATGTTCAAGCAAAAGCCGTTGTTTCAGGATGTCAGGTTGCTACATTATCTAATCAAAATCATTTTGAAGTGTATCATCTTCCTGAAATTACAATTTATGGCAACAATGTGATTTGCAGCGGCAATGAAGCAGAAATTATTGCCAATGCTTATAACAATCTCACTTATCCAGATTTGACTTATACCTATGATTATGAGTGGAGCAATGGTACGAACAATGATACTATGACTACCACAGAAGCAGGTGTTTATACTGTTACTGTGACTAACCAGTATGATTGTCAGTCCACTGCCAGCATCGATGTCACTACATTCGGTGGCGACCTGCAGATTAGTGCTTCTGAGATGCATGTCTGCCCTGGCACTCCTGTCACGTTGAATGCTAACCTCGATGGTTGGAACAACGAGAACATCACTTACACATGGGGTGACGGAAGCACTTCTTCCACGATCTCCGTTACGGTTGATGAAACCACCACATATCAGGTGACCGCTTCTACTGTGAATGCCGAAGCTTGCCAGTTAGTCAGCAGCATCACCATCCAAGCTGCCGCAAATGACACTGTCAACACCGCTGCTCCTCAGGCTGATCTGCAGACTGTTTGTGTTGGCGGTCAGATTGAATTGAGCGTTGCTGACGACAGCTATGAGTATATATGGTATAAGAACGGTGTTGAGATCCCTGGTGAGAACCAGCCGACAATTAATGTAACCCCGACACACAGTGGAATCTACACCTTCGCCGCGAAGGCTATTGTTCCTGAGTGCTACACTTCATTAGTTTCTGACCCTGTTTCCGTGACTGTTATTGCAGCTCCTATCGTGAATATCACAGGTACTCAAACGACTGTTGTGAACGGTGCTACTTCTGCTAATCTTACCGCTTCTGTGCTCCCTGAAGGCGATTACACCTATGCTTGGAGCACTGGTGACAGTGATCCTTCCATTAGCGTTAATGAAGCTGGTGTTTATAATGTGACTGTGACGGATGCCAATCAATGTACGGCTGTTTCTATGCCGTTCCAAGTGTATCCCGTCTCTGATTTCCAAATTACAATGGAGGGTTCTCATTTCGATTGTATGAGTGGAAATGTGAATGTTGAAGCATCTATTAATGGTGATAATTATTCTTCATCTTTGATTGTAAGTTGGTTGGCAAATGGTCAGTATATTGAAGGTCAGCACAGCTACTCATTCAGTATGCCTGCTCAAGAACTTTATGATCTCATTCATGTTACAGATTTTGATCTTTGTATTGAGGTTGCTGATCCTAATAACTGTGAGCACCTTGTTGTTAATTGTTTTGATAAACACATCAGTGGTGATATCACTCCTCACCATGTTATCGTTATGAATAATGGAACTGAAGCCGGTCGTGTTTGTGAGGGTGCTCAGTTAGATCTTACCGTGATGGTTCAAGATCAGGATGGAGAGGTATTCGAGAGTTCAGATTTCAACTATATATGGACAAGAAATGGTGTTGTAATTCCTGGCGTTCATGGCTCAAGCTTCAGTGAACAGGCTTGGATTTATGATTCAGATCCTGTCACATACGTTTATGCTGCATACATTGATTACGGCAATGGTTGTATATCAGATTCTGTTGCTTCTACTGAGATTTATGTACGTCGTAACCCGATCGTCACAATTGATGGTAACCCGAACGTGTGTTACAACGGTCTTACTCAAGAGCCGAACGTTAAACTTGTCGCTTGGGTTGACGGTGGTCCCGATTTGTCTGCTACCTATTCTTGGTATGAAAGCGGACAATTAAGAGACGTTCCTACCGCTGACTACATTTACGAAGAAAGACATGATCCTACCTATGATAACCCGCTTATCTTTACGGTAGAGGTTACTAACGGTAATGGCTGTTCTACAATTTCTGAACCTTTCTATGTGAATGTTTATGACAGACCTGTTGTCAATATCACTGGTGATGCAAATGCTATTTGTACGAACGGTAGTGTTGAATTGCGCGCTAATTTGAATAACTACCATGAACCTTTGTTAGTCTTCCAATGGTATAAGAACATTATTGATGAGAACACCCTTATTCCTGGTGCTACTCATGAAATCGAAACATTCTATCCGACAGAACCTACCACATATTTGGTGCAGGTTACTCACTTAATGGACTATTCTAATGCAGGTAACTGTGTTGGACAAAGTGAGTTCCATGTTGGTATCAACGGTATCCCTCAAGTTACTGTTACTAACGATTTGAATGGTGCTAATGAAATCTGCGAAGGCAGAAGCATTACGTTCAATGGCCACACAACGGGTGGTGTTGATGGTGAGGCTGTTTATACCTGGTACCGCAATGGTGAGCGCATCCTGAATGTTGAGGATTCTCTCTATGTAGATGCTCCTGTCGCCGTTGACGGTTATCCTACCACTTACATCTATTCTGTTATCGTGAATCAGGGTATTTCCGGTTGTGAGTCTGCACTTACCTATTTCGACACTATCACGGTGAACCCGAATCCTGCTATCCAATTAGTTTCTGATCCTATTATCTGCTCTGAAGATGGCAATAATGTTGTCCTCACTGCTAATATGGATGTTGTTCCTACTGGTGTTCAGTACAGATGGTTGGAAGACAATGCTGAGTTCCTTGTCACCGATACGAATTCTATCTCCTTGCACAAAGATTTCAGCGAGAATCCTTACAACTTCAGTGTCCAGATTGTTAACGACTACGGTTGTACGGGTGAATCTGCTATCTCAGTCTATGTGAATGATGCTCCTGTTGTTGCAATCACTGCTACAGACACTATGGTTTGCGAAGGCGGTCAAGTCACTCTTGCTGCTGCTCTCCAGGATTGGAATGCTACTGGCCTCACCTATCAATGGTTTGATGGCGATGCAGCTATCGAAGATGCAACTTCTTTGAGCTATGTTGTTACTCCTGCTTTTGGTGAAGCACATCAATATAGCATTATGATTAATCAGACGAGTTCCGGTTGTCAGGCAACTTCCAAACCTATCACTGTGAATGTGGTTGAGAAACCTGCTATCACTTCTGTTGCCGAGGTCAACATGCCTGCAGATCGTAATGTTTGCGACGGCTATCAAGTTAATTTGACGGCTAATGTTGAAGGCGGAATTCAAGGTGGTGAAATCTTCACTTGGTACCGTAATGGTGTCTTGGTTGAAGATGCTACTCAAGCTACCCTTTCTGATGTCGTGACTGCAATGAATGGCGAAACAACCACTTATACCTATAGTGTTGCGGTTGCTCAAGCTATTTCAGGTTGTGTGTCTGAGATCTTCACTATGGATTCTATCGTTGTTAACCCGAATCCTGTTCTCCAATTGGTTACCAATCCTATCGTTTGTAACGATGAAGGTGACAATATCACTCTTACTGCTAATTTGAATCCTGAGATGGAGGGTGCTACTTTCAGATGGTTGGAAGACAATGTTGAAATGGATCCTGAAACCTACACGGCTAACGGAAACGCCATTACCCTGCATAAGGATTACAGATATCAACCTTACAGCTTCAGCGTCGAGTTGGTCAGCGAACTTGGCTGCACCGCTGTCGGCGAGGCTTTGGTTTATGTGAATGAAGCTCCTGTTGTCAACATCTTCGCTTCTGACACAATTCTTTGTGATGGTGGTGAACTCACTTTGACGGCAAGTCTCAATGATTGGAATGCTACAGATCTCGTGTATGAATGGTACGATGGTGAAAACCTCTTGGATGGTATCACTTTACTTTCCAATGTTCTCACTCCCGCTTCTGGCGTACATCATTACCACGCTCGTATCATCCAACAATCTTCTGGTTGTGTTGCCGAGTCTAATGTGATTGATGTTACAGTTAACGGTGCTCCTGTCATTGAGTCTGTTGGTGCTCCTCAAACGAGCATTTGCTACGGTGGTCAGCTGACTATCACTGCTTCTCCTGAGGGTGGTAACCAAGAGGGTGACACTTACACTTGGTACAGAAACGGTATCCTGATGGAAGGTGCTACTGCTGCTACCATCTATGATACTCCTGAGATTATCGACAACAATACTCAGCAATTTGTCTATACGGCTATCTTGAGCCGTCCGGCTCCTGGCTGTACTTCTGATGCTGTCACCTCTGATGTTGTGACGGTTTATCCGAATCCTGTTGTTGTGATCACTGGTGATCAACACGTTTGCGAAACCGACTCTGTCTTCTTGATTGCAAATGTTGATACTGTTGGTATGAATGTTGGTGGTCTCCACTACACATGGTATGAGTCTGGTCAAATCAGAGACAATATGGCTTACAACCTTGGCGACAACAACTTCTTCGCTGAATATATGTACGCTCGCACCGAACCTTACAGATTCACTGTCGATGTCTGGCGTGATGATATGGGTGCTGGTTGTATCTCTCATTCTGAAGAGTATCTTGTGTATGTTTATACTCAACCTGTTGTCAATATTACGGCTACCGAGACCGAGATCTGTGAAAACGGTCAGGTTACCTTGACAGCTAATTTGAATGACTATAACGCTACTGATCTCATGTATCAATGGTTCACCGTTGGTCAGGAAATGAATGTTCTTGCTGTTGACTACGATGAAGACGGTTCAATTATTTATGACACTGTTTACAATGAAGTCTTCAATAACATTCCTGGTGCTACAACAGCTACTTACACTACGAATTTGACTGATACCACCACGCTTGGTGTGATGGTTCGCCAGATTCCTTCTGAGTGCTGGGCTACTGACAGAATCACGATCAACGTTAATCCTATTCCTGTTGTGACAGACATCAAAGTTAACTTCGTCTATGACACTCTTCCTGTCTGTAATGGTGCTGAGGTTACTCTCACCGCTGCTATCGATGCTTACGATGCAGAAGGTGCAGTCTTCACTTGGTTCAGAAATGGTGAGTTGATTGAAGGCGTTACCGGTCCTGTCTTCAGTGAAAATGTTTACACTGATAATGAAAATGTGACTACTTACCATTATTCAGCAATTGTTACTCTGCCGGCTTCCGGTTGTGTGTCTGCAATGTCTGCTGATGCTGGTGTTGTGATCGTTGGTAATTCTCCTGCTTCTGTTGTTGTCAGCGGTAACACAGTCATCTGCAACGGTGGTGAAACTACCCTGTATGCAAATGTTGTTCCTGCTCAGGATGCTACTTATCAATGGTTCATGAATAACGCTCCTATGACCGATTCTACGGACAACCATATTACAGTTGACGTAGCTGGCTCTTACAAGGTGATTGCTTTCTTCGAAGGCTGCTCCACCGAGTCTGACGCTGTTGTTGTGACAGTTGAACAAACTCCTCAATTGGAGGTCACTGCTGTTGAGACGACCTTCTGCGCTGGCGGTAACACTGTTATCACAGCTGAAGCTACAGGTTGGAACAATGGTAATGTGAACTACAACTGGTCTAACGGTTACCAAGGTTCTGCTTACGAATTCAATCCTGAATTCGCTGGTACTTACACATTCTATGTCACCGCTTCTCAAGCCACTTCCGGTTGTGAAGCTATTGACAGCATTGTGATCAATGTGAACGAACTTCCTGCAACTCCTGTTGTCCTCGTTGACAATGCAGTTGTCTGCGAAGGTGGTCAAGTTACTCTCACAGTTGATAACGCTAATAATGACGCTGTTTACACTTGGTACAGAAACGGTGTTGTCATCACTGGTGCCAACAACGCTATTCTCACTGAGTCTCCTGTTGCAATCGACGGTGATCTTACCAACTACAACTATACTGTAGTTGCTGAACTTCCGATGTCTGGTTGCACCTCATTGATGTCTGTTGGTACTCCTGTGACTGTTATCCCGACACCTGTTGTTGCAGTTTCTGTTGAAGGTAACACCACGCTTTGCGAAAACGGTACAACTACCTTGCATGCTAATGTTACTCCTGCCGGCGATATGTATCATTATCAATGGTATAAGGACAATGTCCTGCTCGAAGGTGACACCTTGGCTGATTACATCGTTTCCGAAGATGCTCGTGAAACCGCTTATAACTTCTCTGTGGTTGTTTCTGCTAACCCTGGTTGTAACGTGACTGCTTACGCTCCCGCTATCACCTTCGTTGCTCAACCTGAAGTTGTGGCTACTATCAGCAATAATTTCTCTTGCGAAGGTGGCACAGCTACTCTCAATGCAGTTGTCGATGGCGGTGTTGCCAACGTCAATGGCTTGAATGGCTATAGCTTCCAATGGTACAGACATTACACCACTGATCCGAGCGATGTGATTGGCACTACTGAGGCAATCGCCACGACTCCTGAGTTTGTCACTCCTGCTACCGATGCAGTTGGTTACTACACTTATTGGGTGACTGTCACCTCTGAATATGGATGTCTCTCCACCTCTGCTCCTGTCAGCTACACTGTTATGCCTGATCCGGTTGTTGTTATCTCTCGTCTTGCTGATCTTCCTGCATCTGTTTGTGACGGTGGTACAACAGCTATCAGAGCTGATGTTATTGCTGATGCTTTCGCAGCTGAACGTGGTGCAATTGTTTCTTACCAATGGTACAAGAACGGTAACATCCTTGTTGGTGAGACTAACCAAATCCTGAACATCAATGCTTTGGCTTACGGTGTTGATGATGTTTACAGTGTTGAAATTATCCAATCTGGTGTTGGCTGTTCCAACTTTGGTACTGCTGCTATCAGCACTTTGGTTACGGTTAATCCTGCTTACACTGTGAATATCACTGGTTTCGGCAATGTTTGCGAAGGTGGTACACTTACGCTGAATGCTCAAGTTAATGGTACAATCGCTGGTGATTCTTTGAGCTATCAATGGTTCAAGATTGTGAACGGTTATTCTACCGCTATCAACGGTGCAACTGATGCACAATACTCCACATCTGATTTCTTGTTGGGTAATTCTTACGACTACTATGTTGTTGTGACCAGCACGTTCTCCGGATGTTCAGTTGTTTCCACCTCTGTTCCTGCAAACGTTGTTGCAGCTCCTACGGTTGTTATCCAAGGTGCTAACACAGTTTGCGAGGGTGGTGACCTCACCTTGAATGCCTTTTTGACTGGCGGTGTCGAAGGTGCTGCTTACACCTACACTTGGGAATGGACTGGTGGTTCTAACAGCGGTAGTGCTACTACGAATGTTTCAACCTTCGTCCCGAACGTTCCTGCTAACGATGCTGCTGCTCCTTATTACTTCACTGTTACGATTTCTCGCGCTGACAATACCGGTTGCACGGCTACTTCAGCTGCTCACGAAGTTAATGTTACTCCTGTTCCTACTGTTACAGTTACTGCTGACAACAACTTCGTCTGTCAAAATGGTGAAGTGACCTTCACGGCTCATGTTTCTCCTGTTGGTTCATACAACTATTCATGGGTGATCAACGATCATGCTGAGGCTGTGAATGCCAATACAATTACGACTTCAATCTCTAACGTAGGTACGATCACCGCTACTGTTACTGTGTCTGCTGCTAATGCAAGCTCTTCTTGCTCTACTACAGCTACCATCGCAGCTCCTGTCCAAGTTGTGGCAGTTCCTACTGTTAATATCTCGGCTAACCATACGACAATGTGTGTTGGCGGTACTTCTACCTTCACCTCCGTTGTTAATGCAAATGGTAATATTCCTTCTGATTTCAACTATCAGTGGGCAATCAACGGCATTGATGTTCCTGGCGCTGTTTCAAGCACGTTTGTACAGTCCTTCAACGCTGCCGCTGTGTATGAGGTTTCCTTGAGAGTCTTCCAAAACAATGATCTCGGTTGCAGCGCTAATTCTTCTGCTCCTGTAACGGTTCAAGTTGCTGAACAACCTGTTATCACTTTGAACTCTGAAGATGGTCTCTCCATTTGTGAAGGCGGTTCTATCACTATGACGGGTGTTGTCACTAACTATGGTAATACTGTTAATGGTGTTTCGAACAGCTCTATTTATGGTGCTTTGACATTCAACTGGACCTCTAATGGTGTGAATGTGCCTGGTGGTGTGACCAACAATGATCGCAACCAACTTACACAGACTTTGAACAACGTTGGTAACTACAGCTATCAAGTCACTGTTGACGCTGCTGGTTATAACTGTCAACCTCAAGCTTCCAACGTCCATGTTGTGAACGTTGTTGGTGATCCTTCTTGGACCGAGGTTCATGTCTATAGCAACAATGGTACTGATGCATGTCTCGGTGATATGGTTACTCTGGCAGCCGATATCCAAGGCGGTGTCGTTGACGCTCATGGTAGCACCAGCGGTCACATCCAGTGGGTTGTAACGGATGCAAGTGGTAATACGACGAATGTCAGCGGTGGCCTTGGCGGTTCTTCTTACGACATTCCTGCTGTTGCCGGTACCTACATCTATACTCCTACCTTCGTTGGTAACATCGGCAATGGTTGTCAGTTGACCAACACCAATGATGTTCAGGTTGCTGTTACAGTTCACGAGCTGCCTACAGCTACCTTCACCAGCGGTGACGGCACTTCCATCTGTTCTAACGATCCGAGCGCTTCTGCTGCACTGGTGATCTCCTTCACGGGTGTTGCTCCGTTCACCTATGAGGTTGTTGACGGTCAAGGCAATGTTGTTGCTCACGCAACTACACAAGCCAACACTGCAACCATCTACGTTGCTCCTACTGAACAAACCACGTATAGACTCACACTCATCCAGGATGCTTACTGCGAGAACACCGCATTCGATGCTACCGCAATGGCTACTGTATATGTGAACTCTATCGAATTCGATAACACTGTCTTTGAGTCTGGATGTGATAATCCTGGCTTTGTCACCATCAACTTCAATATGATCTCAGGTAATCCTACCGCTGCATTCACGGTGGTTTATGACAATGGTCTGCAAGCAAGTGGCAACATTTCCAACAATACTGCTACGTTTGCTGCTCCTACCGTGCCCGGTGATTACAATGCAGTCTTCACTGTTGACGGTTGTTCTTACGACATCGTTGTGCGTGTCCTCGTTGGAGACTTCTCCTTCGGCGGTTCACTCCCGATCATGGATCAACGTTGGAATGACGTTGTGGTCGTGAACAACAATCCTGCTACCAACGGAGGTCACGTGTTCGTGAGCTACCAGTGGTACAAGAACGGTGTTGCTATCCCTGGTGCTGTTTACTCCAACTATCAAGAGAAGGGTGGATTGAACGGATTCTACTCAGTGGAATTGATCGAACAAGATGCTAATGGTAATATGGTTACTTACAAGACTTGTGACATGTACTTCAGCTCTACATCCACAGTTAAGGTATATCCTGTTCCTGCAAATGTTCGTCAAGAGATCACTCTCGAACTTGATTTGACTTCTGAAGAACTTGAAGGTGCTGTCCTTGACATCTACAGCATGACTGGTGCTCATGTCGGCCACGTGATTGACCTGCAGCCCATCACTAAGATTGAAGGATTTAAGGCTCAAGGTACATACTTCGGACGTATCTTGACAGGTACAAATGAAATCAAGACTGTTAAATTCGTTATCGTAAAATAGTATGCTGAATACCGGGTTTAGCGGCTCCGGCCGCTAAACCACCGGTTTCACAATTATCACAGAATAAAAAAAGTAAATATATTATGAAAAAGAATTTATTATTATTCAGTCTTATTTTCGCCATGTGTACCGCTTTTGGTCAAGAGGTACAGACAGAAAATAACGCCGAAGCTAATCCGGCGACTTATGAGACTTCCACCTTCTGCCCTCATCACATCAACATTCATGTTGGTGAGGCTTTGACGAACAATATCTATAAAAGAGTTGGTATTACGCAATACTATTCTCACAGCACGATGTTAGATATTGATTATGCCTATTTCTTCAATGAACATTGGGGATTGAGCTTGGGTGTCGGCCTTAACCGCATAGGCGCTAAAGCTTCCATTTCCAAATCCGGAATTATTCCTGATTATGATGTTAACAATGACCAGGCTTTTGATCAACCCGTTAATTACGATCCTAACTATGACCTCTATTATGACGCTCATGGTTTGAAAGAGAAGGAAGTTGTCTGGGCAGTTGAAGTTCCCTTGAAAGCCCATTTCGATTGGCGCTTCGACGGCCGTAACGGTATCTATGCCGCTCTCGGTCTCCAAGGCTATTTCCCCATCAAAGCTTTCAACAAATATAAAGGCGAAGGTTCTGTTACCACGATGGGTTATGAAGCTATGTACAACCAATGGTATATGCAGCACTATGAGAATGGTGAAATCAAGATGGATAACCATTTCCCGGATGCTTCATATACAGGACGTGGCAAGAATGTCAAGATGAGACCTTCTGTTGACCTTGTTGCTGATTTCGGTGGCGTGTTCGCTCTGAGTAAAATCGTTGACTTCTATGTTGGTGCATACTGCAAATATGGTTTCCTGAATATTCTTCCGAAGGAAAAAACCTCTTTGATCGGTTCTAATGATCAGGGTCAAATGTTATTCCAAGGCACTCTCGGTTCTGACATGCTTGATCTTGCTTATCAGAACAATGAGATTAAAAAGAATAAAACCAAATGGAATCTTTTCCAGATTGGTTTGAAAGCCGGTTTCCATTTCAAAGCTTGTGCTACTCCTGCCGAGAAGTCTAAAAAGCAACTTGAAAAAGAGATTCTGGATGAGCTTAAGAAGAAGTCCAATGAACCTATTATCATTAAACAAGATCCTCAATACATCTATATTGTTCCTGTTTGCGATCAGATGAATGAGGACGATGATTATCTGACTCCTGATGACAAAGCAGCCATCAATGAATTGAGCGATGTTTTGTCTAAGACCAAGATTCTTTTCGACCTTGACAAAGATATCCCGAAGATCAACGATTATAACGACAATATCAACAGAACAGTTGCAATTTTGAAGGCTAATCCTCAATTGAAACTTATCGTTGAAGGTTATACTTGTGATTTAGGCTCAGAGGAACACAACCGTGACCTCGCTCAGAGAAGAGCCAACAATGTCAGAAAACTCTTCATCCAAAAGGGTGTCAACCCTGATCAGATTGAGACTGCTTCTTACACGGTCAATGACCCGCAGAACAGACAGAACATCACTGATCCGAGCCG
>Ga0310691_10004844_pt1 | contig 14960 bp, 4 predicted proteins | sample 176DNAGHGlowgp2_FD_203887 | JGI IMG/M metagenome (GOLD analysis project Ga0310691, IMG submission 203887) | Sheep rumen microbial communities from Palmerston North, Manawatu-Wanganui, New Zealand - 1766 DNA GHGlow gp2 (v2) (version 2) | ecosystem: Host-associated > Mammals > Digestive system >... | reverse complement strand
GTTTGCAGACAGCAGCCAGTCATCGTTGAATATGGCGCTCCCGAATTTTGCATACTTCGAGAATATCGCCCTGGCTATGATGTACCTGTTTTGGCTTTTCATGGGTTCCCAATGTTCGGAATCGAGCGATGGATTGTCTCGCGTGCTTGTTGTGACAAGTGCCGCCTCTCCTGTGCCAGTGCCAATATATAAGAAGTATAGTGTTTCGCCGTTCTGGGTATAGCTGATGAAGGGGCGTTCATACTCCGTCACCTCTATTTGTGTGCCGTCCGGGATGTATTCGCTGTCATTCTCATCTGCCCATTCGCCGAGATAGTAATAGGACGGCCCTGTCGCTCCGACGCTGCCATCGGTCAGGACAGGCACGGACACGCTGCCAATCTGTCCCGTCACGCTTGCAGCAGCGACGGTTGCGCTGGTGTTTTTACAAAGAATAAACTCGATGGCATCATAATCCGCTACAGGAACATCGACAAGCATTCCGTCATCATAGCCGCTTGAATTATTGCCCAAGCTCTTTGCAAGAGCGGAATACAGGAAGAATGTGCTTTCCCATGTCGCTCCGGCGCGGCTGTGCCTGCGGAAGTAGAGATTATAGGTGTTGTCTATTAGTCCTGTCACGTCTGCGACTTTTGTCACCTGATTATCCACGTCAACCTTCGAGTAGCCACAAGTCAGCGTGAATGTGTCGGGGGCATAGCCGTCACTGCTGCGACTGACGATTATCTGGTTAAGGCTTGGCAGGATGTTGTATGTGTCGTTTCCGGCAGTATTCACCGTCAATGTCTTTTCTTCGGAGAATACGTCCGTGTTATCCACCACGTTTGCAATGGTGAATTTGAAGATGTCCTGTCCGTTTGGAACACTTGCCGTAATGCCGTAGGCTATGGTAATGACGTTGGTAGAGCTGTTGTATGAAATGGCAAGCCCAGTATCAGTCCATTGGCTCGTGCTTCCGTTCCATGCCATCGCCACGTCGTTCCCAGAGCTATTTCTTCGTTTAACCCCTCTAATGACAGGCGTAAGCTGCGTGTCGCCTTTGTAAAGCGACGGCACAACATAGATATTCTGTGCTTTTGTGGGGATACCAAAACCTGTGACGCGAAGCACGGCAAGCTCCGTATCGAGCGAAGCAACATAGCTATCCTTTCCATATTTTCTGTGCAATGTTGCAGCAGAAAACAGTTGCCAGGAGCCGTTCACTTTCTTACGCACGGCCTGATACTCGAAAGGCCATGCCTCGCTCACTCCCTGCGGGTCGTCTGTGAAGCGATTGGCGGCATATTTGGTGCTGTCATAATTGCCTACTGCTGGCAGGAAATCGTCTTGTATGTGGGTTTTGCCAGAACCATCTGTACCTTCTTCATTAACAGTAGGAGCTTCTTCTACTTTGCTCCGCATATAGACATATTCATAGTCGCTACCGTCCTTGCCCTTCTGGTAGTTCCACTTATATGCGCCAAGTGTGGTTGGGTCGTTTGCGTTATTGTCCGTGCAGAATCCAATCCAATCATAGTCATAATTATGATTGTTTGCTCCATAAACCGTAGTAAAGCCGGTGTGTCCTGTCGGTGTTACACCGTCTGCCGCAAATGTGATATTGTCGGCCCAGGCAATGTGCATATAGCTGCTCACGCCGTCCGCACCCTTGAACTCTCCGAGGTCGTTCCAGTTGTTAGGCCATCCCCCTACCCCATTATAGAAGTACAGATGATGGTTCTCGTTTACTACATAACAGTCGCCGACCGACATTCCTGTCAGTCCTTCAAGCGAGGTAACAGGAGCGGAAGAAGATGAAGAGGAAGATGAGGAATTTGGCTCCTCGTACAAGTCAACGCTTCCCTTCAGCTCAACGCCTGTTCCGTCTTTGCCTTCTGCCTTTATAGTTGTGGGGCTACCGTTTATATACCAATATCCATCGCTTCCAATGGTGATGACGGGCATCTGGCCGTCGAACACCTTGTCAATGCCGAAGACAAGCGTCTCTCCGCCAGTGAAGGCAAATGCTGCCGTCACTTGCTTTGTAGTCGCCTTGTCAATCTCCACGCGGTATTGGTTGTCTGTGCCTGATGTGGGGAGATTAACAGAGCACTCCATGTTTGCTGCCGTGCCGCCTGAGCCAATGGTTGCCGACACATACTTCTCGCCAAAGGATATAATCACAGAACCGATTCCCGTGCAGGCAGTTTCGGGACCACCGCCAACACGCTTCATCAATGTAGCCTTTAGGACAGGCTCTTGCTCGATGATGTTCTTCAGTGCTCCAGAGCTGTTTGCGGCCAAAGCCGAGACGTTCACATTGCTCAACAGCCAGCGACAGCGATAGACAACGCCGTCATCGCCGTCTTCGACCAGTTTTGTAGCACTGCTCCAATCTGCTTCTGCCACAAGGTCAAATTCACTTATGCCGAGTGCAACAGCCTGACGGACATAGCAAGGGTCTGTGCCATCAGGGATGATTCTCTGCCAGCCGTTGAGATGTGGTACGGATTCCGGCGCCGACGAGTCGGGGCCAACATAGAACTTCCCATCGGCAAAACGGTAGTACGCATCCGAAGGTTTGTCCGTTAGCCCTATCCCGTTTGCACTGCGCTTATAGACGTATAGCGTGGCCGTATTGACACCATGTTCGCCCTGTTCGCCCGCCTGACCGTCTTTCGACATAAGGACTGGCTCAACCCATTCGTTTTTGTTGATGACGTCCCCGTCTGTTGCGGAAAAGGCAGTTGCGGCAGTAATGTATATTGGGTCGGAGCCAGTCGGTATCTTCGGACTCCATCCGTTTGTCGTGACAAGAGGTGTGGAGTACGCCCTGTCTGTATAGAGCTTCTTCGTTGAGAACTTATAGTACAGCGGGGATTGTATGCCGGTTGTCGTTATCTCTTCCGCGCTGCGCTTATATAGGTATATTGTAGCCGTACTGCTGCCATTCTTCGCGATGGCAACATTGAAAGTGCGGCGATATTCATAGTACCGTCCGGCAAGATTGACTTGCACCGTCAGGCCAAGCACAACGGCAGATTTGTCAAAGCTGGCGGGGATGCCGGCAAGCACGAGCCGGTAACGCGGTTCTATATCTTCATCCGTGACGTCGGAGGAAGAACTCGTAATGTCGGATGATGAAGAAGTTCCCGGTTCGTCCGAATAATCGGATGAGCTGCTTGAGCTTGAATCGTCGTAGTCGGAACTGCTGGAACTGGAATCATCATAACTTTCCGTTGCAGGCTCCAATCGGATGTCCCACCCTGCGTTGGTGCGATAGCGGCGCTTGTTCCCGTCCTCAGAACTCCATTGAATCTGGTCGCCGTTTATGTCAAGCACCATATTCATTATTTTCGGCTGCACCTGACTGTCTGCAACGGACGCAACAAGCTCTGACTGCACAGGCAATCCGTTAAAGGTACTCGCAAAGGGATAGAACTGCACCGAAGCCGCCGATGGCGTGAGCTGCACATCGACAATCGAGGTGTCGAGGTGTCCTATACTTATCGGAAGGCTTTTGGTGATGCTGGCCGCTCCCTCACATACGACAGTAAACATTGCCGTTGCCTCTTTCATTTGCCGCATACGCTCGTACCATCCGTCGGTCATAACATCGTCGCCTGTCCCTGCCACGCCATCCTTGATGTTGTCGATGCCTGTTACATAGACAGTGCCGTTGCTCACCATGAGCGTACAGTCGCCAGCCTGCGGATATATTTGATACTGCCCGATGCCAGGAGCAGCACCATTGGGCGCAAGGGTTAGATATTTGTTTCCTCGTCTTACCGTGACCGCGGTGTGCAGGCGATAGGTACGGTATTCGTCTTCTTCTGTCCACAAACCACCCTCTACGTTGCCGAAGTCATCAACCATTATGGCGAATGACTGCATATCCATTTCCACCGTCCAAGCCTGCGCATCGAGGTGCGGGATGTTGATAGTACGGCTTACGATGGCATTGTTTTCCTCGTCGTAGGCAGTAATGGTGAAGAATGTCTCTTTGCCGAGTCCTCCGAGGTCGTTGCGTGTTTGAGAGAAGGAAAGGTTAATCGAGAATCGTCCGTCGTTCACGTCGCCCGTGTCGCCCCAAGCTTCATTCCATGCGGCATCGTCTTCCGTGGAGCCAGTGTTGCGCGTAACAATCCAGTGGTCGGCTTCTATGGGCGTGTCCCATCCTTGTATGAGCCATGCAGCCACGGTAATCATCTTTCCATACGGCACAGGGGACACCAATGTCTCTGCGGTGTTGTCGTCGAGCGTGATGGCTACGTTCATACGAATGGGCCGGTTCGCGTTCTCCACCTCCCATTGGTTGTTATATTGAGCCGTTCCAAGAATGCCAGTATCAAGCGTTACCGTCCTCTGGCTATTGGAAATGGCACTGACTTCACCAAGTCGGACATACCAATAGGTATCGCTTGGTTGCTCGGCGGTGTCCGTAAACAAACCCTCCTGTGTAATGTACGGGTACTTGTCCTTTCCGGCCCGGCTCTTAGGAGCAAACACAAGATAGGCGGTTTTGTTTGTTTTGCTCAGTCTTGCATAGATGGTGTAAGGGCCGTCGCCGCCTTTTAGCCTGCGGTTACGCCCCGTGAGCGTCCATGCCTGGAACTCGTTTTCAACAAAGCCAAGTCCGGGTTCGGCTTTTGAATAAACCTTTATTTTCGTGCCGCTCTGGATATATACGGCTAAATCATTGGGGGAATTGTTGGCATTCGGCGTGATGCTGATTGCACTTGGATTGATATAATAGACAGGGTTTGAACGAGCCATCTTTTATTGACATTTACATTATAGCTCTATAATAGCATTCTGCACCCAGAGCGTCAAGGGCAAGCTTGCCCTTGACTAAGCTTTGGTTATATCGTAATTTCGATATAACACGATAACAACACAAGGCAACAACAATGGAAAACCCCTTTTGCCGCAAGGTAATCCCGACTCCCATACCATTTCGTATAGAGGGTATCGGAATGGCACCCATAACACCTGTAGCAGACGCATCAGAGCTTGCCGCACAGGTACTGCTTGATGCGGGTGCAAACAACCCAGGCCGTAATGGTATTATGGCAAAACTGCGCCACATCAGAAAAGCCGCACCCGAAAAAGGCAGTCCGGCATACTATGCCGCTCTTTCTTCCCGTGTCCGCGACACACGCGCCATAGAAGCGCGACTGGCCATGCGCTATGTCGCATACTGTGAGCAGGAATTGGCAGCCAGTGCAAGGCACAGAATACAAAACACAAAATTAACGGAGCTGGAGCGTGGCCTTTATGGCAGAATAGACACCATCGAGCGCGAGGGCGGCGAACTGAAGCACCGCTGGCAGCGATGCCTTGCAAGGGTCACTGTGCAGCTCTTGGGAATCGGAAACGACGCACGCCAAGCTGTCGAATTAGGCACGTTAAGCGAACCAACTAACCACGCTTAGTCGAACAACTAAACACACCTCGTTTGGGATTATGGCAGAGAAAGCAGTTTTCCAACAATTTGACAGGTTCGGCGATGGGATATGGTCAACGACGTTTGACTGGAGAGACGAGCGCGTCATGAAGTACATCCGTGCCTTTATTCAGCACGGCAAGATTGACTCAAAGAAGAACATACATCGTCTTAACGCCATCCTCACGGGCAGGCTTGTACGCAGTATCGGGTGGAAAGCTTGGTCGGAAAGCGGAGGCGACGCAGAAGTGTTCCAGGAAACCTACCTCAAATACGGTCAGTTCGTTGAGCTTGCCGTCGGTGGTATTCACAAATACAAGCCCATCGACCCTATCACTCACAGGGCATGGCAGCCTATCCCCGTAGCTGGCCGCAGGCGCAAGGCAAAGCCACACTCTACGGCAGAAATGCGCAAGCAGGCGAGGAAGTTTGAGCGGCTGCTTGTCGAACACTTCTCTTACGTCGGACTTGGTTTCCTCGTCTATGCAGCAGGAGCCAACCGCGAGAACTATAAAGAAATTAACCGCCTGATGGGAATCTCTTCAGGAAACAAAACAGTCACGATATAGCACACTATAATTATGAGTAACAAGATTGCATTAGCCACCATCCAGTTCAAGGCCGACGCAAAAGGTGCAAATGCCGCTCTTGAGTCCATGCGCCAAAGCGCAAAGGAGACAGAGCAAAAAGTAGCCGACCTGCAAAGGGCCTTCGACAATGGCATCAAAACCATGAAGGATGCCAACGGCGTTGAGTTCAACGTGGCAGAGGAACTGAAACGCGCAAAGGCAGAAGCCAAGAGTTTCAACGATGGCATAGCGCAGCTAATTAAAGGCGCAACGGCACTGGAGTCCGTAATAAAGAACATACGCCTGGGTGAGATTGAGAAGAATACCCGTGGAGAGTTGAAGGGTGCGCTTAATGCACTTGACATGCGAAGGCGCAACCTCAAGGAGGAAAGCCCGGACTATGCCGAAAGGAAGAAGGACTTCGACGATGCAGAGGCGGAGATTAAGAAGCAAATCAACCGTATCGACCATGATACGGACAGGCTATTGAAAACCCTCAGTGAAGGCGGCTCCGTTGCCAAGGAGGTTATCGACAAGGAGATGAAGGGCCTTGAAGACATGCTGAAGCTTATACCCGAAACCACCGAAGAATGGAAGAAGTATGCCGCACAGCTGAAGGAGATTCGGGGGTATGTTGACGAGATGAACAAGCAGGAGCTGAAGCAGACGGCAAGCATCCTTGGCGACCAGAATCTCGGGCAATATAACGAAACCCAAATCAGAGAGGCCATCAAAGCGGGCGAACAGCTGATAAAGACTTATGAGACGGCAAGCCCAGAAGCAAAGAGGCTGGCCGAAGAGATTGTCCGCGCAGAGGAACACCTGGAACAATACGGCACAAAGGCAGAACGCGCAGCGCGTAGAGAGGCAAAGGCCGTAGAAGATGCAGCAGAGAGACGGAGGAAGTCCGACGAAATGATGCAGCAGCAGTTGCAGAAAGGAACCAACCTTACCGAAAGTGCCTTGAAGCAGCAAGAGCAATACTGGCGCAAGCTGATTGACGACCCCAAGACGGCAGCCGAAAGCCTGCAACAGTACGAGGCAAACCTTGCACATGTGAAATCCCTGCAAGAGCAGATGGCCTCGGATGCCATCCGAACAAAAGGAGAGGAAGCCCTGTCTTTCTTCAGGGGAAACACCAGCGACGCAAGTGCCGATACAATTCAAACACAGGCAAAGGCATTGAAAGCCTACCGTGACTCATTGCCACAGCAAACAGAAGCAAGCGTTATACAGGAGATTAACGGCTATATTACCCAATCCGGCGAGGCAGCGAAGATAGCTGCTGGTGAAGCGATGACTTTAGACGAGGCATTAAAGGTTTCATCTACCGCAGGCAAAGAAGGATTCAAGGGTACACAGAAACAACTCGAACAAGCGGAGCAGGCTTTACAGAAAGCCGTTGAAAATACAAAGAAAGGCTCTTCAGAATGGAAAGAGTATAAGGCTGCGCTCAGTGCCGTTCGTCTGGAAACGGACAATGCCAGCATGACCAGTGAGCGGATGCACGCCATTCTCGGGAACCCAAGATCGGCAAAGAACATCGACGAGTTGAAAAACGCCGTGAAGCGTGCAGACGCAGAACTCCGGCACATGTCAGACACCGTTGGCACCAACAATACGCAATACGAAAAGTTGGCATCATCAACCAAGAAGGCCAAACAAGAATTAAAGCGAATGGAGGAACAGAGTTCCGCATCGGGAACTGCATTTGAAAAAGCCATCTCGCGCCTAAAAACCTATGTTGGTGTCTATGTGAGCGCCGCAGTTGCCATGCAGAAGATAATTGGCACGATGGGCGACCTGATGGAGCTTTCCGATAAGATGGGTGAGGTTCGCAAGACGACTGGATTCACCGCCGACGAGGTTGGGCGGCTCACGACAGCTCTTGCAAAAATGGACACAAGAACAAGCCTTGTAGGTTTGGAAGAGCTGGCCGCAGTTGCCGGGCAATTAGGTCTTAAAACCGAACAGGATGTGCGCGGCTTTACCGAAGCGGCAAACATGCTCATGGTGGCACTGCCCGAAATGGGCAAGGAAGGCGCTACGGCAATGCTGAAGGTGGCCCTTGCTACGGGGGAGGTTGAAAAGATACGCCAACAGATGCAACAAGGACTTGTGGAGGGCAGTGATGCCGTCTCGGTCGCAATGACGAAAATTGGTTCTACTATTGATGCACTTCGTGCCAATAGTGCTTCTGCGGCGCCTGCCATTACGGACTTTGTAAAGCGCGTCGGTGCTGTCGGTGTGCAGTCCGGCATCACCATTGACCAGGTGGCAGCCCTCGGTTCTACGGTGGATGCTTTGGGTTTACGCGTTGAGATGTCGGCAACGGCACTCTCCAGAATGATTCCTGCCATCCGCAACAATGCGTTTGAAATAGGCAAGACGATAGGCATTAGCCAGGAGCGCATTGAGCAAATGTACAAGGAGGGTCGTGCCATGCAGGTCATCATCATGTTGTTAGAGAAGATGCGCGGCATGAGCGCGGAGGACATTGAGGGAGCGCTGAATATAGGTGGCATGGCCGAAGTGCTCAAAGCCCTTAATCAACAAGGCGCAAGAGCAGGCATTGTGTTTGCAGGACTGAGTCAGAATGTGGATGAGTTAAAGAGGCAGCTGGGAGTGGCGAGCAAGGCGTATGAGGAAAATACGGCAATCTTTGCGGAGTACACAAAGATGAATGAAACCACTGCGGCTAAATGGGTACGATTGAAAAATGATATTGAGGAGATGTTTGTCTCGGATTGGGGACAAAGGATGCTCGGCGGTGCCATTGATGCACTTCGCTCTTTTGTTGCATGGTTCAAAGAGGATGGCCCGTTAGCGAAAGGTCTCAAACTATTGATGTCCTATTTGATTGCGTTCAAGTTAGGAATAGGCAGCACGTTTGCCGGAGCTGGAGTGGCGCTAAAGAACCTCGGCATGGCTTTCGGCACACTTGCGAATGTCGCAGGCATGACACTCGGAAAGGTTGGTGCAAGCCTTGGTCTTGTAACAGCAAGGACACGCTTGGCTCGCATGGAGTGGAAGAAGCTGGATGCTACCGTCAAGGCTAATATATGGGGTGCCGCTTTGAGTGCTCTTGCGTATGTTGCCGTGAAGTTATGGGATATTCATCAAGCAGCAAAGGAGGCAGCAGCAGAAGTTGGCCGCTTCAATCAGAAGTTAAGCGACGAAAAGAAGGTACTGGATGACCTCTTTACACCACTGAAGAACTCGAACCTTGCACAGAACGAGCGCAGCAAACTCATTACAGAAATCAACTCGAAGTATAGCAAGTATCTGGGCTACATGCTCAGCGAGACCACACAGGCCGTACAGCTTGCAGAAGCTCACGCCCTCATTGCAAAACGCATCCGCGAGGAGGCATACGAAAAGCGCATCCTCGACCAACAGAATGCAGTTTATGGCCAGTATGAGGACGAAATGAACTCAAGGTATGGCTGGTTGGAAGGTGCTGTCAGGAGAAATGCAAAAGCCAATACAGATGTTGGTGGTGTGGCCGATGCGCTGAAAGCATATATCGACAAGAATCTCGGAGAAGTGGAGAACGACTATTATATGGGTTCGCTTCGTCCCTCTAACGAGAGTGTCATCAAATTCATGGACCGCTTTGAGAACTATCTGGAGCGACTTGCTTTTGACGGAAAGATTAACAGAGACGGCATTGACGAAATCAAGAACGCTGCGTTCCAGTATTTGGACGTAGCAAAGGCCCAGGCTGTCGATATTGAAAAGGCAACAGCTAACACCCGTGCAGACCTACGCAACGTACAGCGAGAAATCGGCGGCGACATCAACGCCAATCTGAATAGGCTCGTTGACAACCTCGCCAACTTCGGAAAGACAACCAACGAGCAGAGCGTACCCACTTCCATTGAACGCCAAGAACCGCCAGAGTCCAAAAAGACATGGCAGGAGCGAATGAAAGGCGAAACCTATGACTGGCTCGGCAATACCAATGCACAATCGAACATACAGATTCCTCTCCCGTCGTGGAAGCCTAATATAAACAAGGAAAACATTGAGGAAGTAAAGCAGTTTGTTGAAGCACAAGACCAGCTGCGCAGCTACCTTGAAGCCAACGCCAAGGACATCGATGAGCAGACTCGCAAGACCGCCGAGATGTATTTGCTTTCAGAAGACAAAATGGAAGAACTCCGCAAACTACTACCCAAACCCACTGGCGGCGGCAGCAACAGCAATCCCTATGGTTCTGGCACCACAAATCCGACAAACTACAAGGATATGACGGCAGAATTATTAGTTCAACGCCGCAAGCAGATGAAGGATTATGTCAATGCCATTCAGACGGACAGCGATATTCCGGAAATGCTCTCGAAAGACCCCGCATTGAAACGTGCCATGCAAAACGGTTTGGCAAAAGATGCCCGTTCTGTCATCGAATGGTACAATTCTGAGCGTCTGAAGATTCAGGACGAGCTTTACAGCCGTCATCTCAATAACGAGGGCAACTGGAAAGACCCGAAGAACGGCGGCAAGTCTTGGTTCAAGCTACTGCAAATGGACTTCGATAGTTACTTGAAGATGTTGGATGCCTACTATACGGAGCGCAAGGCGAAGATTCAGGCAGCACAAACAGAGGAAGGATTGAGCGAAGAAGAGGCACAGCGGCAAATCATAGAGAACGAACAGATATGGCGACAGCGACGCATCGAGTTGGAAAGGATATATCTCGGAGAGCGCTGCGAGATAGCCCAGGACGAGGTGCAGGCAATCTTCAATATCCTCGCCCAACAGGACAAAGACACGCCGGAGATGGTGGAGAAGCTTATCGATAAGTCGCTCGGAAAGTTCAAAATTCTCGAACAGAAAGCACCAGAAATGGCACACCGATTGGAGGCAAGTTTCATCAATGGCATCTCGCAAGACCAACTGAAATTACAGAATATCCTTGCCAAACAAATGAATGCCATACGCGACATCATTGCCAAGGAACGCCCATACGACGGTATCGCGGATAACTTGCGGCATAACCTTTCGGAGATGGGCATCCTGTTTGCCGACCTCGACAAAAAACGCCGCGAGGCAATCAAGGCGGGCAAGGAACCTGAAGACGACAAGAAACAGATAGCAGAGGAAACGCCGAAGCGCCTCTCGTTCCTTCTAAGTGAGGCCGAACACGCCTATACGCTAACAACTGAGGAAATGATGCGGAAAATTGCCGACAAGGGTATGACGGCATGGGCGGATGAGTTGCGCAACAGCCCCGAGATGCAACAAGCATTGCTGGCGCAGTTACGCTCCACATACGACAGTATCCAGGAGGCTATCAAGAAGGAGGCTTCTCTGTTGAAGAAACATGCAGAAATTCTATGGAACGATGCCGTGCTTCCCAACGGCCAGAGCATGAAGAATGCTTACGAGAGCACATTGTCTGCGCTGGGTTTGCAAGAAGACCAAGTGAAGCGGGCGAACTCACTCATCGGTGCAGGCCAGGCTTCGGAGCGTGTGGCAGACAAACTCGCCATCCAGCAGATGAAGGTAAAATTAGCTATGCAGCAGCAGTATTTCGCCCTGATTCGCAAGACAGGAATGGAGCGTATTGCGCAGTTGGAAGCGGAGGGCAGGCTGGAGGATGCTGCACACCTAAAGAAGAGTCTAAGTTTAGCCCTCTCAGAAGAGCAGAAGAAGGTTGACGAGCAGCGTGTGGCTATCCAGAACCAGTTGGAGGAGAGCCAGAACAGGCTTTATACGGAATTGAAGAGCTGGGCAGAATTACTGTCAAGCAGCTTGCAGTCCGTATTCGAGGCAAGCAACGCCGGCAATGCAGAGTATTACAATGAGCGTGCGAAGCTCCAACTGACAGGCGGCAGCGGCAATACCCAACAGTACATCGTCATTGATAATGCAGGAACCAGCGACGCAACGGCGCACTACGAGACACTGACAGAGCTTGAAGCCCTTGAACGCAAGCACGAGATTGAACAGCAGAACGCAATAGCCGACGCTTGGAAAAAGGTCATGGATGACATCAACGCCAAGCTGAACGAGACCATCACAGACCAGCTCAATGCGATGCTGCAAAACAAGTCTGTTGACACGAATACTGATGCCGTGTCGAAGAACACGGAGGCTTTACTCGGACTTACTGCCGCCATTAACAATAAAGGAGATTCTGGCGGGAGCGGTATTACGCCCTCTACGCCACAAGTACAAATAGACACAACAACGCCCGGAAGGGAAGCGTCAATAGAAGTAGGGGGTCTTATCCCTGGAGGTATCGTTGACGAGGATTACGTTCCTGTACCGTACTCTCCTGCGCAGACGGGCGACAATGGGTATCAGTTCCAGTCGCCTTGGGAAGTTCCCGAAGATGCCGTGGACAAGGTTGTTGCACCTTGGCTACAAATGGCGGAGGCAAACAAAAACGCCACCAAAACCGTCCTTGATAATCAGAAGACGATACTGAAGGGAGAGCAGGAAATGGACAAGAAGATGACGACCAGTGCGCAAAGCATGTATGCCAAGATGACGGCTGCCATGAATCTGTACGGCATTGCATACCAAGCCATGTCTAATGACAACCTCTCAACCGCCCAGAAGTTTGAGATGATTGCCGTGCAAGCCGCAGGACAGGCCGCCATAGCTGCACTAACGGCTTCGATGTCCCAAAGCGTCGGTCAGGTTGCAGCAGAGACGCCAGCCGTTGCATCGAAAGCATGGTCACAACTCGGTCCTATTGGCGGTGCTGCTGCCGTAGCCGTGTTCACAGCCCTTATCGGCGGCTTGATTGGCTTTGCCACCAGCAAGATTGCCAAGAGCAAGAGCGAAATTGCTGCCGTCACTGGAGCTGGAGCCAGCGGGAACAGTGTGGCATCTGGTCGCCTTGTCACGGGTATGCTGACATACGCAGAGGGCAATGTGAATGAGTTCACAGACCCCAACACACTGACACCTGGCAGGCAGTATAATGTTGATGCCGCAGATGGCAGAACCTATCGCGCACGCTATATGGGCAAGAACCCAAGGACACACATCACCAATGGGCCGGAGTTCCACTTGGCAGGTGAACGTGGCAGGGAAGCCATCATAGACGCTGCCACCACCAGGCACATTCAGATGGACGAGGCGGGCATCTGGAGAGCCATACAGACACTCTCTGCCGGAGGTCGTATTGGCCCAAGAAAAATCCCCGGACGCGGCATAGCTGCTTTTGCGGACGGCAACTTGGACGAATTGGGAGATATGGGAGCAATGGGCGGCATTGGAACTATGGGCGGCATTGACCTTGTTGCAGTACAGGCTTCGCTCGACCGCAACAGCACAATACAAGAAGCTCTCCTTGAACGTCTCTCACAGCCTATTCAGGCAAAATTCGATGTCTATGGCAAGGGTGGCCTTGTGGACAGCTACGACACAGGCAAGAAGACAGCCCAACGCTACGGACAGAGATACTAAAGCAATTTACGATTTGACAATTTACCATTTACAATTTACAATTTAACAATTTGCAATTTTATGATGGCGATTGATTTGGTGATTCCAATGGTCTTTTCACAAGACCCACAATGGCAGGCAAGGTATGCCGCTGCCAGTGGCAATGCTTCCGCTGCCACAAAGAATGTTCGTTTCCGTTCTTGGGGAACGGAGGGACTACTCATAAGATGCTGCATGAAGTTCATGTCTTGGCTGAGAAGGATACATATCCTGCTTGCAAGCGAGAGTCAACGGAGGTATTTAGATGAAGCTATCGGGACAAATGGGAAGGATGGAGCCGTCGGGCCAGCCATCAACATTGTCTATCATCGTGAGTTTATGCCGGCGAAGCATCTGCCGTGCTTCAACATCTGCACGATTGAGATGTTCCTGCATCGCATCCCCGGCCTGGCTGAACACTTCATTTACAGCAACGATGATTTCTTTCCCCTCTCTCCTTTGCAGCCGGACGATTTCTTCAGACCGTCCGAGAAAGTGGTTGGCGCGTATCTTCCATGTCAGCACTTAGTCGAATTGCCCTACCCTGACAATCCGAACATCTTCAACAAGTTTGTGCAGAATGGCTTGAACATGATTGCCGCAGACTTCGGCAAGCAATACACGGACACATGGCTCAGGGGCGGCCATTCCATGCAGCCCATGCTCCGCACCGCAGTAGAGGAAGTTTGCATACGTCATGCTGACCGCATCAGCAGGAGCTTCACGTTTGACAGAACCGAGAACAACTTCAACCAGTATATATTCGCTTTCTACCAATACCTAAGCGGAAAGTATGTTGACTATGAAGCACGACATGCCTATGTGGGGCCTAAAGTGCCGACACAAGAGGTGGAGGCATACCTTCGCTCTCCAAACCCAGGCATTGTCTGCCTTAATGACAACGAGTGCATTGCGGATTGGAAACAGAGGGCGGCCATCGTCCGCAGGGAGATTGAGGCAAAGTTGGATAGGTGAGGAGAAAGGGAACACTTCCCTACCCTATCCGTGCAAAAGGCGCAAATTATAACAAAAGACATTCTCAACAAACGAAATTGTTGTTAAGGTGTTCACAACATCCGCACAGATGATAGACGTCCTAATCATTCATTACAACACTCCAGAGCTGACAGCCGCCACCATTAACTCGCTATGGAAGCATACGCCAAATGCGCGGGTGACGGTGTTCGACAACAGCGACGACAGGCCATTCTCCCCGATTGGACTGGATAGGCTGAATAAGCTGAACAGAGAAAACGGACTCTTTACCCTCGTTGATAACACACGCGGTCAGATTGTCGATTGGGACCAGTGGTTAACGCAGTTCCCAAACAAAATGCCCTGCCCAGAGAACAATTGGGGTAGCGCGAAGCACTGTTATTCCGTGGAAATAATGATGGACATATTTCCAGACGGCTTTGTCCTTATGGATAGCGATGTCCTTATCAGGCGTGACATAAGGGAGATTATCGACCCGTCCGTAGCATGGAGCGGTGGTGTGCATGTCAACACAAAAAGATATGGTG
>Ga0310691_10004842_pt1 | contig 14966 bp, 20 predicted proteins | sample 176DNAGHGlowgp2_FD_203887 | JGI IMG/M metagenome (GOLD analysis project Ga0310691, IMG submission 203887) | Sheep rumen microbial communities from Palmerston North, Manawatu-Wanganui, New Zealand - 1766 DNA GHGlow gp2 (v2) (version 2) | ecosystem: Host-associated > Mammals > Digestive system >... | reverse complement strand
GTCTAGGAATTACTTCCCAATCTAATCCTGCAATCTTAATAGCTTCATCAGAAGTTGGTGCATATTTAATTTCTGTTCCTAATTTATGCCATGGTGTTGCTCCTACATACATCATTGTTTCTACATTTGCTGCCATAATCATTCCTCCATTTCTTAATTTAAACAAGTATAAATTTGTAATTTATATTATTTTTTAGTTACTATAATCATTTGGATTGATAAGCCAACTCATTCTCTCAAGCCAATCTTCATAAATGAGTGTTGCGAAATAACTGATATCATTATTAATTTCCATAAATCTTTTAATATTTTCATCTGTACCTGGTATGTTTTCTCGTTCAAGTATAAAAATTAAATCTTCCTTACACAACGTTGGCATAGAATCTTTTAAGAATTCATTCACCTGTTTATCAAATTCATTAAACATAATATTATATCCTCCTTTTTAACTAACTCTAACTAATTTACTTTTACATTTCGTGCATATAAATTTTTCTGGATATTTATATGCTTTAGATTTGATTTTATACCCCCATGTTTTTCCACATGTTGGACATGATATTTTATATTTTCTTTCCTTTGGTTTATAAATACTACTTACAATTTTATGATCAGCATCATTGACACGTGTTTCTATTAAATAACCATAAGCATTATTAATTTGCCTTGCTATACTTTGAAATTTTGATCCATGATCATAGCATCCATCACATGTATGAATTAGCTCATGAATAATCGTATCTTTCAATATATGTTCAGGAATTCTTTCATCTAAAAGCCTTTCAGAAATAACTATCTTTTCGATAGTTGGCTTATTTCTAAATAAACTAATTTTGCAATATCCATATTTCCATGTAAGTCTTTTTGATGACTCCCATCGCTTTGGAAGAGTATAATTAATACCAATTAAATCAAGTTCGTTTGTACATTCATTTACGTATTGTAAAAGATCCCGCAATCAATCACCCTCCTTAAAAATTATTTGTGCTTCTTCTATACAATCTTCTGCATCAATTAAACCAACATACCAATCTTCTCCACTATGCTGATATGCTGGTTCTTTCATTTTTTCTTCTAAAATTTGCAATATTTTATTAGCATCTACCAATTTAACTCCCTTTGGAATTTCAACTAACGGACACCAATCAGGTCTTTTGTTTATTGTATTCCATTCTTCTTTAGTAATTTTTCTTCTACAAAAACATATATTACCAATTCTTGATATAAAACATGCTTGACAATTAATTGGAATCTTGTTTTTCACAATAAATGCCATTATTTCAAACTCCTTTCCTTTTAAGAGCCATACACTCAAACAATATTAGGCATTCTTTTAATAAAATCATATTATTCAGGTTTAACCTGCGTTTGGTAATCACCTCCAAAGGAGGTGATTATGCAGCCCTACTGTTGATGTTTATCCAGTATGGCTGCAAGAAGGCAGGTTGATCACCTGAATCATTAAAGTGGATTGTTATTGTGTATATTTACGTTGCCTTACGTTTAGTATCTCTTTTTAATTACACTCAATATTCGTGGCAAGTTCAATTAATAAAATCATATACCAGCAGCTATCTGGATCAGAAATCCAGGTTAGGCGTAAATTAGTACGCATCACCTGGATTTATGATCCTTAGAGCTGCTGGTATTAAAGAATCATAAGTATCTTGTGTAATTAATGCCTTGCTCCATTTTTCTTTTATTAATATGTATATGTTTACACTCAATGTTTTTGGTGAATTCAATTAATATAATCATATATTATGGAGGTTTCGATAATATCCAGAAAATTATTTCTGGATATTATTTCCACCTCCTTAATATTGAAGTATAAACATCTTGTGTAATTAAGTGATTCACTTCACATTTACAAATTATGCAATATTTAATCTTTCCCTTTTATTCCCAACTTTAGAAATGCTTTTAGAAAGATTAAAATCATTATCTTTAATGACTTTCTTTAACATATAATGGAATCTCCAAGGTTCAGCAAAGTAATCTCCCTTTAAAAGATCTTCAATGTGAGTAATGGATTCTTCCATTGTTTTATTCTCAAGTGTAATTCCATGCCAACCAAAAAGATTATATAATGTATAAAATCCACCATATCCTCTATATACAGACTTCCATGTTGGACACTTTAAGTCTGTTCTATTTAAAATTGGCATATTATTAAGTTCTTTCATAATTTTTAATAATTCAGAATAAGAATTAACCTCATCCATCTTATCAACAATTACCTCAAAAGATTCGATTGCAGAATCTATCATATCTCTTTCGACATGGAGATAATAACCATTTAATCTTTTGACATGTGGCTTAGAATATCTCTTTTCTCTTGCCTGTCTTTTAAGTTCTCTCTTTACATAATGTAAATTCTCCATGTAAATCTGCTGAATTGTATTGAATGTCCAAAACATAGACTCAACTTCAAAGTCATGCCCACCATCCTTTTCCATTTTAACAAGTCTTTTAACCTCATCCATTAACATGGTGAACTGATATTTGTAGTTGAGATGGTTTCTCATATAAGCATCCCAACCTTTACTTCTATCCCATCCTTTATAGTTCAACATTCTAAATGTCTGAGCACATACCCATCTTTTAAATAAGAGAGGGTTCTCAATCATTCCACTTTCTTTAATAGTACGAATTACATTATTGTTCATTAATACTGATGCCGCATTTTCATTTTCAAGCGTAAGGTTTTGAACAGAATCAATTCCATTTAAAATGGTCTGAACTCCATCTAATAAAATTTCAATATTTTTATCATATGGAATCTCAAGACCCATAACATACATATTATCTGCGTTGATGGTTACCTTTGCAATATTTTTTCTTTCTTCTCTGTTCATCATATCTTTCATTTCCTTTCTTTAAAAAATCTTTATTTTAAATTAATTACAGCCATTTTTTAAGTACAATCAAATCTCTATCTTTCTTTGATTGCCAAAACCATTTGTCATCATCAATTTTTAAATTGGATTTCATAATATATAATTCCAGCATAGCTTGTGCTATATTTCTTTGCTCACCATTAAGAATATCTACTTCATTTAAATCTTCTACATTTATAGCTTTAAAATACGGATTGTTTCCATTAAGTTTTTCTCTTGTTGGAATACTTCTCTTATAGATGCTATAAAGCTCTTCAACCACATCCCAAGATGTTGGATTAATAAGATCACTTACTTTAATTTCAACCCAACTGCCTCTTTTGTTTTTTCCTTTTAAGAAAGATTTCTTATTTACTAAATCAATCTTAAATTTATATCCATTTTCAACCATGGATATAAATGAGTTATAATTCATTTCCTTCTGCATTATTATTCTCCCTTCTACTCGTTCACTCAATTAACATTATGCATTCCTTTAATAAAACCATCAAACCAGCAGCTTGAAGCGTCATATTGAGGCGGGACATAAATCATTAGTTGATGTCCCGCCTCTAGATGACGCAGCAACTGCTGGTCTGTAAAACCACGTTAATATTGTGAACTACTTGTGTTGCACTACACATTCATACTATGCAAGCATTTCTCTTGCACAAGACATAAATAATTCCCTCGACATCTTGTAGTTTTTAGACATACAACCTATCGAATAATAATTCTCTACGTCTTTTACTTTTTTCAAATTCTCTTTTACGTTTTTGCCTGTACCTCTTTGAATGGTTCCATCTTTTAAATTATAATTTACACCAAGACCACCAAGTTTTTTCTTTCCAGTCTTACATGCACGAAGACAGTCTTTAACGAATCTATTCAACTCTTTCATATCATGCTCAACATTAATAAGTTTTAAACAAGATGTTGCCCAGTTTGTATCTTTACCATACATATATTTAACAACACTTTTTCTTGCGTTCTCCATACTAATCTTCTTCTTAATAGTTCTGTTTTCAATTTCTTTTTGAAATTTTTTGATCCTATTAGGAGAGAGAGTAATTTGTGTTCCTTTAATATTAAACCCCAGGAATGTAAACCACTTGTCTTTATAAAGTTTTTCTACCTTTCTTGGATTTAATTTAAGACCATATTTTTTAAGTTCTTTTTCTAAATAGTTAATTGCATAATCTGCATTGTTACCAATAATCAACATGTCATCAGAGTATCTTACATAGAATTCACACATTTCACTTAACTTATCATCAATGTCTCTTAAAATAACATTTGCAAGAAATGATGCAACTGCACAACCTTGCTTTAAAGAAGTATATTCTTCAACAAGTTGTCCATCTATATTAAATAACCAGTCACTGTGATAATACTTTCTTAATAAATTAAGAACTGGCTCAGTTCCATTTTTAAATCTAAGCCAGCTCTCAACATAATTAAATATTCTATCAATATGTTCAATATAAACAGAATCAAAATATTTACTTAAATCTGCTTTATAACCAATGTGGTTTCCTTTTATTGATTTAGAAACTTCAATAATTTTCTTAACAGATTTGTCAGTAACCTCTTGTGTTCCAATACCTTTCTGATATGATTTGCATTTATCACTAACCATAAATCCAAACAAATCACATAATGCATCAGTAATAATTGTAAGTATTACTCTATCTTCATCTTCATTTGCCTTACATTCTCTAAATTCACCTGGCTTATCTTTGGGAATAAGTACAACATGAGGTGGTGCAATTTCGTACTGTTCCAAACATATTAATTTAAATAAATTAATTCTATAATTTGGTGTGCACATTTCCCGCAAAAGGGATTTATTAATCCCTTTATCATATGCTTTTTGAATTACTCTCTTCCATCTATCAGGTTCAAATACTGCTTGTAATAATTTATCTTCTACCATACTTGCCTCCTTTTAGATCAATCTAAACTCATTTATAACTGCATAAAAGTCGATCTCGTAAAGATTCTGTGCAGTTACAATTCTATTTATACTTGGTGCGAATGCCTGATAATAACTTTCCCAAGGTTTGCTTTTAACTACAATATAAGATACATTTACATTAACTCCATGAACTTTTATATATGCTATTGGATCGCCATCTTTATCAACACTTCCAGACTCAAATTGCTTTATTACCTCATCATAAATTCTTTTATAATTAATTCCGTACCCACCAATTCGTTCAATTTCATATTTTGGATCAACATCAATATACTTATTCATCTTTATTGTCCTCCTGTTTCTCTTTATCTTTCATATAATCATTCCATAAACCAAACATTATTTCATCAGAAGTCTTTGCCATATCCATTAGGCTATATACAAAAAGTAATATAAACAAAACAAACAATATAGCAATCCACGGTGTCATATCATCATCTCCTTTTACATTGCAATATAAACTTTATAAGGTTCTCTCATATATTTATAAACACTATTACTAAGAAATTCTTCTTTAGAAACTTCTTGTTCATTTGCCTCAAGCACCATTTGTTTTAAAGAAGTTACATCTTCTACAATATCCTCTGGAATTAGTAAACACTCATGAATACTAGATGGTAAGATATATAAATCACTATCAATTCTTTCTGCCAATCTGTCTAACTCTTCTGTAATTAACATTGATGATGCACCATACATATATTTATTTGTAGTGAATACAATTGGATAAATTATATGAGAATCTTCAAGGTCTTCTATTCCCATTCCTAAATCAGTAAGTGCCATTCCAATTGGTTTAATGGAAATACTTTTCTTTGTATTTTCTCTTGCCATTCTAAAAAGTGCATCTTCATTTATTCCCCACAATTCAACGAATGACTCTGTTACCTTTGTGGACATTTCATCATTAATAAACAATCTTATATATATCTGCATATCCAAATATGGAAACGTAATGTAATTAGGATTTTCTACATATGGCTGAAGACAAATAAATAATTTATCTTTCAAATTATCAATACCCGTATTAACCAATTCCTTTAACTTGTCTACTGTATCACCATCTTTCTTCAAGGTTTTAATGATATGATTTACAAATTCATCCTCATCCATCCAATATTCGTTTGGATAAAAGATTAAACCTGAATTATCATTTACAAAAACTTCAATACCAGTTTTATTTACTCCATTCTTTTCAATAATGGTTGCTTTTGCTTTATAACCAGCATCATTAATTCTTCTTACAATACTAAAAACATTTTTCATAATTAAACTCCTTTCTTTTAGTACATCTTATAATCATAATCATAATCTAAAACGTCTTTCCAACAGACATCTGGGTGCCCCATAAAGAAGTTTTTCCATGCCTCTCCTTGATTTGAACCATATTCATAAGAAGTATAACTTTTATTTCCATATTTTTTGTCTATGTATTCTACTCGAAGCTGAACAGTGCTATATTCTTTATTATCATCACTTTCATATCCTTTACGCCCGTCATTACTCCACACAACATATGATGGTTTCTTTTCTATTTGCTTAATATCTTTTTCTCTATATGGTTTATATGAATTTCCATAATATCCATAATAACCATAACTACTATAACTATACGGTGATTCAATATATTCAAATTGATTGCAATCTTTTTCGATAGTTAATAACTTTTCAACTATTTTCGCTGTTGACATCATTTCTTCATAAACAACTTCCTCCTTTTCTGTATGTGCGTTATAATAACCACATGATAAGTTTACCGCAGCCACTCCAGCTTCAGGAGCAAGTGTTGAAATATCACTGAACGATCCAAATGATTCAATATATCCTGTCTGTTCAAGAATATACTTAGTAAAATCTTCATTGTCGCAATCATAGAATACTGCATCGTTTTCATTTGCTCGATCAAGTTCAATCATATACTTCATAGCTTCAAGTTCGCTTATAAAATCTGTCTTAACAAATTTTTTTGCACCAACCCTTCCAATTTCTTCATCCTCACAGAAAAGAATAAAAGGTCTATAACCATCTTCGATTATTTTGAGAATCATATATATTCCACACCTATCATCACCACCTATACCTTGTGGAGAAGTAATAATATGATTCCCATCTGCCTTTGTGATTAAATAATATTTTCTTACCATTTCTTTATGAACCGTATCCATATGAGCGGTTAATAAAATATTACAAGTTCCCCTGGCATAAATAAAACCATCATCCACTAATGGGTCGTATTTATATTCTTTTAATTTATCTACAAGATAATCTTCCAATTTCTCTTGCGACATCTTGCATATATCAATAAAATTCTTATAAACTCCTTTATGTTTATTTCTAAGGATCTCTTTTGCATCTGGATAAATGTCTTTATAGTATGTTCCATTTAATTTTTTACCCATTTTTGTTATATTACTAAGTGACTTAAATGATTTTAAACTTCCCATATTATCTACCTTCCTTTCTTAAACTGCTTCTGACAATTCTTCGTCATCTTCTTCATCTTCTAAGTATGCAGCACATTCTTCACACATATTATGATCATAGTCATAATTATCTTTTAATACATAGCACTCACATTGTTCACAATATTCTGTTTCATCTCTTTCGTACCATCCATCACCATCAACAAGGACATATCCTCCATTATTGGCACAATCATCACAGCAGAACGCACTTCCATCTTCTGTTATAACTGCATTATAATTTTCATAATAGAAAACTTCTCCACAATATTCACATGTATAAAATCCATCTCCGTTAGATATACAATCTTCGCATACATTTCCATATCCTTCTACATAACTAACTAAATCGTTTGGATAATATTCTTCACAGCACTCACAATATGTTACACAATCTTCGCAATAATATTGATCATCGTAATAATACCTTTCATCTTCATTTAACGCACACCCACAACCAGCACAGCAATATTCCCTTGGAGCACAACTATCACAAGTAATATAATTTGTATTATAATGAATCCGTCCACAATTTACACAAATTCCACTGTGACCAATTTTAATATGTTTTGCTTTCTCTTTAACATCAGGAATGTTTTTGTTATACGAAACATTACAATTTGCATAATACAAATAATCTCTATAGTGTGCTCCAACAGATGTTGTAAGCCTACCACATTCCTCAGTTCCTTTTACATTTTGCCAATAGTTTGGTGTTTCCCAACATTCAGCAATAATTCTCTGAACAATTTCTCTTATATATTTATATTCAGAATTAACTCCATCATTATCTTGTGGATAAACCCTGCCTTGAATAAAGAAGTCTTTATCATCGCTAAGATGGAACATACATCTATTGATTTTTGGCTGAAGTTCATAATCATTTCCTTCATAAGACTCATCTACTGAATAGAAAATTGGTGAAACACTATCAAGAAGGTAACTCAATGTACCACCACAATACATTCCACTATAGCCATGTTCATCATCTTCCTTATCAATAGTGTGACATGATGCCCAACTATTTCCATGTGACATTAACAAGTAATCAATTGGATTCCATGAAAACACAACATGTCTCTTTACATTAAGTGGATTGATTGCGTCTGCAAATCTTGCATATCTTCTATTAAAATCTTCACATTTATCAATTCCATATTTGACACAGATTTTCCTAATCAACCTAGATGCTTTCTGTCCACCATTTGCTCTAAGGTCGGGATTAAATTCATTTACCTTATCAGCAATTTCTTTAGTTATAATTTGTCCATCTGGACTACTCGTAATTAAGTCATACGCCATTTCAATACCACTAATTGTATTAAATGTTTCTTCATTTATACGAATATAATTCCAATTAGTAGTATCATACATTGCTCGCACACCATTATTTACCTTGTTCATCTCTAATAAGCAATGCCTAATATATTCTTTAAATCCATAAATTTTATTTACATCAACATCGCCAATAAAGTCTTCATCTTTCAGAACAATCATAAATTTGCCTTTTATATAATTTGGATGAACTCCAAACATTTCTGTAAATTTTCTTCCCTTGTTCTCCCACCATGTGTCAACAATTTTATCAACACCGATTCCATTGTCCCATCCATAATTATCCAGTACCTCTCTGATTTCACTAACGAGATCATCTCGTACAGTGTCAAACAGTTCGACATTTTCAATTGCAGTTCTTCTGCGTTCATTCCGTAAAATAAGTTCTTCATTCATCATTCTTACAAAATCTTTTTTCATAGTTTTAATTTCCTTTCTTGAATTAAAAAGGCTACTGTGTAATATTTCTCCACAGTAGCCTTTGACACTATATGTTTAATGTTAAATTGTATTGTTTTGCCAGTCTTCTCATTACTGGTTCTGACATTTTATCTTTTAGTGAGATTGTTCTCCCTTCTTTAGTTTTGTATATTTTATGTGATCCATTTGTCCTATCCAATTTAAGTTGATTTATTTTTATGAACTCACTCACCTTCCTTTTACCTATAGAAACAGACATTCTAACAAGCACCCACTCTTGCTCTTGCCATTATTTTTGAAGTTTCATCTAATGCCTTATCATTATCTGTTTCTGTTTTTAACAGATTAATCAAAGTATCCCATGCCTTGATATAACTATTCTTGGAATATCTATAAGACACAAAATCAATACAGGCATCAATACAAAACTTAATGTATTCAACAGTAAATTCATCCAACTTACTATCAACATATTTTTCTTTTGGATAGGAACAACCTCGTTTTTGCTTTCTTAATTTAATATGGTATTTCATGTTAGCACCTCTCTTTGCAAAAAACACATTTATTAGACACATATTCTATAAAGTAAGAATTTTCAAAGTAATCAAATTTAATTTTTGCACCTCCACATTCAACACATTTAGAATATTTTTTCAATAATTCTTTTTTACACATAATAATCACCACGCTTCTAAATATTCTTTATAATCACTTTCGCTTGCAAAAGGATAATATTTACCATTTACATATCCATAGTATGAATAACTTGTATAATAACCTTTCATCAGTCCACCTTCTTTCTACGATTTCTCTCTTTGTATTTAAAGTGAATCTCACGTTTTGTACGATTTCTGTTCTTACGTTCAACTGGCCCGTCAAACAATATAATTTCAATGTATTCTGCCATTTCTCTGAGTTCCTCTTTGCCTTCTACTAAATTATTCGCCATCTTTTCTGTAATTTTATTCATGTTTCTCTTCCTTTCTTTTTGTGTAATATAAAAGCACCCTATTGAAATTCAATAAGGTGCTTTGCCTTTTGTTATTAAAACTTTCATACCATCGGATCACAATCATAGCAGTTAAGACTACTTACATAAGTATGAACTGCTCCACAGTTTGGACAGATTGCATCATGTCCAACATTAATTACTTTTGGCTGACCTCCCCTATAAGAGATATTGCATTTATTATTTCTTTCATCTTCCCAATCAGGATAATGAACTCCTACTGACCTTACATAGTCATAACAAATATTACTTCCCCTTTTAATCGTCCAAAGGTTTGGAACATTCAAGGAATTACAAATAACTCTTTGAACAATTTCCCTTGGAATTTTATATGGAGTTTCATCTGGCGAATCATCATTACACTGTGGGTATACTCTACCCTGTAATAAGGTAGAATAGTCGTCACTTAACGCAAACACTATTCTGCTTTCCTTTGGTTGCTCCTCGTAATGTTTTCCTTCATATTTATTACTAACCGTGTAATAAATGAAAGATGAAGAATCAAACATATAAGACAAAGCACCTGCTGCTTTTTCTCCATAGAATCTTCCATTCTCAGGATCAATATAATTTGTAATAGATGAGCGGGAATTTGTAAGTTTAATTTTCCTTACATTTTTCTTGTCAATTGTATGGCAAGAAGACCAGCTATTACCAAAACAGAATGTTAAATAATCAACTGGATGCCATGAAATGACAGTCCATTTAACTACTTCCAATGGATTGACAGCATTTGCAAATTTTGCAAATTCCTTTTCCCATTCGGAATCCTGTTTTAATCCATATTTTGTAGCAATGGCATTAACTGCTTTGCTGAGTTTCTGTCCTTTGGCAAATCTAATTTCTGGGAAATGATCCTTAAGAACTCTCGCTCCATTTTCCGTTAGGAATTGAGTCTTTAAAATATCATATGCATTTAATACTTCTGCTAAAATATTAGCAACTCTTGCAGGAGAATTATTATATTCTTCTTTATAATAGTAATTTCCATTTACATTCACTAACGAACGTCTTTGTCTATTTGAAAAGGCATCATATGCGTTGTTAATCTTAGTCCTCATCCTTTCAAAAGAATCAGTAAAATTGTTAATTATACTTTCATCCTCATCGAGCAACACCATTATTTCCTTTATTGCTATATTATTATCATCACGGTAGTTCCTTAACGCATCATATCTGTCAAGAACTCCGTAACACATAGACAAATCTTTCCATGAAAGATTGTTAAATCTAACTTCAGTAAGATTTCTATCAACATAATTCCGCAGCCAATCGGAGAAATTGTAATATCCATACACATCAAATTCCCTTGGGAACTTCTCAGGAAATACAATTTTGCATTTTCCATCATAATATGGAGACTTTTCTGCAATCTCTGTTATCTGTTTGTCATTGGCTCTTTCCCACATATCAAGCCACAGGTCAATACCGTCTTCATCAAATCTATAACAATCCATTTCTCTTAAAAGGTCAATGATCTGTTCTTTTGCTTCTGCTTTAATAAAAGTTGCATTTTTCATATATTAGTCCTCCCAAATTTTTTCTAATTTACCAACTTTCACTAAGTTACTTGAAAGTATTCCGCAGTTTTTCCTTTTGATAACTTTGCTTTCTGAAATCAAATCGATTGAATTATCTGTGTATACACATGTGATAATCCATCTTTCATCATCTTTGTCTTTGACAATATCTCCAGTCCAAAAAGGAAATTTATATTCCTTTTCATACCATTCCAATGTTTTTTCAATATTAAAAGTGGTTGTTATATTGTCTTTTATTGCCTGTATCATTTCTTTTTCTGTTGTAAAACCAAAAAGTTTCTTTCTATCATCTCTGTTAATAGCAAGGATTTTATCAACTGTTTCTTTATATTTACTCATTCTACTTCCCTTCCTTCCTTAAAGAGTTTTATAGATTTCAATTACATTAGAATACGGAAGATAATCATATTCTTTCAGGAATTTTAACAATGCATCGTCAAGAGTTTTGCCTTCAACAATAGTGTCGTTAATAAATTGAACTTCGTTTCCATCAACAATTTTAATGTCAATAAACTCCACTGCATATTTATCTTTACATTCCAAGGTATTTGATGTACTTGAATAATTATCATAGTATCGACCATAATAACTGTCATAGTAGTCATCATAGTCATCCCAACCATAACCATAGTATCCATATCTTCCCCATTTTCTTGGAGCCTGGATAAATTTAAATGGTTTTTCAAGTTCTTTTGCCTTGTCAATTAATTTCATTGACTCTTTAATGACTGTTTCCATTTCATCAAGAACAACGTAATGTTCAAGATAATGCTCATTATAGTAGCCACATGATAAATTAACTGCTGCTGCATTTAACTTTGGAGCCAGATATGAAATATCTGAACATGTTCCTTCTCTCTTTTCAAAGAATCCTGAAGTAATAAATTTTGTAAATTCCTTGTTGTCGCATTCATAGAAAACAGCATGATCAGCTCCCTTTCTGTCGTATTCGACTATAAAATTGAATTTATCAATGTATTCCTGTGATATAGTATTGGCACAGAATTTCTTTGCACCAATACATCCTATTTCTTCATCTTCAAGGAATAATACAGAACAATCATAATGTTCTAATATTTTAAAAATCATATATATTCCACACCTGTCATCACCACCAATTCCCTGTGGAGATGAAATAGTTCCATTTGCATAAACAAATGTTCTTGGTTTTTCTCCATGAACAGTATCCATATGTGCACATAAAAGCACTGGATACGAACCAACATACATTACAAAGCCATCATCTATGATGACTTCTCCTCGGTTTCTGTTTGTAAGTTCATCAATGACAAACTCCTTCATTTCTTCCTGTGTTTTTATACACAGGTTTTCAAATTCCTTGTTTCTTGGTGTGTTGTCTTTGTAAATAAGCATATATTTATACCTCCTTTTTCTTCCTAGTAGTCATACCTATAATTTTCTCTTTCAGAGATTGCATAGGCCCAGCCCTCACGCATTTCTTCTCCAGTGAAGATATCCACTGCTTCTGTTGAACCAATTTTTACTCTTCCACCCATACCTGTATTTCCGTTGTCACCACGGAAAATTACATAATTTACTTCACTCTGGAAGTCTCTTTCAGAAGAGTCATGACAGGCTTCTTTTAAGAAGTCAATATAATCTGCATTGATATCATAATCATATGGTGTAACAACAATGTCATCATAAAGGCTAATAGTTCCTTTGTTTGGTGCTGACCACATATTGGCTTCATCAAGACCTTCTGCAAGGACACCTTCTACAATTTTTCTGTAGAGTGTATATGTTTCGCTTCTTGACTCATCGCCCTGTGGATATAAACGAGACTGAATTAAAGTCTTTCCATTAAAGTGGAACAGCTGTCTGGTGTTCTTCTCAGCAAGCTCAAAGTTCTGTATTACAGTAGGTTCTACTGTATAGAAAACTATCGTTGAAGGATCAAGAGCATAATCAAGAGTTCTTCTTGAATTAAATCCTGTTCCATATCTACCTTGTGTAAGTACGCCTGACTTATCTACATTCAGGCATGATGTCCATTTATGCCCATGGCACATGGAAAGATAATCCACAAAGTTAATTGAGATTACTGACCATTTTGGTAAAGCCAATGGATTAACAGCATCACAATATCTTGTGTAATTTCTGTTCCATGTTCTTTTCCCTTCGTCAGTTGCTGTTGCAAAGTCATACAATCCAATTGCCTTTGCAATTTTCTGGACTGCCTTTGTTACTTTCACACCTTTACTGATGCGAACATCAAAGGTGTTCATAATACGTTCAACAGTTTCATCATCTTCGATGAACTGCGTTGGGTTGTTGTTGATGAACTTTTTAAGTTCAACAATATACCAGTATTTGTCGTAACTCTCCTGAGTTACATATTTATAACCAACATGATGAAGTTTATATAACTCATCAAGGTCTTCGTTTAACTTTTCTCTTTCTAACTTCCATGTTGAAAGCGGAATGTCATTTACAGTTACTTTGTCAAGATCTCCATTTGTAAGAGAAGACCTGCAACATACAGATATAAAATCATTGATAGAATTGTATCTATCCAGAATTTCATCTTCTGTTTTACCGTTTACTCTGGCTTCTTCAAGAGAATCTTTACCTATTGAATTAATATAATAGGCAAAGCTGTTAATCTCACTGAAGTTAATTCCTCGCATTTCTTCAAATGGAAGGATAACCTGGCCATTTCCATTCCAGCCTTTACACTGGGATAAAATATCCCAAAGCCACTGTTTAGCTTCAATGGAGTTTCTGATGTTTGTAATCAGCCCTTCCCTCTCTTCTCGGTCACCATAAATCTGGCACATGTCCAGATATTCGTTTGCCTGTTTAAGAGTGTGCTCAACATACTCTTCGAATGTAAAGTTATAATTCTTAATGTCTTCTCTTTTAGGTAATGCCATAATCATTTACCTTCCTTTCTTTTTGTTCTTGTTAAATAGTTCTCTTTTGCCTTTCTTTTTTGACTTTTATTAATTAGTTGCTAAACAAAACGCTCCATACGTTTTAGGCATGAAGCGTTCAATTAATAACTAATTCCAATTAAAAAAGACTAGGTTGTCTGCCTAGTCTTTTAGATTTCATCGTAAGAATACCCAAAGTTCTCTTTAAATTTTTTCTTTGCTTTACGAATCTGTTTTATATTATTTTTTGTGTTGATGACTCTATCAGTTCTATAGATAATGTCATCTTCGTAATTGTTTGTTGGATCAAAGATACAATATGTACGCATCTTCGTTCCCTTTGGAAGAGTATCATCAATTCCTTCATAATTAATGTAATACCCTTCTTTTGTAATGCCAGAATAGTTTTTATCAGACATCACATATCCGTCAGTAATTTCAACAT
>Ga0310691_10004841_pt1 | contig 14966 bp, 15 predicted proteins | sample 176DNAGHGlowgp2_FD_203887 | JGI IMG/M metagenome (GOLD analysis project Ga0310691, IMG submission 203887) | Sheep rumen microbial communities from Palmerston North, Manawatu-Wanganui, New Zealand - 1766 DNA GHGlow gp2 (v2) (version 2) | ecosystem: Host-associated > Mammals > Digestive system >... | reverse complement strand
GTACACTGACCATCACGGGTGAGGTGATGTCACCAGGTTCTTATCAGTATGCCGACAACACCACCTTGGAGGACCTTATCTTGGAGGCTGGTGGACTGACGGATGCCGCATCAACGGCACGTGTGGACATCTCTCGTCGTATCCGTGACCCGAAGTCTACGGCAGTACCCCGTGAGATTTCCAAGTCCTTCACCTTTGCGCTGAAAGACGGTTTTGTGATTGACGGAACACCGGGCTTTATCCTGGAACCCTACGATGTGGTGCATGTTCGCAGAAGCCCTGGTTTTAAGACTCCAAGGAATATCCGTGTAGAGGGTGAGGTCGTTTATGAGGGTAGTCAGACGATGACGACCAAGGAGATGCGTCTGAGCGAAGCCATTAAACTGGCTGGTGGCTTGACACCTCAGGCTTATCCGAAGAATGCCCGTCTGATCCGCAGGATCAATGCTGATGAGCGTGCCCGTCGTTCATTCCTGCTGCATCAGTTGCGTAAGCAGGTAAGCACCAGCAGTGACTCTGTTGCTATCAGCCAGTTGGATTTGAGTGACACCTATCCGGTGGGCATCTATCTCGACAAGGCTTTGGAACATCCTGGAAGTGAGTTTGATATTGTTTTGCGTGAGGGTGACGAGATTGTAGTGCCCGAATATATCAATACGGTGAAGGTCTCTGGTAATGTGATGTATCCGAATACGGTCACCTACCAGCCTGGTAAGAGTTACAAGTGGTATGTCAATCAGGCTGGTGGCTTTGGCAACCGTTCCAAGAAGAGCAAGACATGGGTAATCTATCCGAATGGTACGATGGCACAGGTGCGCCATGGTGCGAAGATTGAGCCGGGTTGTGAGATTGTCGTACCGATGAAACCGAAACCAGAGGCTGGTATCGTCCAGCAATGGGTAGCCGTCGGACAGTCCGTAGCAAGTATGGCAGCCCTGATGGTGATTATGATCAAACAGTTCTAATTAGTTCATAGTTCATAATTCATAGTTCATAGTTCATAATTCATAGTTTGAGATATGGATAATATAGAAAGACAAGAGATAGAGCAGGAAGAGCGCAGCATAGATTTCGGTGCGATATTCGCTGCGATGAAGAAACACAAGCGACTTTATAAGAAGTGGATGTTAATCACTTTTGTGGCAAGTTGTATCTTTGTGATTGGTCTTCCGAATAAGTACAAATGTGAGGTGATGCTGGCTCCTGAGTTGACGACAAGTGGTAGCCGCAGTTCTCTCTCTTCCTTGGCAGCAACCTTCGGAATGAAGATCGGTACGGGTGCAATGGGTAATGAGGCGCTGTTCCCAACCCTCTATCCTGACTTGATGAATTCGGTAGACTTCAAGACCAGTCTCTTTACCATTCCTGTTCATCGGATAGACACAACACTTGTCATGTCTTATTATGACTATATGGCGTACGACCAGAAAAAGTCTTGGTGGGGTGCCGCTATCTCTTATCCGATTAAAATGTTGGCTGAGTTAATCCTTCCGGAGGACACCATCGACCAGCATAAGGTGAATCCTTTCATGCTGACGAAGGAACAGACAAAAGTCATAGAGAAGATTGATAAGCAGGTAACCTGTGATGTCGATCAGAAGACGATGGTCATCACGATTGACGTGATTGACCAGGATCCGCTGATTGCCGCTACCATCGCAGACTCTGTGAAGGTACGCCTGCAGGACTTCATCACCGACTATCGTACGAAGAAGGCAAGGGTCGACTTGGAGTATAACCGTAAACTCTATGATGAGGCGAAGGAGCGTTATACGAAGGCCCGCCAACTCTATTCTAACTTCAGTGATGCCAACCAGGACCTGGTTCTGCAGTCTGTCCGCTCGAAGTTGGTTGATTTGGAGAATGACATGCAGTTGAAATACAATGCCTATACCATGGTGGCAAACCAGGTGACAGCCGCAGAGGCAAAGGTACAGGAGGCAACACCTGCCTTCACCACCCTGCAGACCGCTACTGTCCCGGTGGAGAAGGCTGGACCAGGTAGAAAGAAGATAGTTCTTGTCTTCCTCTTCCTCGCTTTCCTCATCATCACTGCGTATGTTCTCCACAAGGAGAATCAACTCAAACCTCTGTTGGGGTTGTAAGATAAGACCCAGAGATCCTTTCTGACTCTCCCTGAGACCCTCTCTAACTCCCCCCTGTTTAGGAGAGGAAAAGACTTTCTGGGGAGGATATTAAATAATAGGATATGAATGTAATTAAGACGGCGATAGATGGTGTTTTCATCATAGAACCCCGTATCTTCAAGGATGCCCGAGGCTATTTCTTTGAGTCTTACTCCCAACGGGAGTTCGATGAGAAGATTGGAGTTATTCGTTTCGTTCAGGACAACGAGTCGAAGTCTACCTATGGTGTCATACGTGGACTCCATTTCCAGCGTCCGCCCTATAGCCAGAGCAAACTCGTCCGCTGTGTACAGGGTGCCGTCCTCGATGTGGTAGTAGATATCCGCAAGGGCAGTCCCACCTACGGGCAGCATGTCGTTTGTCTTCTCTGTGGTCATGATGAGGAAGGCATTCGCATTGCAGAAAAGTATAAAGAATCAGTTGCCCTCCCTAAACAGGGAGGTTTGGAGGGTCTTCTTGGTCTTCAGTTTTTTATCCCCAAAGGAATGGCGCATGGTTTCGCGGTGTTGAGTGACACGGCAGTATTCCAGTATAAGTGTGATGAGTTTTATCATCCTGAGGCAGAGGGGGGAATTAGTATCTTTAGCAAGTCTTCTCTTGCTGGTTCTCTTCCATCAACAAGGGAGCAAGAGGGGGCAACTATTGACTGGCATGTTCCCACTGATCATGCCATCCTTTCTGAAAAGGATACCAAGCATCCTTTACTATCTGATTTCGATTCTCCCTTCACTTATTAATCTCTTTCCTCTTGGGGGCTTCCCAAGTCCCCCCTTTTTATTCAGCAATCCTTTCTTTTCTTCTAACATAATTTTTTCGAACATCCCCCATCCCCTTCACCCTTGAAGGGGCTTCACCTCTCCCCCTGTATCCCCCGCCCCTGATGGGGAGGGAGAGACAGAGGGAGAGGTGGAGCCCCTCCTTACAGTAAGGAGGGGACGGGGGAGGTTGAGCCGTTGCAGCATTCGCTGCATAAAAAAGGAATCATTCACTGAATAAGAAAGGGGGCATTGGGGGAAGCCCCAAAAAGATTAAATAAAAGAAGTATTTTTGGTTCCTTTTTTCAAAAAAGTACAACCGAAAACTTGGTTTTCAAAAATAAATACCTATCTTTGCAACAAATAATTGTGATATGAACAAGAAGTCAGTATTGAATCGCCTTTCGTCACTGAAGGATTCCCTAATGGCAGTGGGAGTCTCTCAGTTGGGATTGTTTGGCTCAACTGTACGTGGTGAGAACACTCGAAAGAGTGATATTGACATTTTGATTGACTTTAATGCTGGTCAGGAGACATATCTAAATTTCATGGATGCATGTAGCATACTTCAGTCAGCCTTTGGCAAGAACAAACTGGATGTTGTCACCAAGAAAGGACTAAGCCCCTATATTGGTGAGACGGTTCTTAAAGAAGTAGAATATGTATAAGTCATACCTACCATATCTCCGTCACATCCTTGACGAATGCCTTTATGTGCGTTCAGTTATAAAGGATGATATGCAGATGGAACAGTTTCTGCGTGATGAGACTCTAAAGCGAGCAGTAACCCGAAGTCTCTCCATCATAGGTGAGGCCACTAAAAAGATTCCTGCCGATGTTAAGTACGCTTGGCAGAGTATTTCATGGCGTGAGATGTCTGGTATGAAGGAAGCGTAGCCTATATAAAAAGATTCAAGGCGTCGTCCCGCCTTGCCTTTAGAGCCCCTTGATAAGGGGAGGTTTTAATGCAGGGTGCGTAAGCAAATAAAAAATGAAAAGGCGTCGTCCCGCCTTACCTTTAGAGCCCCTTGATAAGGGGCGGCTATAATGCAGGGTGCGTAAGCAAATAAAAAAGATAAGGCGTCGTCCCGCCTTACCAAAACCTACGAAAAATCGTGGATTCTGCGATTTTTCGTTTTCTCCCGCCCCTGATGGGGAGGGAGAGACAGAGGGAGAGGTGGAGCCCCTCCTTACGGTAAGGAGGGGACGGGGGAGGTTGAGCCGTTGCAGCATTCGCTGCATAAAAAAGGAATCATTCACTGAATAAGAAAGGGGGCATTGGGGGAAGCCCCAAAAAGATTAAATAAAAGAAGTATTTTTGGTTCCTTTTTTCAAAAAGTACAACCGAAAACTTGGTTTTCTCATCAAAAACCTTACAAAAAAACAAAAACCCCTCCAACTACTATATAAAAGTCAGAGGGATTCTCGTTTCAAAGAATTTTATATTCTTCCCTTGCATCAAAACACGGACAAGCCTTCTTGACCCAAGGAAGATCCCGGTGTCCGAGAATTTCAGCATCAGGGTAGTCTGCCTTCAGACTGTACAGTAACGTCAGAAGGGTGCGCTTCTGGGCTGGTGTACGAGTGTCAGCAGGCTTCCCCCTCTCATCCAAACCACCCTCATAACAGATCCCGATACTATGCTTGTTATAGTGTTTGGCATGAGCACCAGGGTCTGCCTCGGAGCGGGTGAGGTGCATTTGTCCGTCCCGGGTGATGTAGTAGTGGTAGCCAATACCGTTGAAGCCCCTTGCCCTGTGGCATGCCTCCAGTGCCTCCACCGGAAAGTCTCTGTTGCAGCGTGTCGCACTACAGTGAATCACAATCAGTTCAATCTCTCTCATTCCTAATTTCTCATTTCTAATTTCTAATTTCTAATTCTTTGCAAGCAAAGCGTCTTGCGACGATTACCTAATTTCTAATTCCTAATTATTCATCACACAACTCTGCATGAAGAAGGTACTCAGTGCTGCTGTCAGCACCGTAATGACGAAATTCACGATTTTGTTCAAAGTTTCTTTTTTCATTTTAGTATTTTTTTAGACCCTCTCTGACTCCCCCTGATGAGGGAGCAGAGAAAGGGTGTGATTAAACATGATGGTAAGAACGAAAGTGGAAGGGGTGAGGAACAGGCTGCGTCCATAGGAGATTACGTGTTTGGAGTCCTTGTCCTCCCCCTAAACAGGGGGAGTTAGAGAGGGTCTTCCTCTTTGTCCTATCGCTATGCCCCGGACTCCTCATACCCCTTCACGAAGAGAGTCTATTCTCCCTCTGTAGTAGTCTCCTCCTTTTTCTTCTTCACTTTCGTGACGATAAGGTCCTTGGCATTCAGGAAGGAGGCACGCTTCTTCAGCGTCTTCGACGACAGGTCGTTGATGTCCTGACGGTTGGGGCGGAAGCGGAGATACAGCCCTTGGATGTTCTGACCCATGTTGAAGTCCGCCTCCGTATTGGCACCGATGCTCTTGGCGGCAAGGTAGAACGTGCCGAGGTCGCCAAACTGTACTTTCTTGCCCTCCAGCAACTGCTCCAGGATACAGTTCTGCAACTTAGCGGCGACTCCCAGGCAGACATCCTCACCATAGACACTGTTGTGCTCCGACATGTGTTTACACAACTCATTGTAACTCATGGTCTTGGTGGTGACCACACGCCCGAAGTGCTTACCGAAGGCAGAGGAACGGACGTTCTTGTTTTCTTTGATCTTAATTAATACTGGCATAATTTTTTAATTTTTAGAGTTTAACATTTAATGATGAGAGTTGGCTACCGCGCGACTTGCTTCCTCTCGTTATCAAGTACAAAGTTACAACATTCCGAAATACCACTTTCCGCTTTATGTACTTCTATGTCTTTTTTTTCCTATTTATGTCGTTTTGTGCTCATTTCGATGTTGTAATTCTTTACAATCCACGCACAGACATTAGGTGGAAGGGCACAGCCTTTTTTCATACCCATTCTCTGCAGTTTCTCCTGATGGTCGTCTGTCCAGTTACGCAGTGTTCTGGTACATACTCCGGCACGATATGCTAACTCTTTTCTTGTCATTGTTTTCATAATGTTGTTGCTTTAAAACTCGTTTGTACGTTACTTTCGGGTCGTTTGAAGCCTCCATTCACCTCGTTTGGAGGCTTTATTTGCCCCAATCTTTTAAATCATCTCTAATTGTCTGATTTTTAAATTGTTATTCAATGTTGGCTGATTTTACTGATTTAACATGCACGAACTATTAGTATATAGTATTTATTTAGGAGGCATATAAATAAATGTATATATATAGTAGTTACGGAAACCTTAAATCATTAAATCAGCCATAGAACTAAAACGACATTGTAAGTTCTTCTTTATCAGATAGATAACTTTGTATTTCGTTATATGGTATTTCGACCACCCGATAATAGTCTCCATCCATTCTGTGCTTCCATTTAAATCCCAACTTCCGCATGATGACACCAATCTTCCTCACCGATATCTGGTGGCTGAGATGGCCGCCCCCGATCAATACAGAGATCATCGTGGAACTCATCAGTTTCGAGGACTCGCCGATACGGGGCTTCCGCAGACGGTGACTGATCAACTGCTCCTCGATGCTGATGATATGGAAGGGTTGGTTGAGGCGCTCCACCCGTTGCTCTTCCTCTTTGTCAAACCAGAACTGGAACCCCTTGAGATACTCATCCCGCAACTGGGCATACAGTTGATTGTAGTCGATACCCCATGTTCGTGGGTCGTCGATATGACTGACACGGAAACAGAGCCACCGGCGATTACCCGAACTGTCGGTGAGGAACTGCTGCTCATTACCTGTGGCACAGAACGAGGCGAGACGTGCCTTCTGCATACGGTAACGAGCATAGACCCGTCGCTCGTTGATGGTCTCTGCCGTCACCAATGCCTTCAGTTCCGACATATACTTACCTTCAATCGCCTCTATCTCCTCGATCTCCACCAGACAGTTCTCCGCAATGGCGAGTTTATCGTCCTTCTGGGAGAACGAGTTATGGGCGTTCTCCCAGAAATAAGGACGTAGGGCAGGGGGTAGCAGGTGACGGAAGAAGGTTGTCTTGTAGATACCCTGTTCTCCGATGATCGTCAGCACTTGGTGGTTAGCCTGACGGTCGTCCATCCAGGTGGCTACCATGGCAATCAGCCATTTGTGGAGTGCCCATAGGAAATCCTCCTGTATCTCCTCCTGACACTGTTTCAGGACCACTGGTGTTGCCGTGACATGCCTGGCGAGATCCTGGACACGGTCCTTGCCGTCCCAGCCTGGCAGTTGGTCGATATAGTCACGGATGGGGTGGAAGAGGATGGAGAAGTCACTGTTCAGCACGCTCAGCACGTCCTTCGTCAGTACACGCTTCCCTGTGTCCGCCTCCATCTGACACCGCATCGACTCAACGACCCGGTCCGTAATGAGTTCATAGTCCTCCCCGTTCCCCGACAACCGTTTATATACTGTCTGGTCTGTCACCACGTTATACATCACCTTGCACCGCTCACTGAGCCATGCACGGATCTCCGTCGTCGAGAGCAGGGCATTACGCCGTCCTTTCGTATCCTTCTGCTGGAGCCTCCAGGTACCATGCTCCGCCGTTTTCTTAAAACAGTGCATGATGACACTGTCACGCTCCTTCTGGGGTACCTCGCTCCATTCCTGTTGCGCCCATTCCTTCAGTGTCTCCTCCTCACACCCGAAGCGGTTGAAGAGGTAGGCGGCATGCACGATATAGTCGTGATGATGGTGGGGCGCATAACAATAGCCTCGTTGCTCCATCATCCGCTGTACCTTCGGGAAAGCCTCTATAGGAGTGGCATGCTGCGTATGGGCATCATACACCCTACGAGGCTTCCCGGGTTCTTTGACCGTCTCCTCCGTCTCCACAACCATCTCGTCATCGGTGATGACGAAAGGCTCACTGTCGGGGTTGAAATATACCTCCGCATCATGGGCAAGACCTGAGAGCCTGACGGCATCACTGCATCCGTGGTCGTAGTCATACCCCGTCAATGCCTTGTAGTACTCGTTGCCCTTCCTGAAGGCAGCAGGATATGCCTCACAGTTGAGGTGGACATCCCCCTCCCTCACAAAACGGTAGATGACACGGAAGCCCTCTCCGCTAATCGTCTGATAACAGAGGAACGTATGTGGATCCTGACAGATCAGCCCTCTGATATCCACCCCTTCATGTCCTCCCCCTAAACAGGGGGAGTCAGAGGGGGTCTTGTCAAAGTCACACAAGGCGAATCCCGTGGCATGGCTGATGTCCTTCGACTGTCTGCCACTGCCATTGAAGAGGACACCGACACTGAAGGCAGGCATCGCCTTCTCCTTCACCTCCTGTTTGGCAACCTTCCTACTGACATTGACTGCCATCTCACGAAAGAGTTCCGTCTTCTTCCGGACACTCTCGTCATACTTGATGAGTCTGATGATCTCATCGATTCCCACTGGTTTGCTCTCAATGCCAATCAGACATTTGAAAACACTAAACTTAACTTGTTTCTCCATCACTTATAGTTGATTTGGGTTAGTTTAACAAACCCCATAGTTGATAGTATTTAATTGTTAAACTCCTGTTCCGTCTGTGATGTCAGAATGTTCGTTGACCATGGCTTGGAAATGCTGTCCTAACCTCATCCAGATTTCCATAAACTTCTTGTCCTCAAGTTTGTACGCCATCCCTGTCAGCATCTTACAGACTCTGTTTAAGTCAACATGAATGGCATTCTCCTGATTGAAGTTGCGGGCATGTACCGCATAGAACTTACGCAGGTAATTCTGCATTCCATAAACCTGAGAGATCTCTTTTTGCAGATCTCTGACCAGAAAAACTGGTACTTTGTTTTCGTTTGTCATTTTCATTGTTTTGAAATAATTGATTAATAAATACAAGTTATGTAATTTAAAACCGCTTCAAAGTTACACATAATTTCAAATGTAATTGTACCAATCTATGAGTGGTGCAGTTACAATTCTTTTCACTCTGTTAGTCTCTTTTAACCCTAATTCCGAATACTGTTCCCACGTTGTCGTAATACATTTTCTCTTGGGGGCTTCCCCCAAGTCCCCCTTTTTCTCTCAAGTAAATCCTTCTTGGGCTTTCCCCAAATCCTTTTTCTGTAGCAAAACCATTTTCCTTCAATCATTTTTTTCAAACATCCCTCCCTAAAGTCCTTTTTTATGCAGCGAATGCTGCAACGGCTCAACCTCCCCCGTCCCCTCCTTACTGTAAGGAGGGGCTCCACCTCTCCCTCTGTATCTCCCTCCCCATCAGGGGCGGGAGAAAACGAAAAATCGCAGAAACCACGATTTTTCGTAGGTTTTGGTAAGGCGGGACGACGCCTTATTATTTTTTATATGGGCTACGCCTTTGAGGTATTGTATGTCAAACAAAATCCTGTATCCCCCTCCCCAACGCCCAGCGTTTAGCGTAGGCGGCGTAAAAAATGAAAAGGCGTCGTCCCGCCTTACCTTTAGATCCCCTTGATAAGGGGCGGCTTTAATGCAGGGTGCGTAAGCAAATAAAAAAGATAAGGCGTCGTCCCGCCTTGCCAAAACATAGCAGGGGGTGGCGGTTCTGCCACCACCTGCTTTTTTCCTTCCCTGAGGGGAGGAACCGATGGAGCAGTGAGCACAAAGCAAAGTTTACTTTGGCTTTGTCGAGTCGCGACAGAGGACGACAGAAGGTCAAAGACAAAGGAGAGGTGAAGCCCCTTCAAGGGTGAAGGGGATGGGGGATGTTCGAAAAAATTATGTTAGTAGAAAAAGAATGAATCGCTGCATAAAAAGGGTTTGGGGAAGCCCCAAATAAAAAAGAATCACTGTTGAATAAAAAGGGGGCATTGGGGGAAGCCCCCAAATAACTTTCGGTACTTTTTCAAAAAAGTACAACCGAAAACTTGGTTTTCAAAAATAAATTCCTATCTTTGCAACGATTTATAACATAGACTATGGCAACAATATCATTAGAAAAATCATTGCTTAATGAAATGAGCCGCATCATGGGTAATGACGATTTGATGGCTCAAACCATCAAGTTCGTGCGTTCCATTCGTCGAAAGGCAAAGGAAACGGAATGGGAATATGTCCCTAATGCTGAGACCCAGGCTGCTATTGAAGAGTGCGAGAGTGGTGTGGAACTCGAACCACTCGACGTTACCAATTTCAAAGACTACGTCAAAAGTCTCTGAATCAGATGGAACAGAAACCAGGTTACGAATATTCACTCAAACAGACCTCTCAGTTCAAGAAGGACTTGAAGGCTGTAAAGTTCGATGAACACAAACTTGATGAACTTCAAAAAGTATTTGAATACCTTGGACGTACAGGTTTAGTGCCGGCAGAATATTTGCCTCATCCTTTAAAGGGACAATATAAGAATTGTATGGAGTGTCATATTGAGGACGACTTTCTCCTCATTTGGAAAGATCCAGAGCAGAAAGTAATACGCCTCATACGTTTGGGATCCCACTCCAAACTCTTCGACAAGAAAAGAAAACGGAAATAGAGGATGTGCCTATTTTGATACACCCTCACGGGGGAGGATGAGCCATTGCAGCATTCGCTGCAAAAAAAGGGTTTGGGGAAATTCCCCAACAAAGGAATGGAATTTAAAATAAACCCTCGCCGTAGGCGTATAAAAAATGAAAAGGCGTCGTCCCGCCTTGCCTTTAGAGCCCCTTGATAAGGGGCGGCTATAATGCAGGGTGCGTAAGCAAATAAAAAAGATAAGGCGTCGTCCCGCCTTGCCAAAACATAGCAGGGGGTGGCGGTTCTGCCACCACCTGCTTTTTTCCTTCCCTGAGGGGAGGAACCGATGGAGCAGTGAGCACAAAGCAAAGTTTACTTTGGCTTTGTCGAGTCGTGACAGAGGACGACAGAAGGTCAAAGACAAAGGAGAGGTGAAGCCCCTTCAAGGGTGAAGGGGATGGGGGATGTTCGAAAAAGAAATTTATGTTAGTAGAAAAAGAATGAATCGCTGCATAAAAAAAGGGAGCCTTGGGACCCCCAAGAAAAAAGAATCTCTACATTAAGAAAAAGGGGGCATTGGGGGAAGCCCCCAAATAACTTTCGGTACTTTTTCAAAAAAGTACAACCGAAAACTTGGTTTTCTCAAAAGAAAATATTACTTTTGCCCTGTTATCGTAATAGAAACAAAAAACAATGACCCATTTATCGGAAGACGAACATAAGGCACAGATGGAAAGCATGAAGGCATTCGACGAACAGATGCCGTGCGTTGGTATTTTCTGGTATGACCAGAAAGACCATGCTTTCTTTGGCGTATGCAAATCCGAACTCACTCCCAAGATGGTAGAGGAAGCCGCAGAGAAAGGACTTCCGTTCATCAACTATCCTCATTTGCATCGTCAAGTCTGGATGAAGGAATATTTCCGTGCTCAGGCGAAACATGAGGACACGAAGTTCAAGGGAGACTATACCCAGATACCTCGTGGAAGAGTAGCCTGGAACATAGATAAGTTCATCGTCCTTGTCGGTCATTGGGCAGAGTCCATCCAAGACGAGTTGACGGTGTTGATAGAGGAAGAGTTCTCCCTCCCATACTTCGAGTTCGTTTATGACGAGCACTGGGACCTTGGGCATGGTTGGTCGGGAGATATGTAATCTTTCTTTCTCTTGGGGGCTTCCCCCAAGCCCCCCTTTTTCTTTCTCAAGCAAATCCTTTATTTCTATTGGGGAGTTTCCCCAAGATCCTCTTTTTATGCAGCGTCCGCTGCAATGGCTCAACCTCCCCCGTCCCCTCCTTACCGTAAGGAGGGGCTCCACCTCACCCTCTGTCTCTCCCTCCCCTCAGGGAAGGGAGAAAACGAAAAATCGCAGAAACCACGATTTTTCGTAGGTTTTGGTAAGGCGGGACGACGCCTTATATTATTTGACGCCGCCTACGCTAAACGCTGGGCGTCGGTGAAGAAACTATAGGGTTGTTTACCCAAAATACCACAAGGGCATTGCCCATATAAATCCTCGAAATCATAATACAAAGGATGCGGTAGCCTTCGAAAACATAATATAAGGTGCCCTCCGAAAACATAATGTAAGGGAGGCGGTAGCCCTCGAAAACATCCCGCACGAGGGGTCTTTAGAGTCTGTCCTATTTTCGGAATCTTCATTGAGTCTCAGGGTGCATAGCAGCCTGAGGAACGAAATACGAGATGCCGTTGAAGCGGAGCGCGTTCTTCGAGTGATTCCGAAAATCGGACAGACGTGCCCCGAGCCCAGGACGTTTTCGCCCTCTTTCTTTGTTTCGTTTCTTTCTCCAGAGAAAGAAATGGAAGGAGGGAGGGAGGTTTGAAAAAAAGAATGAATGTTCGAAGAAAAAGAAATATCTCAAAAATTTTGGTTATACTTAAAACTTTTGTTACTTTTGCAAAAAGTTTTAAGTATAACTAAAATTCAATATTGCTATGGAACGATATGATTATATCCCCCGCCCACTATATATGGAAAAAGTGAAACCATATATAAACAAAGACTTGATTAAAGTCTTTCTTGGGCAGCGACGTGTTGGTAAAAGTTATGTGATGCGACAGGTTGCAGATGAAATCCAAAAGGATAATGTAACTGCAAATATCATTTATATTGATAAGGAACGTTTGGAGTTCTCTGATATTATAGACGAGAAGACCCTTTATCAATTTGTTTGTGAGCATCTATGTGGTCAGTCGAATTATCTGTTTATAGACGAAGTACAAGAAATCAAAAATTTCCAGTTAGCACTTCGCAGTTTGTTGAATGAGAGAAAATGTGACATCTATTGCAGTGGTAGTAATGCTTTTATCCTATCAGGAGAGTTATCTACCTATTTGTCTGGACGGAGCATAAGTATCCATGTCCATGCGCTTAATTACATGGAATACCTGCAATTTTATCACATGGAACCGTCACGTGACAGTCTTCGCTCTTTTCTGTTACGGGGAGGAATGCCTTACTTAGTTAACCTGCCAGACCGGCGTGAAGTTATTTTTGAGTATTTGAGGAGTGTGTATTCCACTATTCTTTTGAAAGACGTAGTAGCGCATCAGTCTATACGTGACGTTCCTTTTTTGGAGGATCTCTGTCAGTTCTTGGCAGATAATGTAGGTTCTTTGTTTTCTGTAAAAAACATCAGTGATTACCTGAAGTCACAACATATTTCCAAGTCTGTCTCAACGATTCAGAATTATCTTCAGGCTTTAGCAGATGCATTTATGATTTACAAAGTGCCCAGGGCTGAAGTTCAGGGGATGCGTATTTTTGAAATTGGTGAGAAATATTACTTTGAGGATTTTGGAATTAGAAACGCGCTTCGACAGATTGATATTCAGGTGGATATCAGTAAGTTAATGGAAAATGCAGTATATGCAGAACTTCAGAGTCGAGGGTATCAGGTTTATGTCGGAAGAACTCAAGAGAAAGAAGTTGATTTTGTGGCTATTCGTAATGGTGAACGAGTCTATGTGCAAGTCACCTATCTTCTGAATTCCGAGAAAACCATTGAACGGGAATTTGGGAACCTTGCGAGTATTAAGGACAATTATCCCAAATATGTGGTATCTATGGACGAGTATCCTGTTAGTCAGCCCTATCAAGGTATAGTTCAACTCCATCTCCAAGATTTTCTTATGAAGTCCCTCTAATTATTAATTCTCACCCAAGCGTCGTCCCGCCTTACCTTTAGAGCCCCTTGATAAGGGGCGGCTTTAATGCAGGGTGCGTAAGCAAATAAAAAAGAAAAGGCGTCGTCCCGCCTTGCCAAAACCTACGAAAAATCGTGGTTTCTGCGATTTTTCGTTTTCCCCCGCCCCTGATGGGGAGGGGGATACAGGGGGAGAGGTGAAGCCCCTTCAAGGGTGAAGGGGATGGGGGATGTTCGAAAAAATTATGTTAGTAGAAAAAGAATGAATCGCTGCATAATAAGGGCTTTGGGGAAATTCCCCCAACAAAGGAATGGAATTTAAAATAAACCCTCGCCGTAGGCATATAAAAAATGAAAAGGCGTCGTCCCGCCTTGCCAAAACCTACGAAAAATCGTGGTTTCTGCGATTTTTCGTTTTCCCCCGTCCCTGAGGGGCGGGGGATACAGGGGGAGAGGTGAAGCCCCTTCAAGGGTGAAGGGGATGGGGGATGTTCGAAAAAATTATGTTAGTAGAAAAGGAATGAATCGCTACATAAAGAAAGGGGGTTGGGGAAGCCCCAAATAAAAAAGAATCACTGTTGAATAAAAAGGGGGGCATTGGGGGGATGCCCCCCAAGAAACAAACTTTATAAACTTTAGTCAAATAAATATATCAAAATATAGTTAAATAAATCTAAATCAACAATTTTTGGTACTTTTTTGAAAAAGTACAACCGAAAACTTGGTTTTCTTAAAAGAAATTATTACTTTTGCACCGTTATAGAGCACTAAACCTATTGAATCTACGGGACTTCGTCCCTTGTGTAGAGGTGGTAACTAGTTGACCTATATCCTTTTAGGCATCATTAACCTCACCCATCACCGCCATGAAATCCACGGCAGTGAAGGGAAGGAGAAGATGTATAGTAAGGACAAGTCAGTACCCCTCTCCAGAGATAGCAAGTAGAAAGTAATTCCCAATAGTAGTGTTTTTGAAACATAAATAGGAATATGTGTACGGTAATACATATTCTCAGGAATTGATGGAGAAGAATGTGCATGATGCCTATGACTCGATGCTCGCCATGCTCAAAACATGCACGATGACCAATAATATCCATACATTGCAGAATTCCAAACACAGAACCATAAAATTAGAAAATGGTTGATAATAAGCATTTTGCTTTCTTATCATGACGACACAACAATTCATATTTGAAGAACCCTTATATAAGAAGGTCAAACTTTCTGAGAATCCTACTATTCTCAAAGAACTGAAAACACATGTAAGTATAGATGGTTTTAACTCAGAGAAAGGGGTTGAATCTACATTTATGCTTAGTGAAAGTTTGTACTTTGCCTACGATCGAAACATAAGTACAGAACAAATACGGTTTGTCTGTCAACGATACAACGATAATTTCTACGTCCAGATACATTATGAT
>Ga0310691_10004840_pt1 | contig 14966 bp, 12 predicted proteins | sample 176DNAGHGlowgp2_FD_203887 | JGI IMG/M metagenome (GOLD analysis project Ga0310691, IMG submission 203887) | Sheep rumen microbial communities from Palmerston North, Manawatu-Wanganui, New Zealand - 1766 DNA GHGlow gp2 (v2) (version 2) | ecosystem: Host-associated > Mammals > Digestive system >... | reverse complement strand
CACCCATCTTCAACTCAGGACCTACGACGATAACCGAACGAGCAGAGTAGTCAACACGCTTACCGAGCAAGTTCTGACGGAAGCGGCCCTGCTTACCCTTCAGAGAGTCAGACAATGACTTCAGAGGGCGGTTAGAGTCACTCTTCACGGCCGAAGACTTACGGCTGTTATCGAAGAGAGAGTCGACTGCCTCCTGAAGCATACGTTTTTCATTACGGAGAATCACCTCAGGGGCCTTGATCTCCATCAGTCTCTTCAGACGGTTATTACGGATGATGACACGACGATAGAGGTCGTTCAGGTCGGATGTAGCGAAGCGGCCACCATCCAGTGGAACGAGCGGACGGAGCTCCGGCGGTGTCACAGGGATAATCTTCATGATCATCCACTCAGGACGGTTGATGCCCTTCTCTACACTCTGACGGAAAGCCTCTACCACCTGCAGACGCTTCAGAGCCTCATTCTTACGCTGTACGGAAGAGTCACTGTTGGCACGGTCGCGCAGTTCATATGACAATGAGTCAAGGTCAAGGCGGATGAGCAGGTCATAGATGGCCTCTGCACCCATCTTGGCAATGAACTTATTAGGATCGCTGTCGTCCAGATAGTCATTATCAGCCGAGATCTGGTTGTCAATGATATCATTATACTCCTCCTCAGACAGCAGGTCAAAGACATTGGAACCGATGGCATCATTACCCTCAGCATCCTTCTTGCCTGCCATGGCACCTGGCTGAATCACCACGTAACGCTCATAATAGATAACTGCATCGAGTTTCTTAGTAGGCAGACCAAGCAGATAGCCAATCTTATTGGGAAGGCTACGGAAATACCAGATATGCGCTACGGGCACAACAAGTTCGATGTGACCGGCACGCTCACGACGCACCTTCTTCTCTGTCACCTCTACACCGCAACGGTCGCAGACGATGCCCTTATAGCGGATGCGCTTGTACTTGCCACAGGCGCACTCATAGTCCTTTGTAGGACCGAAGATGCGCTCACAGAACAGACCGTCACGCTCCGGCTTGTAGGTACGGTAGTTGATGGTCTCGGGTTTGGTAACCTCTCCGAAGCTGCTCTCGAGGATTTCTTCGGGTGAAGCAAGTCCGATGGTAATTTTCGTGAAATTACTCTTTACTTTTGAATCTTTCTTGAAAGCCATATTTCAATTTTACCTTTTTTCTTGTTTACCTTATATTATTAATCAAGCGTGATGCTCAGGCCGAGACCGCGCAACTCGTGCAGCAGCACATTGAGTGACTCGGGAATACCCGGCGTAGGCATGGGCTCACCCTTGACAATGGCCTCGTAAGCCTTCGAACGGCCTACGGTATCATCAGACTTGATGGTCAGAATCTCCTGAAGCACATGGCTTGCACCGAATGCCTCCAGAGCCCAGACCTCCATCTCACCAAAACGCTGGCCACCAAACTGTGCCTTACCACCGAGCGGCTGCTGGGTAATAAGACTGTACGGACCAATCGAACGGGCGTGCATCTTATCCTCAACCATGTGACCGAGCTTCAGGAAGTAGGTGATACCTACCGTTGCCGGCTGGTCGAACATCTCACCCGTCTCACCGTCATAGAGGTGAGTAGAGCAGAGACGAGGCAGACCTGCCTTGTCGGTCCACTCTGCCAGGTCATCCAGCTTGGCACCATCGAAGATCGGGGTAGCGAACTTCACACCGAGACGCTTACCGGCAGCACCGAGGATAGCCTCGAAGATCTGACCGAGGTTCATACGTGAAGGCACACCCAGCGGGTTCAGCACGAGGTCAACAGGACGACCATCCTCAAGGAACGGCATATCCTCCTGACGCACCACCTTCGACACGATACCCTTGTTACCGTGACGACCGGCGAGTTTGTCACCCACACCAATCTTACGTTTCTTGGCCACATAGACCTTTGCCATCTGCAGAATACCGTTGGGCAGCTCGTCACCGATGGTGATGGCAAATTTACGGCGCTTCAGCTCTGCATCCAGCAACTTGTATTTCTTCATAAAGTTGATAATCAGCTTGGCTATCAACTCATTCTTATGCTCATCATTTGTCCAGTTGCTGATCTGAACGTCACCATACTCGAGGTTACGCAGGGCGGTAGCAGTGAACTTACTGCCCTTGGTGATGATCTCAGCACCAGTATAATCCTTCACACCCTGAGAGGTCTTACCCTTCGTCAACTCCAGGAGCTTGTCAATCAGGATATCCTTCAGGTCGCCAACCTTAGCATCATACTCCTCGTCAATCTTAGCCAACGTGATCTTATCCTGCTGCTTCGACTTACGATCCTTGATGGCACGGGCAAACAGTTTCTTATCGATGATAACACCCGACAGTGAAGGATTGGCCTTCAGTGAAGAATCCTTTACGTCACCAGCCTTGTCACCGAAGATGGCACGGAGCAATTTCTCCTCAGGTGAAGGATCGCTCTCACCCTTCGGCGAGATCTTACCAATCAGGATATCACCAGGCTCCACACGGGCACCGACACGGATGATACCATTCTCGTCGAGGTCCTTGGTAGCCTCCTCAGAGACATTGGGGATATCAGCCGTGAACTCCTCAACACCACGCTTGGTCTCACGAACATCCAGCGTATACTCATCCACATGTACAGAGGTGAGCACATCCTCGCGAACGATACGCTCGTTAAGCACAATGGCATCCTCATAGTTGTAACCCTTCCAAGGCATGTAAGCCACGAGCAGGTTACGACCCAGAGCCAACTCACCATTCTCCGTAGCATAACCCTCAGTCAGGATGTCACCCTTCTTCACACGCTGGCCCTTCTCACAGATAGGACGCAGGTCGATGGTCATGTTCTGGTTCGTACGGCGGAACTTAGCGATACGATACTCCTTCAGAGCGGGCTCGAAGCTGACGAACTCTTCGTCCTCGGTACGGTCGTAAAGGATACGGATCGTAGTGGCATCCACGTACTCAACCACACCCTCACCCTCTGCAGTCACCATCGTACGAGAGTCTTCACAAACCTGCTTCTCGATACCGGTACCTACGATAGGAGCCTCATTGTGAAGCAGAGGCACAGCCTGACGCATCATGTTCGATCCCATCAGTGCACGGTGGGCATCATCGTGCTCCAAGAACGGAATCAACGAGGCTGCAATAGAAGCGATCTGCTGCGGAGAGACATCCATCAAGTCCACATCTGTGGGAGGTACCACGGGGAAGTCAGCGTCCTGACGACACTTCACAACCTCACGGATGAACGTTCCGTCATCATTCAGCGGGGCATTACCCTGACCGATGATGTGCTCAGACTCTTCCTCTGCGGTGAGGTAGACAATCTCATTGTTATCGAGGTTGGCAACACCATTCTCCACCTTACGGTAAGGAGTCTGGATGAAGCCGAGTTCATTAATCTTTGCATAGACACACAGTGACGAGATCAGACCGATGTTCGGACCCTCAGGGCTCTCAATCGGGCAGAGACGACCATAGTGTGTGTAGTGTACGTCACGTACCTCGAAGCCTGCACGCTCACGTGACAGACCGCCAGGGCCCAGAGCGGAGAGACGGCGCTTGTGGGTCACCTCAGCCAGCGGGTTCGTCTGGTCCATGAACTGTGACAGCGGGTTGGTACCGAAGAACGAGTTGATCACGCTGGAGATAGTCTTCGCGTTGATCAGGTCTGTCGGCTGGAACACCTCATTATCACGTACGTTCATACGCTCACGGATGGTACGGCTCATACGGGCCAGACCGATGGAGAACTGATTAGACAGCTGTTCACCAACGGTACGTACACGACGGTTTGACAGGTGGTCGATATCATCGACGGCTGCCTTGGAGTTGACGAGCTGGATCAGGTACTTGATAATCTCGATGATATCCTCCTTGGTCAGCACGCGCACATTCATATCGGTGTCGAGACCAAGCTTCTTATTAATACGGTAACGACCCACATCACCCAGGTCATAGCGCTTGTCAGAGAAGAAGAGGTTCTGGATCACCTCACGGGCGCTGGCATCATCTGCAGGGTCGGCATTACGCAGCTGACGGTAGATGTAGAGCACAGCCTCCTTCTCAGAGTTCGATGTATCCTTGGCCAGGGTGTTGAAGATAATAGAGTAATCCTGGGCCATCGACTCGTCCTTATGTACGAGGATGGTCTGGGCACCACTCTCCAGAATCTGCATCATGTTGTCCTCGGTAATCTCGGTCTCACGCTCCATGAGCACCTCATTACGCTCGATGGAAACAACCTCGCCAGTATCCTCATCCACGAAATCCTCGTTCCAGCTCTTCAGCACACGGGCAGCGAGCTTGCATCCCTGCACCTTCTTCAGGGCAGTCTTGTTCACCTTCACCTCCTCAGCGAGGTCGAAGATCTGCAGGATGTCCTTATCAGTCTCATAACCGATGGCACGCAACAAGGTGGTAACGGGCAATTTCTTCTTACGGTCGATATACGCATACATCACATTATTGATGTCGGTAGCGAACTCGATCCATGATCCCTTGAACGGGATGATACGTGCAGAGTAAAGCAGCGTACCGTTGGCATGTACACTCTGTCCGAAGAACACGCCAGGAGAACGGTGCAACTGAGATACAACAACACGCTCGGCTCCATTGATAACGAACGTACCATTGGCGGTCATATAGGGAATCGGTCCCAGGAACACATCCTGAACAACCGTATCAAAATCCTCATGATCCGGGTCAGTACAATACAGTTTCAGCTTAGCCTTCAAAGGCACACTATAGGTCAGACCACGCTCCAGGCACTCGTCGATGGAGTAGCGGGGCGGGTCAATATAGTAATCCAGGAACTCAAGAACGAAGTTATTACGCGTGTCGGTGATAGGGAAGTTCTCTGCGAACACCTTATACAAGCCGTCATTCTTGCGTTCCTCAGGCGGAGTGTCCAACTGCAGGAAGTCTTTGAATGACTTTAATTGCACATCAAGGAAATCCGGAAACGGCATGGGATTCTTGACGCTGCCAAAGTTTACTCTGTTATCAATGATTTTTGAAGCCATATTTTATTTCTTCTTGTTGATTCTTACAACCGGTTTATCCGGAACAATCCGGATTATCCGGATCAAGAGACAAAAAATGGTCGGGAACTCTCTACTGGAGAGCCCCCAACCACATAGGTATTGTTGTGCGAATTACTTCAGCTCAACCTCAGCACCAGCAGCCTCGATGGTCTTCTTCAGATTCTCAGCCTCGTCCTTAGACAGACCCTCCTTAATGGTAGCGGGGGCACCGTCAACCAGATCCTTAGCTTCCTTCAGACCAAGACCACAAGCCTCCTTAACGGCCTTTACAACCTGGAGCTTAGCAGCACCTGCTGACTTCAGAACAACGTCGAATGAAGTCTTCTCCTCAGCAGCGGCAGCCTCACCACCTGCTGCGGGACCAGCAGCTACAGCAACGGCTGCAGCAGCAGGCTCAATTCCATACTCGTCCTTCAGGACTGTTGCCAACTCGTTTACTTCTTTTACAGTAAGGTTTACCAACTCTTCTGCAATAGCTTTAATATCTGCCATTTTATTTAAAATTTTAATTGTTTTTAATGTTAATGTTACTTTTTCGCTTATTTGTTACGCTCAGCGATAGCGTCAAGCAATCCATGGATCTTGCCACCGGCATTCAGACCAGAGATAACGTTCTTCATCGGCGACTGCAGCAAAGCCACAACATCGGCGATAAGCTCGTTCTTGCTCTTGATAGCCACCAGCTCCTCAAGTTTGTCAGCACCTACGAAGAAGCTCTCCTCAGCATATGCACCCTTCAGGGCGGGGATACCTTCCTTCTTGTACTCCTTCAGGAGCTTTGCGGGAACATTTGCTGTCTGTGTGAACATAACAGCCGTGTTTCCCTTCAGGCAGTCATACAATGGTGTGTAATCAATCTCAGAAGCCTCAAACGCCTTGTGCAGAAGCTTGTTCTTCACAACCAGCAGCTTGATTTCGTTCTTGAAGCACTTTCCGCGAAGTTCACTTGTCTTGGCGGCATCCAGTCCGGTCAGATCGACCAGATAGAAATGCGGGAACTCCTTCAGTTTCTCTCCGAGTTCTACGATGATAGTATCTTTTACTTCCTTTTTCATTTCAATCTTTCAATTTTCAATTATCAATTTTACTCAACTGATTTAGGATCTACCTTGATACCAGCGCTCATAGTGCTTGAGAGGAAAATACTCTTGATGTATGTACCCTTGGCGGCAGCAGGCTTCAGCTTGATAATGGTAGAGATGAACTCCTTCGCATTCTCAAAGATCTGATCTGCAGTGAAGGTCACTTTACCGATTGACGTGTGGACGATACCAGCCTTGTCAACCTTAAAGTCAATCTTACCCTGCTTTACTTCCTTTACAGCCTTAGCAACATCCATAGTAACAGTACCGCTCTTGGGGTTTGGCATCAGGCCACGAGGACCGAGCACACGGCCGAGAGGACCTAACTTACCCATGCAAGAGGGCATCGTGATGATAACATCAACATCTGTCCAACCGCCCTTGATCTTTTCGATATATTCGTCAAGACCAACATAGTCGGCACCTGCTTCCTTAGCAGCAGCTTCCTGATCAGGGGTACAGAGAGCGAGCACGCGAGTGACCTTACCAGTACCGTTCGGCAGCGATACCACGCCACGAACCATCTGGTTAGCCTTACGCGGGTCAACGCCCAAGCGTACATCGATATCTACTGAAGCCTCAAACTTGGTGGTGGTAATCTCCTTCACCAGTGCAGCGGCTTCTTTCAAAGAGTATGCTTTCCCTGCTTCAACCTTATCAGCTACCAACTTTTGATTTTTTGTCAGTTTACTCATTGTTCTAATTGAAGTTATTAATTATTTACCAGGGAAGTCCCCTTTTACAGTGATACCCATACTACGGGCTGTACCTGCAATCAGCTTCATAGCTGACTCAACGGTAAAGCAGTTCAAGTCCTTCATCTTGTCCTCTGCAATAGCTTTCACCTGATCCCAGGTCACGGATGCAACCTTCTTACGGTTGGGCTCTGCAGAACCGCTCTTAACCTTGGCAGCCTCCTTCAGCTGTACAGCTGCGGGAGGAGTCTTCAGCTCGAACGAGAATGACTTGTCAGTGTAGTAAGTGATAACGACAGGGATAATCTTACCTGCCTTATCCTGGGTTCTGGCGTTGAACTCTTTGCAGAATCCCATAATGTTGATACCCTTAGAACCCAGAGCAGGTCCTACTGGGGGCGAGGGATTTGCAGCGCCACCTTTAATCTGTAATTTGATTAATCCAGCAACTTCTTTAGCCATTTCTGTTAATAATTTATTGAATTGTTATATAAGCCTTGGGAGTGGAAGCCTCCCGCAACCATATATAGAATCGGCATACCGTAACAATTATGCCCTATTCTTTCTCTACTTGATTATAATTAAGTTCCAGAGGTGTCTTACGACCGAAGATCTTCACCATGACCTTCAACTTATGCTTCTCCGCATTCACCTCCTCAATGATTCCGCTGAATCCACTGAAAGGACCATCGGTCACCTTGACAGCTTCATCTACCATATAAGGTACGCTGATCTCCTCACTCTTGATCTCCGTCTCCTCGGCAACACCCAGGATACGGTTAATGTCAGACTGCTTGACAGGCGTGGGGTTATCCATACCGCCAAGGAAGCCCAGCACATTGGGGATGAAGCGCAAAGTGGAAGCCATCTCACCAACGAGATTAGCCTCTACGAGCACATAACCCGGAAGGAACAGCTTCTCCTTAACAACACGCTTGCCATTGCGGAGCTGCGCATACTTCTCTGTCGGCAGTAAAATCTGACTGACATTAGAAGCAAGAAAAGCATCCTTCTTCATCAGAGCTTCTAAATACTCCTTGACCTTGCCTTCCTTACCACTTACAGCGCGAAGCACATACCATTTCATTCCTGACTGAGCCATCTCTCTACAAATGTATTAGCCCGGATAAACCAGACTCATAAACGACTTGAATACAAAATCCATTGCCCACACCACCAAAGCGATAATCAGCGAAGCGGAAAGTACTACCACTGCGCTGTGCGTCAACTCCTTACGGGTCGGCCAAGTTGTCTTATGCGCAAGCTCGTCATAACAAGCCTTGCAATAATTAATGATCTTCTTAAACATATCCTGTTATATTTGCACGGGAAGGAGGACTCGAACCCACGACCCTCGGTTTTGGAGACCGATGCTCTACCAACTGAGCTATTCCCGTAAATTAAGCCCTCGCTGCTTGCGAGGGCTTAAGACTTATATTAGTCCTCGAACACCTCTGTGATCTGACCAGAACCAACCGTACGACCACCCTCGCGGATAGCGAAACGCAGACCCTTGTTCAGAGCTACAGCGTAAATCAGCTCAACGGTAATCTCTACGTTATCACCAGGCATTACCATCTCAACACCAGCGGGGAGAGTGATCTCACCTGTGCAGTCCATGGTGCGGAGGTAGAACTGGGGACGATACTTGTTTCCGAACGGAGTGTGACGACCACCCTCTTCCTTCTTCAGGACATAGATAGAAGCCTTGAACTTCTTGAAGGGCTTGATCTGACCCGGATGGCAGAGCACCATACCGCGCTTGATCTCGTTCTTGTCGATACCGCGGAGCAGCAGACCTACGTTATCACCAGCCTGACCCTCGTCAAGGATCTTACGGAACATCTCAACGCCAGTAACAACTGACTTCTTGTCCTCACCGAGACCGAGCAGCTCAACCTCATCACCTACGTGGATCACACCAGTCTCGATACGACCAGTAGCAACAGTACCACGACCTGTGATTGAGAATACGTCCTCAACAGGCATCAGGAAGGGCTTGTCGGTAGCACGAGGAGGCTCCTGGATCCAAGTGTCGCAGGTATCCATCAGCTCCATCACCTTCTGCTCCCACTTCTCAACGCCGTTCAGAGCACCGAGGGCAGAGCCACGGATAATAGGAGTATCATCCTCGAACTCATACTGCTCCAGAATCTCGCGGACCTCCATCTCAACGAGCTCCAGCATCTCCTCATCCTCAACCATATCGCACTTGTTCAGGAACACCACCAGACGGGGAACGTTCACCTGACGAGCGAGCAGAACGTGCTCACGTGTCTGAGGCATAGGACCGTCAGTAGCAGCTACAACAAGGATAGCACCATCCATCTGAGCAGCACCAGTTACCATGTTCTTCACATAGTCAGCGTGGCCCGGGCAGTCAACGTGAGCATAGTGACGCTTAGCAGTCTCATACTCAACGTGAGCGGTGTTAATAGTGATACCGCGCTCCTTCTCCTCAGGAGCGTTGTCAATCTGATCGAATGACTTAACCTCAGAGAGACCCTGCTTTGCCAGAACGGTGGTGATAGCAGCTGTCAGAGTTGTCTTACCGTGGTCAACGTGACCGATAGTACCAATGTTTACGTGCGGTTTGGTGCGCACAAATTGCTCTTTTGCCATTTTACTTGTTTATTAAATGTTATATATTACGAATTTTCAGTCTCCTCCTAACAAATCAAGAGAGCTGTAACTGAGAGTTGAACTCAGGACCTCTTCCTTACCAAGGAAGTGCTCTACCACTGAGCTATTACAGCGAGTTTAGAGCGGAAAACGGGGCTCAAACCCGCGACCCCCAGCTTGGAAGGCTAGTGCTCTATCGACTGAGCTATTTCCGCAAAACATCTCTTGGAGTGGGTGCTGATGGATTCGAACCACCGAAGTCGAAAGACAGCAGATTTACAGTCTGCCCCATTTGGCCACTCTGGAAAACACCCAAATCGTTCCCGATCCTTTTTTGAGTCTGAGGACAATTGGCTTGCACCTATCCTCCGATTCTCTTCGAGCCTCTTGTCGGATTCGAACCAACGACCCCGAGATTACAAATCACGTGCTCTGGCCAACTGAGCTAAAGAGGCTTTTCTAAGCAGCCGCTCTCTGTTTCAGATTTACGACCTGTCGGAAAACGGCTGCAAAGTTACTACTTATTTTTGAATTACCAAAACTTTTCCAAGTTTTTTTTATCTATTCCTTAATTTTTCCTTGAATTTCTGCAGTTGAGCCCGCATAGAATCGACACAAAGGTCCACTCCTTCCTCAAATGAGTCACTTGTCTTCTCTACGAATAATGTGCTTCCGGGCACTGCCACAGACAAGCTTGTCTCCTTATTCTGAGCAGTTGCAGGCTTCACTACTTTTAGCTGCACCTCGACTTTCTGTATATCCTCAAAAGATTTTTCCAACTTGGCGACCTTCTTTTCGATGAACGCCTCTAACTTCTCGGTAGCGTCGAAATGAATCGACTGAATCTTAATCTCCATAATTACCTCCTATTTTTAAATAGTTATTAATAAGGGTTCAGGCTCTAGGGTGAGCCTCTTTATACACTCGCTTGAGTTGCTCGAACGTGGTGTGGGTGTAGATCTCGGTCGTACTGACGCTCTCATGACCCAACAGACTCTTGATGGACTCAAGTCCGGCACCGTTGTTCAGCATCGCCGTGGCGAAGGAGTGACGGAGCACGTGGGGCGAGCGCTTCTTGATCGAAGTCACCAGCGTGAGGTTCTTATGAACGATGTCATACACCTGACCGCCAGTCATCCGCTTTCCCTTGTCGCTGAGGAACAGGGCACCATCGCTATGCTCAAACTGTCCGTCGCGCACTGCCATGTAGTGGTGCAGCGTCTCGGCCAATTCCTCCCCAAAGGGAATGATGCGCTGTTTATTCCTCTTTCCCGTCACCTTCAGCTGTCCTGCCGTGAAATCGATGTCGCTGTCATTCAGCCCGGTCAACTCCGACCGTCTCAGACCCGCCTCATAGAATAATAATAAAATAGTACGCGCACGTACATCTTTATAGGTATTACCCCACTCGAGCTGATCCAGCAGCTTATCCATCTCTCCTTCGCGCAGGAACTGCGGCAGTGGTTTTGATTTCTTCGGCCCCGTCACGAGATGTGCAGGATCCTTCTCAACCAGTCCTCGCTTGAGGGAAAAGCGATAAAAGGAACGCAGAGCGCTCAACTTTTTGTTTATTGTTGAGGCAGTGTTTCCTTTATCCATCAGGCTCTCCATCCAGTCACGGATCAGGTCGGCATCCACCGCCTGCAGGGAAAGCCCGTTATCCCTTAAGCTGATATACGAATCAAACTCCCGAAGGGCTTCTTCGTATGTCTGCACTGTCTGCGGAGAAGCACTCCGCTCATAGCGCAGGTAGTTCAAAAACTGGTCAATCATCATAAAATCGCCACCAATGCTATTTCGGCTACGAATTTACGGAAAATTCTTGAAACTACCAAATTTTTTAGGAATATTTTTTATTCCTCGTTCGTGCGAAGCTGCTGTACGTAAACGGCGTGCTCCATCTTCAGGCGCTTCAGAACAGAGGGTTTGTCAAACTGCTGACGACGACGCAGCTCCTTAACAACACCTGTCTTCTCGAACTTTCTCTTGAACTTCTTGAGGGCCTTCTCGATGTTCTCGCCTTCTTTTACTGGTACAATAATCATTTGTCTTTGCTTTTATAATTTTATGTTAAACTTACTGCCTCGGGCACAGGTGCCACGAAAAGCGGGTGCAAAGTTACAACAATTTCACGAATCTACCAAGTATTTATCCTTTTTTTATTAAAAATATGCTGAAAATTCCCATTTCAGATGGCCGCGCAGGCCTCATGGAGCCATTCCGCCTCATCTTCAGACAGATATGGCGAGAGAGTCTCTGCCACATGACGATGGTAATCATTGAGCCAGTCCACCTCCTCCTGCAGGAGCATCTCCTTGATAATGGGCGACTTATCTATCGGACAGAGGGTAAGCGACTCGAACTGCAGGAACTTGCCGAATTCTGTCTCCTTATAGGGTACGATCAGCAGAGTGTTCTCTGTGCGGGCGCCACAACGGTCAGGAAGGTAGATGCCTGGTTCATCGGTAATGGTCATGCCTGCCACTAGCGGGGCCGGTTTCCACTCCATACGGAACTGGTGGGGGCCCTCGTGAACATTCAGATAGGTGCCTACGCCATGCCCGGTGCCATGCAGGTAGTTCAGACCTTCGCGCCACATATCCTTTCGAGCCAGGATATCAATCTGGGTACCGCTGGAACCACTTGGGAACTTACAGAGTTCTATCTGGATATGCCCCTTGAGCACAAGGGTGTAGATATGCTTCTCCAGATCGGTAAGCGGTCCAAGGGCGATGGTACGGGTAATATCTGTCGTGCCATCGAGATACTGGGCACCACTGTCGAGCAACAGCATACCCTTAGGTTGCAAGGGGATATCTGTCTCTGGAGTGGCTTCGTAGTGAACGATGGCGGCATGGCTACCGTAGCCGGCGATGGTATCGAAGGAGATATCGCGGTAGAGAGGCTGTTCGGCTCGCAACGAGGTCAGTTTCTCATCAATCGCGATTTCCGTCAGTTCTGATATCTCTGGTTTCCCGATATAGCCGGAGAGCCAGTAGAGGAATTTCACCATAGCGATGCCGTCTTTCAGCATCGCCGACCTAAAACCCGCTATCTCTGTCGCGTTCTTGACGGTCTTCATCCGCTTCACAGGCGACTCTGCCTCCACAATCTCCGTCTTCGCGCTGCCATTCTGCTGGCCTTTGCTCCTCACCACCTCATAAAGCCGGTAGTTCACCTCATCAGGGTCGAGCAGGATATTATACTCGAAATAGGCCTTCAGACCGTTCTCCACCTGTTCATAGTCCTCCACCTTCACCCCCTCAGCCTTCAGATAAGCGAGCACATCGGCAGGGAGTTTCACCTTATTAATATATAGAGTAACCGTTTGCGACGAAATCAGCAGATAACTCACGAACACAGGATTGCAATGCACATCCGTTCCACGCAGGTTCAACGTCCAGGCGATGTCATCGAGTGCGGCCATCAGCATCCCGTCGGCATGCTGTTCACGCAAGGCCCGACGAATACGGCCAATCTTGTCATGGGTAGCCTCACCAGCATATTCCAGCGGATAGATCTCCACGGGATTCTCTGGAATCGCAGGCCGGTCCTTCCATATCAGCTTCAGCGGGTCGAAGTTCGTGCGAAGGGTTATCCCACCCTGTTTCCGCAAGTCGCCGATGAGGTCTCTGACGGCATTCGTGGCGTTCACCATTCCGTCGACGGCCACTTCTGCTCCAGGGCCACACTCCCTACCAATCCACTCAGCGACGGTGGGCGTACCCTCGATCTTCAGTTTCATCAGTTGGTATTCCGTACCCTTCAACTGTTCCTCTGCCGCCAGGAAATAGCGCGAGTCCGTCCACAGTGCAGCAGCGGTCAGCGTCACCACTGCCGTACCCGCCGAGCCGTTAAAGCCACTGATCCACTCACGGCCCTTCCAATGGTCGGCCACATATTCACTCTGATGCGGGTCTGTACTGGGGAAGATGCAGGCCGCCAGATGCTCGCGCCGCATCACCTCACGGAGGTCTTCAAGTCGCTGATTAATATCCATTTTCTCTTTGTTTTGCAATTTCGACTTTACAAAGGTACGAAGATTTGGTCAGAGTTTCAACGGATTAACTAAGATTAATATTCCAAATGGTGGAAATATGCGGCTTTTTTTGTAACTTTGCAGCACTTTTTGATTATTCTTTAAAATTATAATTATACAATTATGGCATTAACAAACGAGAAGTTGACCATCGTCGGCGCTGCCGGAATGATTGGTTCTAACATGGCTCAGACCGCTCTGATGATGGGTCTGACAACAGAGATTTGTCTTTACGATGTGTTCTCACCCGAGGGTGTAGCCGAGGAAATGCGCCAGAGCGGCTTCGACGATGTGAACATCGTTGCTACCACCGACGCCGAGGAGGCTTTCAAGAACGCTAAGTACATCATCTCTTCAGGTGGTGCTCCCCGTAAGGCCGGTATGACCCGTGAGGATCTGCTCGCTGGCAACTGTAAGATTGCTGAGGAACTCGGTCAGAACATCAAGAAGTTCTGCCCCGACGTGAAGCACGTGGTAATCATCTTCAACCCCGCCGACCTCACTGGTCTGGTAACGCTGCTTTACTCTGGTTTGAAGCCTGGTCAGGTAACCACCCTCGCAGGTCTCGACACCACCCGTCTGCAGAGCGCCCTCGCCAAGAAGTTCGGTGTGATGCAGAATCAGATCACTGGTTGCGCTACCTATGGTGGCCACGGTGAGCAGATGGCCGTATTCGGCAGCCACGTGGAGATCGCAGGCCGCAAGCTGACCGACATCATCGGCACCGCCGAGTTCCCCGCAGAGGAGTGGGAGCAGATGAAGGTCGACGTTACCAAGGGTGGCGCCAAGATCATCGAGCTCCGTGGACGCAGCTCATTCCAGAGCCCCGCTTATCTCTCTGTTGAGATGATCCGTGCCGCTATGGGTGGTGAGCCCTTCCGCTTCCCCGTTGGAACCTATGTGAAGACCGACAAGTACGACCACATCATGATGGCCATGAAGACCACCATGACTGCCGAGGGTGCTAAGTACGAGGTTCCCCAGGGTACTCCCGACGAGAACGCCAAGCTGGATCAGAGCTACGAGCACCTCTGCAAGATGCGCGACGAGCTGGTTACGCTGAACATCGTTCCTCCTGTATCTGAGTGGAGCAAGATCAATCCCAACCTCTAATCTCCGAGGCATGGCTCTGATTAAATCTTATCGCGGTCTCGCTCCCAAATGGGGGCGAGATTGCTATTTTAGCGAGAACGCCACGATTGTAGGCGACGTCACGATGGGCGACGAGTGCTCCGTATGGTTCAACGCCGTCGTGCGTGGCGACGTGGCTCCCATCACCATCGGCAACTGCACCAACATCCAGGACGGCAGTTGCGTGCATGTCACCCATGAGACTGGCCCTACCCATATCGGCAACTACGTGACGATTGGCCACAATGTCACCGTGCATGCCTGCACCATCCACGACAATGCCCTCATCGGCATGGGCTCTACCCTACTCGACGGTTGCGAGATAGGTGAAGGCTCCATCGTAGCTGCTGGTGCCCTTGT
>Ga0310691_10004839_pt1 | contig 14968 bp, 11 predicted proteins | sample 176DNAGHGlowgp2_FD_203887 | JGI IMG/M metagenome (GOLD analysis project Ga0310691, IMG submission 203887) | Sheep rumen microbial communities from Palmerston North, Manawatu-Wanganui, New Zealand - 1766 DNA GHGlow gp2 (v2) (version 2) | ecosystem: Host-associated > Mammals > Digestive system >... | reverse complement strand
GTCTTCTTACCGGTGGTGCAACAGTTGTTATCTGGCACAACCTCCACGGTGGTCTTTTTGATGTATATGAAATTCTTCCAGCATTCATTGTTTGTCTTGTAGTTACAATCATTGTTTCACTGGCAACAAAGCCGGACGAAGAAGTTCTCAAAACTTTTGATGAATATAAGAACTTAGCAGACTAAGACTAAAATAAGACTAAAAAAATCCTGCATGTCGTATGCAGGATTTTTTTTATCTTCAAATCTTTTATATCTTTTATATTTTCAACAAACTCTTATCTTCACTCTTTCTATGCAGCTCAAATAAATCATCCCATTTAAATACTGATTTTGAAGCCTTTTCTTCCAGCATCTGAACCTCGTACAACTTTTGAATACACATAAGGGCAGCCCCTTTTGAAATTCCAAAGGCGTTATCATCCATAATAACAAGCTCTGAACCGCAGGACTTCATTATAGAAGTAAACTGAGGTACATTCTTTTCTACAACCTCAAGCAGAAAGTCCCGGCGGTAGGCAGGCTGACCATGTACAAAAACAGTTTCCGGTTCCAGCAAAGGCACCATCATGGTAAGGGTTCCAAATAAATCTTTTACCCATTCAGCATATGAGTCATCAACACTGTCTACAGTTTTTAAAACCGCTTCCGGCAGGCCTGTCTGTCCCTTCTGGTAAGTTGTCCAGGAGCGGGAAATATATTCACCAACGCCATAGTTTCTGCCATTGATTACCCGGCCATTCATTGTAATCGAAAGTCCCACACCTATACCTTTTCCATAACTTTCCGGATATGTCAAAAGCGGATTACCAGCGTAGTTACGGGCAAGTACGCAGAGAAAATCTTTTTTATCAGAAGCTTTGTTTAAAGCCAGCTGGAGCCAGGAACAGCAGCGGGCATCATTTTCCATAAAAAGAGGAATACCATAGCGGTTACCAAGAGCCTGGCTGTAATTAAAATTATCAAGACGGAAAGGAGCTGATCTCTTAATAATCCCCGAATCAACATCAATAATACCAGGCAGCCCAACACTGATTGCCAGCGGCCTAACCGGATTATCATTAATCTCGGGCGCAATCATTTTGATTATTGAATCAATCATAAAGACAAAGAGCTCTTCCGGCTTATCAAGTAAGTCCTGATTTACCGGAGTAGGCCCGTCATCTTCAAATATTGTAGTTCCATCAAAAGAGACTACTGCTACATGAAAGCTATCCAGCTGAATCTCAATTCCAATTACACAACCAAAAGAAGGATTCACCGAAAGAAACACCGGCTTTCGGCCACCCTTCTCTGTTGCCTCCCCGCGCTCTCCCTCGCAGATAAGCCCAGAGTCCACCAGCGTCCCGATAATATTTGAAACTGTAGAACGGTATAGTTCAAGTTTTCTTGCAATATCAATTCTGCTGAAGTTCGGATTCTTCCAGACAGTCTCAAAAACCCTGGAAAGATTTGCATTACGCTGGTAGTCATTATTTACGTGCATAATCTAATTTTAACCCTTAACGGCACCAGCCGCAACACCTTTTGTAATCTGCTTTCTGAAAATACCATAGAAGATGATAATCGGAATAATGCTGATCATAAGTGCCGCAAACTGTTTACCATAATCAGATGCAAGTGCACCGGAGAATTTCTGAACACCAACCGGCAGAGACTTAATTTTCTCACTTGAAGCAAGAATATTGATGAGCATAAACTCATTCCAGGTTCCGGTGATTGTAAGAATTGCAAGGGTGATTCCAACCGGCTTTGACATTGGGAATATGATGTCAAAGAAAATCTGAAGGTATGGAGCCCCGTCAATTCTAGCAGATTCTACAAGCGATGTTGGAATACTGCGTATAAACTCTGTTGTAAGGTAGATTCCCATAGGCATACCTATACCGATATAACAAATAAGAACACCAAGCCTTGTATCATAAAGTCCTGTCCAGTTTGCCATAAAGAAGAGAGGGATCATAATACACTGCAGGGTAATCAATACACCGATTACAAAGCTCTTATAGAAAAAGCCTGTAGTTTTATTTGGAAGCTTTGCAAAAGCAAAACCTGCTGCAATTGAAAAATAGAGAATTGCAATTGTAGAAACTCCTGTATAGAAAATAGAGTTCAAAAAGAGACTTCCAAAATTACCGCGAATCCAGGCATCAAGATAGTTTCTCCACCACCATACCTGAGGAATCAGAGAAAGCTTACTTGTCATCTGATATTCCTGGGTAGTCTTAAAAGATGAAAATAAAAGCCAGATAAGCGGATACAAGGCCATAAAGGTAAAAAATATCAGAATAATATAAATAAAAATCTGAGCAATAATATGCTTGGCACCTTTTTTTTCAAAAACGTTCATTTCCTAGTCCTCCTTTGCACCAAATTTCTTTTCAAGAGTTTTAACAATTCCAATAAGCACAAGACTGATTACAACCATGATTGTAGAAATTGTATTTGCCATAGGATAGTCTGAAGCACCGCGGAAGGCTTTATCAAACATATAAAGTGAAAGTACGTAAGTCTGTTTTGCAGGACCACCACCGGTCATTACGTAAATCAGGTCAAAGGATTTAAGAGAGCCCGAAATTGCAAGAATTGCAGAAATTACAAATACTCCGGAAAGTTCAGGGAATATAATGTGCCAGAGTACCTGCCATTCTGTTGCGCCATCAATTGTTGCAGCCTCCATAATCTGAGGATCAATTTTCTGCAGGTTTGCCATAAAGATAATCAGGTAGGTTCCTGTGTACATCCAGAGGATTACAAAGAGAACCGGAATCATCGGCTGAGAATTCATAGTCCATTCATAAGAAGGATTAATCCACTTCATTATTTCTGTCCAGGCTCCATGAGAAGAAAAGAAGGTCTGGAAAAGAATACCGATTACTACCGTAGAAATGACACAGGGAAGATATATCATTGTCTGGAAAAAGTCCCTGCCCTTTACAAGCCCGCGTGTAAGAACATAAGCCAGGAAGAAGCCGAGCGGAAGCTGTCCAAATACAGAAACAAGAACAATCCAGAAGTTATTTTTCAAAGAAATATAAAAATACTGGTCTGCAAAGACCTTCATATAATTTTTAAAGCCTACAAATTTTAAAGCCCCTTCTTCAAAAAGTGAGCCGCCCGAATAATTTGTAAGACTCAATACTACAGAGAAAATTGACGGGAAGGTCATAACTCCAAAGTAAAAGAGAATGGCTGGAAGAGAAAGCATCCAGTAAGCACGCTTTTCTTCTGATTTTGTAGAAAGATTTTCACCAAGCAGAGTTGAATAAAGGTAGACAATTATATGGGCTGCCATACCATAAACCATAAAATAAAAACCGGTTGAAAATTCTACGTCTTCATCTGTAAACTTTTTAACTGCAATAAATGAAAAGAGCATGGAAAGAACTACGAGAGCCATCAAAGCCCAGTCGACTGCCGCTGTTGCCGGAGTGAGATTATCTTTTTTACCCCGAATAAAATAAAGAGAAGAAAAAAGGATTGATGCTGCCATTGCAAGAAAACAAAGAATCAATGCAATACCAATCGAAACATATAAAGCACCTTCCCCGGCTCCAAGAAAATAAATCAGTGCTGCAAAACCGTTAGCTTCATCAAAGACAGGAATACAAAAGCCGAGCATAGAAAGTAAAAGACATGCTTTACTCACAAGGATTATATTCTTTTTATTCATATTTTTTTAACCTCATAAAAAAGGCTTCCGAGGAAAGGATAACCGGAAGCCTTTATATTAGTTTTAATTATTTGCTTGCATCCCAGGCAGCCTGTACATCTTTACAAACCTGTTCAGGAGTAATCTTTCCAAGACCAAGAGCCTGAAGATCTGCATTAAGTACAGAAGGAACATCGCCTTCGAATACGCTGTCGAAAACTGGAGTTGAAATTGTCTGAGCTGTGTAGAATGCTGCTCTCTTCTGTGAGAGTGGTTCAATATTGTCATATTTGATTCCACTGTTCAAAGATGGGAATGAAGCACCTGTATCAAGTCTTCTCTGCTGTACATAAGGTCCAGAAAGCCACTTAATAAGTTCCCATGCAGCCTTTTCTTCTTTTGAACCCTTCTTAAGCTTTGAGCTCATACCGTAACCAACACCAAGTGTTGAAGAGTTTGAACCGTGAATCTTTTCACCTGGAATTGCAGGGAAGTTGATGAGTTCAATATTCTTTTTCTGATCTGCTGGAGAAATAAGAGCCTTTCCTGTAGAAGAATCTGTAAGGAAAGCACCTACACGCCAGTCACCATCAATAAGATAAGCACCCTTCTTTGAAGCAAACTGACCTACTACATCGCCGTAAGAAGTAGCAAGAGTTTTCTGTGAAAGAACACCGTCATCATAAAGAGTTTTAATAAACTTAACTGCATCAAGGAAAGCCTTGTCTGTAAACTTAGCCTTTCCAGCCTTAATCTTATCTGCCCAGTCAGCACCACCAAAACGTCCTGCTACTGCAGAGAAGAGACAAGACTGCATTACCCAGTCGTCCATATTAGCCATAAGAATTGTTTCATATCCTTTAGCCTTAAGAACCGGTACCTGAGCCTTAAGCTCATCATAAGTCTTAGGAATAGAAAGTCCACATTCTTCAAGAACAGCCTTGTTTACATAAAGCATGTGGCTTACAGTAAGTCCAAACGGAATTTCTGCAACATAACCGGAAGCCTGAGCAGCAGGATCAACACAAGCCTTGCTGTAGTCGTTGTAAATTCCATCTTTCTTCATAAATGGAGTAAGATCTTTTGCAAGTTTTTTTTCGTGAATAGCAGAAGAACGTCCAGCTGGCCACATGTAGAATACATCAGGCATTTTTCCCGAAGCTGCATAAGCTGCAGTCTTCTGATGGAAAGGTTCGTTGAAAAGCACCTCACGTTCAATCTTAATATCAGGGTGTGCTGCTTCAAATGCTTCCCAAATCAGCTTGTTGTCTTCAAATGAGTTTGGAGCTGTTGCGTCCTGATAATCCAAAACAGTAATTACTGTCTGCTTTGATTTTTTGTCACCCAGCGCATATACAGAGCCGAGTACTGCTGCCGCTACCATTACGGCTGCTACCATTTTTTTCATAAGTTCCTCCAATTTGTTGTACTTTTTGTACAACCTTTGTACTTACTTAGATAGTAAACCCGGATAATTAGACTTGTCAATTAAATTTTTCGTTAATTTTAGGGAATTTTACTTATTCTGGACAGATTTTTATGAATTTTTACAAAATTGTTTGTTTTTTCTCTGTACTTACTTCAAAAGTTGATTTATAATTCAAGCCATGAACGATACACTGACAATAATTCCAAAGCCCTTTTACATTCAAAAAGGCAGTAAAATATTCAAATATTCTTCTAAAACAGTTTCTCTATCTATAAATGGAGAAAGAATAGAAGATATTCTCAAAAAAACACAGACAGCCTTTACCCTTGCAGGCATTCAAAGCTCGGAAAATGGCATTCCGGTTTTAATTACACTTCTTTCTGAAAAGACAGCTGCAGACCAGGAATCTTATCTTCTTTCTATTAATGACGAAGGAATCCAGATACAGACCTGCTCTGCAAGCGGTGCATTTTATGCATGTATAAGTGCAGCACAAGTCATAAATGGAAGTGATGGAGAATTACCGGAACTTTCTATAAAAGATCAGCCGAAACATATATGGCGAGGTTTCCTTCTCGACACCTGCCGCTCCTTCTATTCAACTGCTTTTATAAAAAAGATGCTCGATGCCTGTGCCCTACATAAGCTCAATATTTTCCACTGGCATTTAACAGATGATCAGGGCTGGCGCTTTGAAGTTCCTGGTTATCCAAAACTTACAGAAACAGGCTCTGTTCGAGCAGACCTGACCATGCCGCCTTCAGAAGAAGGTTTTTATGATGAAGGAAAAAATATACGCAGATGGTATACTGATGAAGAAATAAAAGAAATCATCTCTTATGCTCAGGAGCGATGTATAGAAATTATTCCTGAAGTAGAATTTCCGGGACACTCCTCTGCCCTTCTTGCAGCTTACCCTCAATACGGCTGTACCGGCGGACCTTACAAAGTAGAAAACCGCTGGGGTATTTTCCCTGACGTTCTCTGCCTTGGTAACGATGAGATTTTTACAATATATGAAGCAGCCCTCAAAAAAATAGTTCAACTTTTTCCGGGTAAATATATTCACATCGGTGGAGACGAATGCCCGCACGAAAGATGGGATGTCTGCCCTAAATGTCAGGCCCGCATGAAAAAAGAAGGACTTGACTCTGCAGCACAACTCCAGGCCTGGGGAACTACAAAGATTGCTTCTATGGTAGCAGGACTTGGAAAAATCCCTATTGGCTGGGATGAAGTTCTCGATAACAACAAACACAATGCTCTTCCTGCTAACGTAATTGTACAGAGCTGGCGGGGTACAGAAGGCGGAATAAAAGCAGCCTCTATGAATCACAAAGTAATTATGTCTCCCTGCGACCGTTTTTATCTGAACTTAAAGAATAAAGAATCTTTTGAAGAACCTGGCCGCTTAGGAGTAACTACAACAAAAAAGACCTACACCTTCTCTCCTGCTGGAAAAGAACTTAAACTTGAAAAAGCTGAGCAACGGGACCTGATTCTTGGCGGAGAATGTGCTTTATGGACAGAGAAACTCCCATTCTCCCGAAATGCAGAATACCTTCTTTTCCCACGCTTTTGCGCTGCCGCAGAAAGTCTCTGGCTGACGGAAGAAAAAAAAGACTTTGAAGATTTCAAGCAGCGTCTTGAATATCATAAAAAACTTTTGCACTCGCTCGATTATCTTTATTACGAGGGAATACTCGAATAGGAGGCTTTATGACAATATGTATTCATAATGGAATTGTTCTTACAGGTCTCACAAGCAACGACCAGCGCTCTGCAGTCCTTATAGAAGATTCCAAAGTCAAAGATACCTTCAGCGAAGAACGTTTTGAAAAAATGAACTTTGGACCAGAAGTACGTCTGATTGATGCAAAGGGAAATTATATTATGCCTGGATTGATTGATACTCACATCCATGGCTTTAAGGGACACGGAACAGATATCTGTACCACAGAAGGAATCCTTCAGATGTCTAAAGACCTTGCCCAGTATGGAGTAACAGCCTTTAATCCCACAATGTACCCTTCTTCTACAGAAGAGATGAAAAAAACTATTAAATCCATTGTTGCTGCTATGGGTCACGAAGAAGGAGCCAAAATCATGGGAATCCATCTGGAAGGCCCTTTTATCTCTCCTGAAAAACTTGGAGTACAGAGACCTGAAACCGTAAAACTTCCTGATATAAAATTATTCGATGAACTCTGGGAAGCTTCTGAAGGTCACATAGTAAATATGACAGTTGCTCCTGAGCTTAAGGGAATGAGAGAACTTGCCCTGCATTGCGTTGAAAAAGGCGTAATTTTGCAGGCCGGTCACACAAATGCAGAATATGAAAATATAGTAGAGGGCATTCAGGTTGGTATTCTTCATTCTACCCATTTCTTTAATGCCATGAGTCAGCTTCATCACAGAAACCCGGGAACAGTCGGCGCCATTCTTATACATCCTGAAATGTCATGTGAAATAATTGCAGATGGCGTTCATGTACATCCCGATTTATTTAAGCTTCTTTCCCGCGATAAAAACAGAGCTCAGATAGTTCTTGTAACAGATGCACTCACCCCGACAGAACAAAAAGGTGAACATCTTTTTGCAAACGGTGAAGAAGTTATATTCAAGGATGGCTGCTTTCATAGAAAGGCAGATGATGTAATTGCAGGTTCATCTCTTACAATGAAAAAGGCTATTAAAAACATAGTCCAGTATGGCTACCCTCTTTCAGACGCAGTAAAGTTTGCCTGTGTAAATCCGGCCCGTATTATGAAATATACTCACAAAGGAATAATCAGCCCAACCTATGACAGCGACATTATCGTAATGGATAAACTTTTCAGTATAAAGCTTGTAATGGTCGAAGGAAAAATCGTAAAGAATAAACTGGAGGAAAACAATGAGACTGATAATAAAAAATAATTACAAAGACTGTGCAAAGTGGACTGCAGATTACATTGCAGGCAAAATCGCAAGTGCTGCACCGACAAAAGAAAAACCTTTTGTACTGGGGCTTCCAACCGGCAGTACTCCACTTGGAGTTTACCAGCGTCTTATTGAATTAAACCAGAAAAAACTGATTTCTTTTGAAAACGTAATCACCTTTAACATGGACGAATACTACGGCTTAGATGACAAAAATCCTCAAAGCTATCACTATTTTATGTGGGAAAATTTATTCAGCAAGATTGATATAAAAAAAGAAAATGTTCACATTCTGGATGGAACAGCCTCGGACCCGCAGAAAGAATGCGAGCATTATGAAGAAATGATAAAGCAGGCCGGTGGTATCGATTTATTTCTGGGTGGCTGCGGTTGCGACGGACATATCGCCTTTAACGAACCGGGATCTTCCCTAGCCTCACGCACAAGAATGAAAACCCTTACAGAAGATACAATTGCCGCGAATGCCCGCTTTTTTGAAGGAGACACAACAAAGGTCCCAAAGACTGCCCTTACAGTTGGAATCGGCACAATAACAGATGCCCGCGAAGTATTAATCATGATGTCAGGTCTTTCAAAGGCAGATGCCCTGCAGCACGCCGTAGAAGAATCTGTTTCTCAGATGTGGCCTGTCACAATTCTGCAGATGCATAAAAGTGCCATTCTGATTGCAGATGATGCTGCCACCGATAAACTCAGGGTTGGTACTGTAAAATATTTCAGCGGAATAGAAGCAAAAATTATAGATTCTTATGAAAGAATATTTGCTGATAAATAAAAGGAAAAAAAGTTAAATGAAAATTCAAAATAAGGTTCTTGATTTTCTCAGCAGTCACAATTTTTCAAGTACTGTTGCCGATAATCTTCACAATAAAATTCTTGCTGACATGGAAAGAGGATTAAAAGCAGGCGGCTCTGATCAGGCAATGATTAAAGCCGGCAGTGCCCTTGTGGATGAAATTGCAGAAGGCGAAAATGCCATTGTAATTGATGCAGGGGGAACAAACTTCCGTTCCTGTCTGGTGACAAAAACTGCCGATGGACTTGAGATTTCAGATTTTCAGAAAACCTTAATGCCTGCCATAGACCGCGAATTAAACAGGCAGGAATTTTATAAAGCTATAGCTGATAATATTTCCCGCCTGAAAGACCGTTCAAATAAAATCAGTTTTTGTTTCAGCTATGCAATGGCAATAACAGAAGACGGTGATGGAAAAATCATCCGTTTTTCAAAAGAAGTAAAAGCCCCGGAAGCAGTTGGCACTTATCTTGGTAAAGAGCTGTTACAGGAATTAAAAATTCAGGGCTGGACAAAAATCAAAAAAATAAATGTATTAAACGATACTACTGCCCTTTTACTTTCTATCTCCTCTCTTAATTGCAAAAGCCGCATTGCCTTTATTCTTGGCACAGGCATGAACAGCGCTTTTGTCTACAAAAAGAGAATAATTGTAACTGAATGCGGCATGTTTTCAAACCTGCTCCAAAGCGATTTTGACAAAACAATATGCAGTAAAACAAATCAACCCAAGCAATCTCTTTTAGAAAAAATGTCTTCCGGTGCATATCTTGGAGATCTTGCTTATGAAATTATTTCACAGGCCTGTAAAGAAAAGTTTTTTTCATCAGCTTTTATAAATGGCTTTAATAAATTTACTCATTTATCTACTGCAGACTTTGACGGCATTTATAACAGTGAAAAAGAGACAAGACTTTCTGCTCTTATTCTTAATGGAAGTTCAGAAGATGCTGATTTCCTTAGAGAAATTATTTCTGCAATCATAGAACGTTCTGCATATCTTACTGCAGAAGCTATTTATGCAGCCATTCTTATGGCAGATGAAGAAAGTGAAGAATTTCCGGTATGCATAGCCTGCAACGGAAGCACCTTCTGGAAAACTCCAATGTTAAAAGAAAAAGCAGAAAACAGATTAAAAAAACTGTATTCTGCTTCTTTTGAAATGTTACAAATTGACGACGACATAACTAAAGGCAGTTTTGCCGCCGCATTTATTAACTAAACTCGCTCAACAGGGAAAGTCTTAGCATCCTTACCCATGTAAGCAACAATCTTACTTCCGTCATGGAGCTGGCTTACAGGAATAACAGCTGCATCAAGACGCTTACCGTCTACTTCGAGATATTCAATACCCTTGCATACGTGCTGAGGGTTCTTTACTTCGATGTGGAGGTTCATCTTTCTCCAGCGGCGCTCTACAGTGTAGCCGTCCCAGTCGTGTTTGATACACGGATCAATCAAAAGGCCGTCATACTGTGGCTTAATACCAAGCATGTACTGAGTAATTGCATAGTAGCTCCAGGTACCGGCACCAGAAAGCCAAGAAGTACGAGTGTTTCCAGGGCGCTTACTGAAGGTAGAATAAGTTGTCTGACCAACTACATAAGGCTCACTCTGGCGGATTTCTGCCTTGTCGTTATAAGCAGCCGGAATAGATGCCTTACAGTACTCGTAAGCACGGTCACCATTTCCAAGCATTGTTTCTGCAATAACACCCCAACCCTGAGTATGGTTGAAGATACCTGCATTTTCCTTAATACCAGGAAGGAATACTACAGAAGACATGATGTCTGAACGAGTCTTTACAAATGGAGGCGCACAGAGCATAAGTCCGTAAGGAGTTGCAAGCTTTTCCTTTACAGATTCCATACAAATGCGAGCCTGCTCTGCTGTTGCAGCAGAAGACATAACAGCCCAAACCTGTGTATTAAAGTAAATCTGACCTTCTTCAATAGACTTGGTTCCGTAAACAGTTCCATCCTCGCCTACAGCCCAGATAAACCACTTGCCGTCCCAGCACTTCTTCTGAATATTAGCATCAAGAGTATCGCGCTCCTTCAAAGCCCATGCAGCTTCGTCTTTCTTTCCAAGTCTTTCGCTTATGTCAGCATAAGTTGTAAGACCAAGGCGCAGCTGGAAAGCTACGAAGAGAGATTCTCCGTGGTAGCCGAGTTTAAGACAGTCATTCCAGTCTGCGAGAAGTCCGCAAGGAAGTCCATCTGCACCCATACGCTCCAGGTTGAATTCAAGGGCACGCTTAAGGTGTCCGTAAACAGTAGCCTCTCCGCCATCTGCATAAGGAATAACTTTATTATAGAAATCAAAATTACCAGATTCTGCTACATAGCAAGGAACAGCATTGAAGAACCATTCACAGTCATCAGAACGGAACTCCTCCGGTTTTGGAGCCTTTTCGTGGCCGGCATTAAAGTCCTTAGAAATTACAGGAATTGCACCTCCGTTCTGGCACTGGCCGCTTAGCATACGAACAAGGCGCTCTTCTGCTTCTTCCGGAATAGCAGCAGAAACACCAAGAATATCCTGTACAGAGTCGCGGTAACCAAGACCATCGCGTTCTCCGTTGTAAACAAGGCTGGCAGCTCGTGACCAGGCAAATGTAATCAAACAGTTATAAAGTCCCCATACATTTACAGTATGATTAATATCCTCATCAGGAGTAATAGCCTTATAAGAACCGAGCTTTGCATGCCATGCATTTACAAGCTTTTCAAATTCTTCGTCTGCACGCTTAAAGTTACCAAACTCATTTACAATTTTCTGTCCAACAGCAAGAGCATCATCAATGCCAAGCATAAGCATGATTTCTTTTGTCTCGCCAGGATTAAGCTCGAGGTCTCCCTGTACAGTACCACAAGAGTTATCACCAAAGGCTTCAGAGTTTGTACATGCTCCGTCAACTACAGCCTTAGGATGCTCGTAGCTGCCATAAGTTCCAATAAATGCTTCGCGGCTTGTATCAAAACCGGTCATTGGAGTACCAATAAGGGCAACCCACTCGCTCATATAAGCGCCGCCAACTTCGTATTCAGGGTGCTGAATGTAAAGGTTATCCTGAATAGAATAACGAAGCAGATTATCCCCTACTTTTTCTCCCTTTACAATAAAGAGAGAATACTGAAGGTTTACCTGATCCTGAGTTGTATTCCACTGGTTAGTAAATTCACAATAAGAGAATACACGGATTTTGCGTTTTTTATCTGATGTATTTGTTACCTTAAGGCGCCAGTACTCAAAGTTCTGTCCGAGAGGAACATAGTATTTTGTTTCGCTCTTAATTCCCTTGTACTCAGAAGTGATTGTTGTATATGCAGTACCATGGCGGCATTCACTCTTATACTGATCAAGAGGCTTACCTACTGGCTGCCATGAAGCAGACCAGAAATCTCCGTCTTCCTGATCGCGGAGGTAAAAATAACGGCCCGGCTGATCCATTGGAATAGAATTGAAACGCAGACGCATAAAACGTCCCTGAGCTCCGGATTTATAAAAGCCATAACCGCCGGCATTATTTGTAATTACAGCACCGTAGACTGTAGAACCAAGATAGTTACTCCAGCTAGTTGGAGTATCAGGGCGAGTAATTACATATTCCGCCTTATCATCATCAAAATAACCGTATTTCATAGCGGGTTTAACCTCCTTAAAAACCCGATAAACGGACATGTCAAGGCTTTAAGCGTAGCGTGCCTTGACGTGGACGTATATCACCGTAATTATAATTACGAAAACGTTTTCTTTAATATTACAACTTTAACCCATGATTTGTCAAAAGTCCATAAAGGATTTACTCTATATTAAAAAAAAGGCTGCAGTCCTTTGTGAACCGCAGCCTTTTTGAATTTCAAGTAAAAAACTAACCTTTTACAGAACCCATTGCAACACCCGCTACAATGTACTTAGAAAGGAACAAGTACACTACAATAAGTGGAAGTGCAGTAAGTGTAAGTCCAAGGTATACGCTACCATATTCTGTACGGTAAATATCACCACGAAGGAGAGATACCATGATTGGCAGTGTAAACTTATCCTGTTTAGTAAGAAGGATAAGAGGCTTAAACAAATCGTTCCAGCTTGTTACGAAACTGAAAATTGCCTGTGTAGCAATAGCAGGTTTCATAATAGGAAGAACAATTACATTGAAGGTAAAGAACTCTTTTGCACCATCAATACGAGCAGATTCTACCAGTGATGGAGAAACAGAAGGCTTCATATACTGACGCATAAAGAATACCAGAGAAGGAGATGCAATAGCAGGAAGAATCAACATGAGGAAACTGTTTGTCATATGAATCTTATATACCATCTGGTAGAAACCAATGATTGTAATTGTTGCAGGAATCATCATGATTGCCATAATAAAGCTGAAGAATGCGTTCTTAAGTTTCCAGTCGTACATTACAAGTGCATAAGCAGTAAGTGTAGAGAAGTACAAGGTAATACCTGTAATACCACAAGAAACAATTAATGAGTTCAAGAATCCTTTTGCAGGATTAAAACTCTTTGAAGTAAGAATTCTCCAGTTGTTTAACAGGAATTTTGATGGAACAAATGAAACTGCATGCTGCTGAATTTCGAAAGTAGAACGAGTTGAGTTTACGAACATGATTATAAAAGGCATAATACTCAGAAACGAAAGTATTACACATACAATCATAATAAGGATTTTATAAATCTGAACATTAGACTTGTTACTCATTTTTAACTCCTTTTGCTTCATTTTTCATAGCAAGCTTACGAGCTTTCATTTCCTGCTTCTTAAGTTTCTTTAATCTTACCTCTTCTTTATCTCTCATAGAGAAGAAGAGAGCTGCAGAACATGCTACGATAATAAGGAACATGATCATAGAAAGTGCAGAAGCTCTGTTATACATATAACCTCCCTTGAAGGCCATTGTATAAATAAGAACGCTTGTAGTTAATGTAGCGTTATCAGGACCAGAATCACGAACAAAGAGGTTTGGAATATCGAACATATTCAAACCACCAATAAGTGATGTTACAAGAGTGAACAAAAGAATAGTCTGGATACTTGGAATTGTAATCTTCCAGAATACCTGCCATCCATTTGCACCATCGATATCAGCGGCTTCGAAAATTTCTGGGTTAATACCAAGTACACCAGAAATAATGATAATCATTGTATATCCATACCACATCCAGGTCTGGATAAACATTACGATTCCCTGTGCTACACTCTTATTTTGAAGGAAGAAGTATGGCTTATCAATGATATGGAAACGTGTAAGAACATCATTTACAGGTCCCATTGGATAACCAAAAAGAGCACCAAACAAAATAGCAACTGTAGCAGCTGTAATAATGTTAGGCATATAGAAAAGTACTTTAAATGCTCCCTCTCCAGGTACTTTAACACGACGGTTAGTAAACCAGGCAGAAAGCAAAAGTGCCAGAATCATCTGTGGAATAAAGTTGCAAACCCACAATTTTATAGTATTTTTCAATGCTACATGGAAGGTTGGCAAAGTAAGAATTGTTTTATAATTGTCAAAGAAGTTAGTTATCTTCAGAAAATGCCATGAAGTTTTACCTACACCTCTTAAATCTGTAAAACCGATAATTGCAGTATATAAAGTTGGATATAAACTGAAAATTAAGTACGCAAGTACAAAAGGAATACTGAATATGTAGCCATATTTAGCATAACTAATTTTTCCTTTTTTTTTCATTGTCGGACACCTCAAAAAGATTAGTTTTTTATAGAAACTCAAAAAACTTTTTTAATAATTTAAATTTACAAATTAGGGCTGCCTTTCGACAGCCCTAATTATATTAAGCGTATGGTTTAATTATTACTCTACACCAAGCTTATCAGCAACGTTCTGCTTGAAGTCTTTGATAGCAGCGTCGCGGCTCTTCTGTCCGTTTGCATAAGCACGAACCTGTTCACGCCAGAGTGAGTTGATTGTTTCATCATACTGTGTGAGGTTCTTACCATTTGCATACTTGTTAGCAGGTACGAAGTAATCGAACATGTTCTGTCCGCCGAGGAACTCGAGTTCACCGTTAGACTTAGCCATTACAACTCCAGAAGAAACTGTATCTTTTGTTCCACCTTCTCCATTGAGTGTACCGTTAGCCCACTTGTAAAGGAGACCATCGTTAGAGTA
>Ga0310691_10004838_pt1 | contig 14968 bp, 10 predicted proteins | sample 176DNAGHGlowgp2_FD_203887 | JGI IMG/M metagenome (GOLD analysis project Ga0310691, IMG submission 203887) | Sheep rumen microbial communities from Palmerston North, Manawatu-Wanganui, New Zealand - 1766 DNA GHGlow gp2 (v2) (version 2) | ecosystem: Host-associated > Mammals > Digestive system >... | reverse complement strand
GTTCACTGTTCGACGCTAACCAGACCATGGTTTCTAAGATCGGTGATGGCAACTCTCTCGTACAGGTTGTTGCTTGGTACGACAATGAGAACTCTTACACTTCTCAGATGGTTCGCACCATTAAGTATCTCGCTGAGCTCAAATAATTGTAATTGATAATTAGCAATTGAAAATAATTGCCGTCCGATTTTGTCGGACGGCTTTTTTTATGTATCTTTGCACCCAAAAGGAATCAACAGATAAATCAAAACTATAAGGATATGAGTGACTATAAACAAGTAATGGGTAAGGTTTTCAAAGGCTGCGGCTGTTTGAGCATCGGCTTCGTCATCCTCTGTATAGCGGTGGCTATCTTTGCGGATGATGAAGAGAAGACGGAAACGGCAGATGGAGATAACCAGCAGACTGAACAGGTGGAGAAGAAAGATTCCGTCATCGTCAATGAGCCCTTAGAGAGCGATCCCTATGAAGAACTGGACGGCCTGATTGGCCTGAACTCTGTGAAGCAGGAGGTGCGGTCGCTGGCCAACTTTGTGAAACTTCAGAAGCAGCGCGAAGCACAAGGGTTGAAAACGGCAAAGGTGTCTTATCATCTCGTGTTCTATGGTTCGCCAGGTACAGGTAAGACTACAGTGGCCCGTATCGTGGGTCGTATCTATAAGGATCTTGGTGTATTAAAGAAAGGACATACCGTCGAGACAGACCGTGCTGGACTGGTGGGCGAGTATGTCGGAAAGACAGGACCTAAGACAGACACGGTGATCATGAAGGCCCTTGACGGTGTGCTTTTCATTGATGAGGCCTACTCACTTGTGCCGGAGGGTGGTGGCAATGACTATGGGCAGGAGGCTATCTCCACCATCTTGAAACGTATGGAGGACTACCGCGACCGACTGGTGGTGATCGTTGCCGGCTACAAAGACGAGATGCAGCGCTTCATCGACTCAAACCCCGGACTGCAGTCGCGTTTCAATCGCTATATCGACTTTCCCGATTATTCCCCCTCGGAGTTGTCTGACATCTTCAAGATGTATATGAAGAAGAATCAGTACACCATGTCTGTCGAAACAGAGAACTACCTCAGAGAGCAATTCGAGAATGTTGTTGCAAAGAAAGACCGTAACTTCGGTAATGCCCGTTTTGCCAGAAATGTCTTTGAAAAGGCCATTCAGGCACAGGCTAACCGTCTCGGAGGACGAGAGGGACTGAGTAAGGAAGCTTTGACGGAGCTCACAACTGACGACCTCGCCGCAGGTTTCTCCTCTCGTACCAAGATCGGCATGTAATTGAAATAGGTAATATATAAATAAGGTACGCGTATGAGAAAAGTCTTGTTTGTCTTAACCTTATTCCTGTTGCTAGTGGTATCCACTTCGTATGCACAGAATATTAAGGACGGCTCCCGCTGGTGGGATGGAGAGCGGCTCTATACCGCTTATGTGGATGACGCAGGCAATGTCAGGATGGAAGGCGAAAGCATGGAAATGGGTGGCGATCAGTTTCTGTTGAAGAAGGTTCAGCAGACGGAAGGGCGGTATTTGCTGGCATCAGGTAATGCCCAGGGTTGGCTGTTCATCCGTGGCGAGGTAGGCTGGCGAGTGGACTATGTCCGACAGGAGGGTATGAATTTCCTGGCTGTCCGGAAACCTAACGGAGACTGTTGCTATACGCTGACATTGACACCCGACAACCTCAAAAACTGTGTAGCTCAGGAGAAGATTGCCGATGAGCGCGATGTCAGTTGGATGCTGCAGAACTTCCTGATGAACACCCATTACCTGGGGCGTTTCTCAAAGCCACAACTACGTCTGATGCGCAATGAAATCCTGGCCCGTCATGGTTGGAAGTTCCAGTCTAAGGACCTGAAGGATCATTTCGGCAGTCAGCCTTGGTATCAGCCGGTAGCAGACAACAGCAGCATCAAGCTGAGTATCATCGAGATGACGAACATCCAATTGTTGAAGAGCGAGGAGGCCGTCAGCGATGAAAACCGTGTGCGTTATGAGAATGCTACGCCTGCTGCAAAGATGGTCGGAGCCGTTGATGGTATCATAACAGTCACCACAGAGGAACAGTTAATCAATGCACTTGGCAACGACCGTACCATTCAGGTTGGCGAAGACGTACATCTGAATCTTTCACGCATCCTAGAACAGGAGCATCAGTTTTCGGGTATCCCTGGCCGTGCCTGGGTGACCATTGCCGAACGGGGTGGTGACAGTCCTGTTATCGTCAGCGAATATGCCAACGACGGTCATCAACTCACGTTGAAGAACTTCCGTAACCTTGTCATCTGTGGTAAGAAGAACTCCAGCATTGAGGTGGATCCCCGCTATTCCTTCTGCCTGAATTTCATAGACTGTGAAAACTGTAAGGTGGAGAATCTGACGATCGGCCATACCGAAGGCGGCTATTGCGATGGTGGTGTCATCGGTGTGACGGGCGGTCATCATATTGATATTTCCAACTGTGATCTCTATGGCTGCGGTACTTACGGCATCGTAGCCCGTGAGACTAACACACTGACAGTCCGTCGTTCCAATATCCACGACTGCACCTATGGCATCATGGAACTGTACAGTTCCTTCGCTGTGACCTTCGAAGATTGTGATTTCTTCAGTAATCGCGAATATGAGCTGATTACGAATCGGGGCAGTCAGAACACATCGTTCTCGAGATGCCGTTTCTTTGCCAACTGGGCTGATGCCCCCTTGTTCACAAGTGATGAGGACATCACACTCTTCGGCTGTGAGATCTACCATCCAATCATTGGTGCGAGGGCACGGCTGAAAGAACCGGATAACGACTGTAAATGGGGGGATGACGGCAACTTCATCCCAGGTTCTCGAAAGAAGCCCATCGGCCCTGACGTGTAGGAGTTGAAAGTAGGAGGCTATGAAACAACTGTTTCTTTTCATATCGGTTATAGTGCTCACGTTGAGTTGTGGCAACAAGACGGGTGCTGTTGTCAGTGATGCAGACACTCTGACGGTTGACTCTATTGTTGACATGGAGGCTTACAGGCATTCAGATGTATATATCTGTCAACGCATAGACACGATTTACAAATACATGAACGATAGTGTCTGTTGCTCTCAGCGATACTATGCTTTGATGACTGAGGCTTCATTTTTGTGTGAAGAGACGGGTGACATCTTGTACGACTACGACCATTGGGTGTGTGGGCAGGATTACTCTGACGACTGGAGTTACAAGGTGATGAGAGTTTATAATATCACCGACTCAACGGCTCTGGTGGACATGATTATCCACAATTTCGTTGACCATGAGACGACCATCGCACTCTACTATGAACGGGATGACTGGTATGTGGACGACTTCAATCCTTCAGAAGACGGAGAGGATGACAAACAGGCGCTTCGTGGTATCATCCGTGATGGTCTGGAGGCTCGCGAGAAGGCCAAAGAACTCGTAGGATCCTGGGGCTGGGTGGGTGAGAACTGTCCGGAGCTGTTGCTCAGTTTTGAGATGACCTCCCATGGACTGAAATGTACGGAGTGTACCATCTATCGCCTTGATGGTTTCGACCATCCCGAAGTCACTTTCAACGGCACTGAACTATGGGTCAATGAAGAGGTGCCGGCTGTTCATCCGAAAAAGCGGCTGTATCTCCATCTGCAGCTTGACCAGAATGGCGACCTGACAGGTGGCTGTACGATCCGTCACCTCTATAACGGTGCAGGTTATGAAGGTCCTATCACTCTGCGAAAGGGATACTTCCGGTATCGTGACGGTGCTCAAATGAATATGTCTGATTATGCGGAATAAGTAGATGCAGAAGATGATTACGATATTAGGTCCGACGGCCTCCGGGAAGACACCCGTAGCAGCACGGCTGGCGGTGGAGATTGACGGAGAGGTCATCTCAGCCGACTCCCGGCAGGTGTACCGTCGGATGGATATCGGCACGGGTAAGGACTTGGCTGACTATGTTTTTGACGACAATTTGATACCGTATCATCTGATAGATATCCGGGAGCCGGGCACGAAGTACAACCTCTTTGAGTATCAGCAAGACTTCTTCGATGCTTATCAGGACATCCGGAGTAGGGGCAAGGTGCCCATTCTCTGCGGAGGAACGGGGCTCTATATTGAGGCGGTGCTGAAGGGGTATCATCTCTCGCCTGTACCCCAGAACCAGGAACTGCGCAATCGTTTGGAAGGCAAGACATTGACCGAGTTGACGCAGATGTTGACAGAACTGAAGCAGAAGACAGGTTCAAACATGCACAATACCACCGATGTGGACTCGTGTCAGCGAGCTATCCGGGCCATTGAGATAGAGACCTATAATATAGAACATCCTACACCACGCCGCGAACTCCCGCCGGTGGATAGCATCATCATCGGAATCGACATCGACCGTGAACTGCGCCGTGAGAAGATTACCCGGCGGCTGAAGGCCCGTCTTGATGAGGGAATGGTCGATGAGGTGAAGGCTTTACTCGAAGAGGGCATCTCGCCCGAAGACCTGATCTACTACGGCTTGGAATATAAGTTCGTGACTGAATATCTGATAGGACAGACCTCCTATGACGAGATGTTCACCCGACTAGAGATTGCCATCCACCAGTTTGCCAAGCGTCAGATGACCTGGTTCCGGGGGATGGAACGTCGGGGCTTCAAGATTCACTGGATAGACGCCACCCTCCCGATGGATGAAAAGATAGAGATCATCAAACAATTGATAACAGACGATGAGTCATAATGTTGTGTTAAACGAATGAAGATGGAAGATACAAATAGATGGGGCATCCTGTATTGCCCAAAGACAGGATTTTGCAACCCGCGTAAACGCTGGGAGAAGATCAGCGAGGTACTACATGCACGTCAAGTGCAGTATGACATGGTACAGAGTGAGAATTCCGATAGTGTGGAGCGTCTCGTCAGGATGATGATCTCCAACGGTTATAAGACCATTGTCATCGTAGGTGGCGATTCTGCGCTCAACGACGCGGTGAACTGCCTGATGATGGAAGAGAAGGAGGTTCGTGACAGTATCGCCTTAGGGGTGATACCCAACGGCGTGATGAATGACTTCGCCCGATTCTGGGAGTTCAATGAGGATGATATTGATCAGACGGTAGACTGGCTGATAAAGCACCGTGTGCGTAAGGTCGATCTGGGATGTATCCGCTATTCAAATGCCAAGGGGGAGAAGTGTCACCGTTATTTCCTGAACTGCATTAACATTGGCATGACCGCCGACATTATGAACCTGCGCCGGCAGACCCGTCGTCTGTTCGGTTCCCGTACCTTGTCTTTTATCTCGTCACTGTTTGTCATGCTCTTCCATCGTATGGAGTATAAGATGAAACTGAAGATCAACAGCGATGTCATCGATCGGAAGGTGATGACAGTCTGCATAGGCAGTGGTCCTGGTTACGGACAGACCCCCAACGCCGTTCCTTATAACGGCATGCTCGATGTCAGCGTGGTCTATCATCCTGAGATGGTGCAGCTGATTGAAGGTGTATGGCTGTTGGTGACGGGACGCTTCCTCAACCATCGCAGTGTGCACCCGTTCCGCACCAAGGAGATCATGGTGGAATATGCCAAACATGCCATGGTTGGTGTCGACGGCCGGCTAATGAAAACACCGGTCGGCCCTTTCCGTGTCGGGGTGGAACAGGAGGTCATAAATTTCCTTATTCCCGCATAAAAAAGGCTGGCAAGTGACTGAAACTTGCCAGCTTTTACTTAAATAATTGTTAAATGTTGGATTTTCTTTTGTCACTTCCATAAAAATGACTACCTTTGGAGAATTAAAGACTATTAATTCAATAATTAAATACCCTTATAGGAACTATGAGCTATTTACGATTAGAGAAAGCCGTGATGACTAACTTGCAGGAAAGTCTCCGTCGTGAATTCCTCCGGACCAACCGTTCTGGTGCCTACAGCAGTTCAACGCTTGTGGACTGCAACACACGTAAGTACCATGGCTTGCTGGTCGTTCCCGTGCCAGAGCTTGATGACGAGAACCATGTGCTCTTGTCGTCACTCGACTGTACGGTCATCCAGCACGGAGCGGAGTTTAACCTCGGCCTGCATAAGTATCAGGGCAACAATTTCAGTCCTAACGGACACAAGTACATCCGTGAGTTTGATGCCACCAAGGTGCCTACAACGACCTATCGTGTGGGTGGTGTGATTCTGAAGAAGGAGGTCATCTTCCAGCATTATGAGGACCGCATCCTCATCCGCTATACGTTGGAGGATGCTCATTCTGCCACCACCTTGCGCTTCCGTCCGTTCCTGGCATTCCGTAGTGTCAGACAGTTTACCCATGAGAATGCCACTGCCAGCCGTGAATACAGCGAGGTTGACAATGGTATCAAAACCTGTATGTATGCCGGCTATCCCGACCTGTACATGCAGTTCTCGAAGAAGAATGAGTTTGTCTTCCAGCCCGACTGGTATCGTGGCGTGGAGTATCCGAAGGAACAGGAGCGCGGCTATGCATCTAATGAAGACCTGTATGTGCCCGGCTACTTCGAGATGTCTATTAAGAAGGGTGAGAGCATCATCTTCTCTGGTTCTACCTCGCAGATCAAGACGTCGTCGCTGAAGAAACTTTTCGATGAGGAAGTGGATGAGCGTGTGCCCCGTGATAACTTCTACCACTGTCTGGTGACTGCTGCCCACCAGTTCCACTTCCGCGATCGTCGCAGTGGCACTATGGAGAAGATAGACAAGAAGGATGAGCGTTATCTGCTGGCAGGTTATCCTTGGTTCAAGAGTCGTGCCCGTGACACGTTCATCGCCGTGCCCGGTCTGACGCTGGCCATCGGCGAGCTCGACTATTTTGAGCTGGTGATGAGGACCGCCGAGAAGGGACTCCGCGAGTTTATGGATGGCAAGCCCCTGTCGGTGAAGATCTACGAGATCGAGCAACCCGATGTTCCCCTCTGGGCTGTATGGGCTGTTCAGCAGTATGTGAAGGAGGTTGGCGTAGAGGCCGGCTTTAAGAAATACGGCAAGCTGGTGAAGGACATCGTCAACTTTATCGAGAAGGGTGGTCATCCCAATCTGCGTCTTGATGAGAACGGTCTGCTCTATTCTAACGGCCGCGACCGTGCCATTACGTGGATGAACTCTACGGCAAATGGACGGCCTGTCGTGCCCCGCAGTGGTTATATTGTGGAGTTCAATGCCCTGTGGTATAACGCCCTGAAGTTCTGTGCCGCCATGGCTGCAGAACAGAAGGATGACAAGGCGGTGAACCATCTGGAGGAACTGGCTGCTAAGGTCAAGACGTCGTTCGTAGAGACCTTCGTCAATGAATATGGCTATCTGCTTGACTATGTCGATGGTCACATGATGGACTGGAGTGTCCGTCCGAATATGATCTTCGCTGTGGCACTCGATTATTCGCCACTGAACCAGCAGCAAATGAAGAGTGTGGTGGATATCTGCACCCGTGAACTGCTCACCCCGAAGGGACTGCGTTCGCTATCACCAAAGAGCGGTGGCTATAACCCCATTTACGTCGGTCCGCAGACACAGCGCGATTATGCTTACCATCAGGGAACGGCTTGGCCGTGGCTCGGCGGTTTCTATATGGAAGCTTGTCTGAAACTCTATAAGCGTTCTCGCCTCTCGTTCATCGAACGTCAGCTCGTGGGCTATGAGGACGAGATGGACTATCATGCCATTGGTACTATTTCCGAGCTGTTCGACGGCAATCCGCCGTTCCACGGCCGTGGTGCCATGTCGTTTGCCATGAACGTGGCAGAGATTCTGCGCACGCTCAAGCTCATGGATAAGTATTCATATCAAAAATAAGGAGGACCGACTATGAGAGTTTTAATGTTTGGATGGGAGTATCCTCCTCATGTGTTTGGTGGTCTTGCTACTGCCAACTATGGTATCTCTGAGGGTTTGAAGGCTCAGGGAGACATGGATATCACGCTCTGTCTGCCTCATCCCTTCGGCGATGAGAGTCAGCATGCCTGTCGTATCGTCGCCATGAATGCTGTGCCTATCGCCTGGCGAGATGTGGACTATGACTACGTCAAGCAGCGTGTGGGTAATATCATGGATCCCGACTACTATTTCAGACTCCGTGAGCATATCTATGCCGACTTCAACTATATGAACGTGAACGATCTCGGTGCGATGGAGTTTGCCGGTGGTTATCCTGGTAACCTGCACGAGGAAATCAACAACTACTCGATTATCGCAGGCCAAGTGGCCCGCACCGAGGAATTCGATATCATCCACGCTCACGACTGGCTGACCTTCCCTGCCGGTATCCATGCCAAGCAGGTCTCTGGCAAGCCGCTCTGTATCCATGTGCATGCCACCGACTTCGACCGTTCTCGCGGCAAGGTGAACCCCACTGTTTACTCTATTGAGAAGAACGGTATGGACTGGGCAGACTGCATCATGTGTGTGTCGGAACTGACACGCCAGACGGTCATCAACCAGTATCATCAGGATCCGCGAAAGGTCTACACCGTGCATAATGCCGTTTATCCCCTGCCACAGGAGTATCAGGACATTCCGCGTCCCGACCATACCGGCAAGGAGAAGGTAGTTACCTTCCTCGGACGTATCACGATGCAGAAGGGACCGGAGTACTTTGTCGAGGCCGCCACAATGGTGCTTCACCGTACTCGCAACGTCCGTTTCTGTATGGCAGGTTCGGGTGATATGATGGATGCGATGATCCACCTCGCAGCAGAGCGTGGCATCGCAGACCGTTTCCACTTCCCCGGCTTCATGCGAGGCAAGCAGGTCTATGAGTGTCTGAAGGACTCTGATGTCTATGTGATGCCTTCCGTCTCTGAGCCTTTCGGCATCTCGCCGCTGGAGGCCATGCAGTGTGGAACGCCGTCAATTATCTCTAAGCAGTCTGGCTGTGCAGAGATCCTCGACAACTGCATCAAGGTGGACTACTGGGACATCCACGCCCTCGCCGATGCCATCTACTCCATCTGCCACAACGATTCGCTCTTCCAATATCTGAAGGAGGAGGGCAAACGTGAGGTAGACCAGATCACCTGGGAGAAGGTGGGCCGTTGGATCCGTACCCTCTATCGCCGTACCCTTGGATGGGAAGAATAAAAGGTAAAAATGTAAAAAGGTAAAAAAGTAAGAAGATATGAAAACAATTTGTTTATATTTCGAAATACATCAGATCATCCATCTGAAGCGTTACCGTTTCTTTGACATCGGTACCGATCATTACTATTATGATGACTACGAGAATGAGCGTAGCATTACCGACATTGCCGAGCGCAGCTACATGCCGGCGCTGAACACCCTCCACGACATGATCAAGGAGAACGGCAAGTTCTTCAAGGCTGCCTTCTCGCTGTCGGGAACAGGCATCGAGCAGCTGGAGATGCATGCTCCGCAGGTCATCGCCAAACTGCAGGAGATGAACGAGACTGGCTGCGTGGAGTTCCTGGCTGAGCCCTATAGTCACGGCCTCTCCTCATTGGCTAATCCTGAGACCTTCGCCCTCGACGTGAAGAAGCAGGCTGCCAAGATTGAGGAGCTCTTCGGCAAGAAACCTACCGTAGCCCGCAACTCGTCACTTATCTACAGTGATGACATCGGTGCGCAGATTGCCGCTATGGGATTCAAGGGCATGCTCACTGAGGGTGCCAAGCATGTGCTCGGCTGGAAGTCGCCTCACTATGTCTACAACTGCAACCTGGCTCCCAACCTGAAACTGTTGCTCCGCGACATCGAGTTGTCTGACGATATCTCCTTGCGCTTCAACAACTCCGAGTGGGATGGCTATCCTCTCTTCGCTGATGCCTATATCGATCGCATCGCCCGCTTCCCCGAAGAGGAGCAGATCATCAACATCTTCATGGAACTCTCAGCCTTAGGTATCGCCCAGCCGCTCAGCTCCAATATCCTCGACTTCATCCATGCTCTGCCGGCATGTGCTAAGGAAAAGGGTATCACTTTCTCGACTCCGACAGAGATTTGCAAGGCCTGCAAGAGTGTTGGTAACCTTGATGTGCCTGACACTCTCTCATGGGTCGACGAGGAACGCGATGTCAGCTGCTGGTTGGGTAATGCCATGCAGCACGAGGCCTTCAATAAGCTCTATTCTGTAGCTGACCGTCTGCGCATTGCCGACGATCCCCGTATCAATCAGGACTGGGACTATCTGCAGGCATCCAACAACTTCCGCTTCATGACGACGAAGCCCTCTAACGTAGGTCTCGACCGTGGCATCTACAGCGGACCTTTTGATGCTTTCACCAACTATATGAACATCCTTGGCGATTTCATCAACAGAGTGAATGCTCTCTATCCGCTCGATATCGACAATGATGAGCTCGAGAGTCTGCTCACCACCATCAAGAACCAGGGTGACGAGATTGAGATGAAGGATAAGGAGATTACCCGTCTTAAAGCTAAACTTGAGAAACTTGAGGCAGCCAAGCCCAAGACAGAGAAAAAGCCGGCAGCTAAGAAGTCGGCAGCCAAGAAATAACAAAAAAGAATCGGGGTTGTTGCCCCGATTCTTTTTATTTGATAGTTACAACCGTCTTCTTCAGATCCTTGTCGGCACTGGAGTTGCCGACCATCAGCTCATAGCGTCCGGGAACGACGCGCATGGTGTTGCTCTTCACGTCCCACCCCTCGAAACTGCTGCGGGGCAGGGCGATGCTGACGGTCTTGGCCTCGCCGGCCTTCAGAGCGACCTGGGTATAGGCACGGAGACTCTTCAGAGGACCGTCGGGGTCGTTGAGGTTCCGGAGGTAGACCTGTATGGTCTCAAGGCCGTCCTTGTTACCGGTGTTCTTCACCCGCACCTGTACCTTATTATATTTATAGACCGGCTGACCGATGTCGAAGGTGGTATAGCTCAGACCGTAGCCGAAGGGGAACAACGCCTCGCCGGTGTAGTAACGATAGGTGCGGTTCTTCATCGTGTAGTCGAGGAAGTCGGGCAGTTCTTCGGTGTTCTTGTAGAAGGTAATAGGCAACTTGCCACTGGGGTTGTATTGTCCGAATAGCACTTCGGCCAGTGCCTGTCCGCCGAGTTCTCCACCGTACCAAGCCTGCAGGATGGCGTCGCAGCTCTCCAGTTCAGGCACCAGCGCCATCGCTGAGCCGGAGCAGTTCACGAAGATAACCTTCTTGCCGGCCTTATGGAGCATGGCGAGTGTCTCGCGCTGGACCTTCGGCAGTTCGATGCTCGTACGGTCGCCGCCCTTGAAGCCTTCTTCATTGACGCGCATCTCCTCACCTTCTAGTTTCGGCGAAATGCCTCCCACGAAGATGACGGTCTCCGTGTCGCCGATCTGTGCGAGCAGCTCCTGATAAGTGGGAGCCACCTTGTGCTGGATATCGAAACCGATGAAGGCGAAATCACTTACCTGTACATAGTCGATCTGGATGCGGTAGTGCTCACCCGCCTTCACGGCCATCTCCTTTTGGGCACCCTGGATGCGGTTGCGGACCTGCCAGATATTCACGAGTGTGTCGCCGTTGACGATGAGTCGCACCTTGTCGTCTGCATTGATGTTGAAGATGACGGTTTCATCCTTCGTGGGGATGAAGGTCGCATCCAGACGGGCAGAGAAGTTCTCGAGATTCACGCCAGGGGCGAAGACGGTATTACCGCCATTGCTCAGCATGATGGGTGCGGTGTAGTCTATGGTGGCGGCAGGCCTCCCGCTCATCTCTATATTATTATAATAGGTGGCCTGCATGCCTTGGCTACCGAGGGGAGTCTTCAGTTCGGCAAAGCGGCTCTCGAACACCTCATTGCGCGTCAGGCCGCAACCGCTGATGTATCTGGTCTGCGGGTAGATTTGCTGGATACCTTCGAGGGCGGTGATGGTGCGGGTGGCAAAGCCAGAGTAGTTTCCCCACTGCATGACGGAGTCGATGGCATTGGCGCCAAGGACAACGAGGCCGGCCTTTCCTGAATCTCCGGAGATTCCGGATAATGGCAGCACGCCATCATTCTTCAGCAATACGATGCTCTTGCGGGCCATGTCGAGGGCCAGTTGCTTGTGGGCATCGCAGGCTACGACACTCTCTGGAATCCTCGTCCATGGATTTAGTTCATCGGGATCGAAGTCACCAAGCTCGAAACGGGCGATGAGCAGACGGCGCAGGCTCTTGTCGAGGTCTGCCTCCTTGATGTCGCCTCGGCGCACGGCATCCGGCAGGTGCTTGTATTCCGAGCCGCACTCCACGTCGGTGCCCGCCAGCACGGCCTGTGCTGAGGCCTGTGCACCATCCTTAGCTGTGTTGTGCCAACGTGGCAGGAAGTCGCGGATGGCACCGCAGTCGGAGGTGATCAGTCCGTCGAATCCCCATTCGTCGCGCAGGATCTGCTGTTCGTAACGTGTCTGTGAACAGCATGGCTGACCGTCGATGCGCTGGTAGGCACACATGATCTCTGCAACCTTGCCCTCCTGTACCAAGGCTTTGAAGGCCGGCAGGTAGGTCTCCCAGAGGTCGCGCTCGGGCAAGTTCTCCACATTAAACTCATGGCGGTTCCACTCCGGCCCGCTGTGCACAGCAAAGTGCTTAGCGCAAGCAAGGAGTTTTTTATATCCGTCACCCAACCACTGTCCGTCGTAGGTCATGCCCTGCAGACCGCGCACCACAGCCAGTCCCATCTTCGCCGTCAGATAGGGATCTTCACCGTAGGTCTCCTGACCTCGTCCCCAGCGGGGATCACGGAAGATATTGATGTTCGGTGTCCAGAACGACAGACTCTGATAGCGCTTGATGTCGCCAGAGCGTTTAGCTTGCTGGGCCTTTACGCGTGCCTCGTCGCTGACAGCTGTAAAGACCTTGTGTAGCAGGGCGTCGTCCCATGATGCGGCCATGCCCATGGTGATGGGAAACACGGTGGCGAAGCCGTTACGGCCCACGCCGTGCAGGGCTTCGTTCCACCATTGGAACTGAGGAATGCCCAACCGCTCGATGGCGGGCGAGGTGTCCATCATCAGGCTCACCTTCTCTTCGAGTGTTAGTCTACCAAGCAGATCGTCGGCCCGTTGGGCTGCCGGCAGCTCATGATTCTGGTAGGGCCGTGTCTGAGCACTGGCCATCGTGGCGCATAGTCCTACCAACAATGTTGTCATTAGTTTCTTTCTCATCGTCTTGTTAGTTTTGTATATAGTAGTTTTTTTGATGATGCTGCAAAGTTACGAAAAAAGCTTGTAAAAGCGAAGCGATTTGGGAAGATTAACGCAATTCGGCCTGAAATAAAGGCAAGACGGGGCAGAACGGGGAAGTTCAAATTGGGTCAAAAAGCAAATTGGGGAGGATTGGTGAAGGAGTTAGGCTTCTAATTCGTAACCCAAAATTAGGCCTCTGAGAGGGCTTAAAATGCAACGCAAATTGAGGCAAAATGACGCACCTTTCACCACCCGTTTCTTATTCCGCAAACTGCTACATTTTGCATAGCGATGGATGCCAAAAGAAATAGTAGCACTAGTGTCTATTAATATATGTTAATCGTATATAAATTCAATTTCAAGCTGCTCACCATCTGGTTCTTCCTCGTCCTCAGACGGGGTGAAAAACTCCATAATGTCATCCTTGGTGAGAAGGGCGCTGCCCAGGATTCGCATGACCTGCATGATGGGACGTCTAAGCTTGAGGTCGTGCTCAATGATTCCGATGAGACAGTATGTGATGATGGCCACATGGATTTGAATACGCACCGCATTGTCGCTCTCTCCCCAGAACGACTTGACCTTGAGGTGTTGCTTGATCCATTTGAAGAAAAGCTCGACCTGCCATCTGTATTTATAAAGGAGAGCGATGTCCTTGGCTGTAAGATAGAAGTTGTTCGTGTAATAAGTGAACGTACGATGCAGGTCAGGAGCATAGTAGACGATACGCCTGATCTTGCCTGGGTACTTCTCCTTGTTCTGCTTCTTCGTAAAGACGATGGTCTGGTCACGCAGGACATTGTCTTCTCCGTCAAGAACATCTTCGCCGGCAATGATTTCATATTCAGGACGCTTCTTCTCACGGATGATAAAGAAGGCTCCAAGCATCGTAATTTGGTAAAGTCTGGCAAGGTCAAAGTAGCCTCTGTCAAAGACATAGCATGCCAATGGTTCATATGTGAGCCAGTCCATAGAATTGACATCGTGCACGTTGGCATTGGTGATTCTGTAGAATACGGGAATCTCCGTGATGATATCCACTTGAGTGTGGATCTTGATGCCCGACTTCGTGCTTCTGAACTTCGCCCATGCAAAGAGCGACATGCAGAGCTCGAGTCCCAGTTACCAAACGTAGTAACCAAGGTAACACTTAGGTAACCGAACAGGCTCAACATTCTTTCCAATCCGAAAGAAAGTCAAAAGCGCAAATGAATGCAAATAGACGCAATATCAACGAGTTACGCTATTTTGCCTGTAACAACCTCATCATTCCCTACAACCTTGATATTCGTAAAAATGAGAACGGTCACCAAAGTTAAACTCTTTGATTCAACTTCTATCAGGGATAAGGATTAAGGTATCAAACAGGCATTCAACCTATGACAGGGCTAAAGTAAAAACCATTCAGCTTTTTTTTTTTTTGAGTTTGAAAATACTTCAAATTGCCTACATAACTACAGCTGTTATATAATATGTTACTGACATTCAGTTATATACAAAAATTTTTATATACATTATAACTACATTATAACTACATATAACTACATTCAAACTACACAAAATAAGGTTTTATAGGCACTAAAGTCGTAGGAAATGGTGATGAGAGAGGTGGAAAGGATAGAGTCGAGTGAGAAATTCTCGAGAGAATTTGAGAGAAAGGACAGGGTAAAGTCGGAGTTTAGTTAGGGTAAAGTCTGAAATTCTCGTGAGAATTTTGAAGAAAGGTCTAGTGAGAGTCTATGAAAGGTGCAGATAAGACGAGTGTTTAGACGGCTTAAAAGGTATGAAAATGGTCAAATCAATGTAGTTTGCATGTAGTTATATGTAGT
>Ga0310691_10004836_pt1 | contig 14973 bp, 11 predicted proteins | sample 176DNAGHGlowgp2_FD_203887 | JGI IMG/M metagenome (GOLD analysis project Ga0310691, IMG submission 203887) | Sheep rumen microbial communities from Palmerston North, Manawatu-Wanganui, New Zealand - 1766 DNA GHGlow gp2 (v2) (version 2) | ecosystem: Host-associated > Mammals > Digestive system >... | reverse complement strand
CCGCAGACTGTCTGCTGCAATGCGAGTCATCAGCGCAGTCGGTTCTTCGTAACCGTCGATGCGGGCTCCCACGAAATTGTATGTACCGAAGTAACGGATTTCGAGGATTATGTCTGGTGCGACATCAGTTAGGGTGACGAACTGGCTAGCGTCCTCTTCAGGACAACTGGCTGTCTGTTTCACGCTGTTACCGGAGCAGGATAACAACATTGCGCCGCATATGAGGGTGGCGGCCTTCACCCACAGATTGCTCTTTCTCATTATTGTTCAATGTTTGGCCCCCCCCCCGCAGGGGGGAAGAGTTTAAGGGGGTTTATAGTTTAAGAAGTCTAAGATCTGCGCACAGCTCTATGTTCAATGGATTTCAGAATCTGAGGGCAAAAGTAATAATTTCTTTTGTAATATGTGGTATGTTGGTGGGAAAAAAGAATAAAAAAGCCTTTTTCCCCTTTATAATACGGCATCAGAGGTAGAAGTCGCGCATCAATTCGGCGTAGGCTTCGGTGCGTGAAGAGCCGTTTTGGAGGGTGAGAAATCCCTCTCTAACGTTTGGGAGAAGCCCCTCTCTAACTCCCCCCGTGTGGGGGAGGACAACCTCTTGAACCATTATAGACTTTTGGTATGATAGGAGGATGCGCTTGGGAGCTTTCTTCGGTGTGGTCTGCACGTCGAGGCGGGCATAGGGCGTTAGACCGTTGTCAAGGCAGAGGGAGTGGAAAGTGTCGAAGGCAGAGGTGGGGATAATGACGCTAAAGAGGCCGCCATGGAGTAGGAGACGTGCTGCGTGGCGGATTAAGTCGGCGAAGGGGAGGCCGCTTGTGTGGCGGGCTGCGCATCTGGCGGCATCTGGCGGCAGGAGCTCTTCTTCAAAGAAGGGCGGGTTGCAGACGATGGCGTCAAAGGGCTCTGCATCGAAGGTTCGTATGTCGGCTTGGATGATATTGACGCGTTGGGAGAAAGGAGAGTTCTTTGCGTTTTCGCGAGCCTGAAGAACGGAGCCTTCGTGGATGTCTATTCCTGTCACCTCAAGTGCCGGCTCGCGCTGGGCCGCCATAAGTGATATGAGGCCGCAGCCGGTGCCTATGTCAAGCAGACGGCCGCTCTTGGGCAGCGGAGACCACGCGCCGACAAGACAGCCGTCGGTACCTACTTTCATGGCACTGCGGTCGTGATAGACTTTGAACTGTTTGAACTCGAAATACACAGGAGAGTATGGCTTAAGGCTGGCAAAGAAGGAAGTTGAGGGCTCCGGCGAATATATGGCGGCGCACGGCTGCATCCTTGATGCTCTCCAGCGGGAAACCGAAACACATCGTGCGATAATCGTTGCCCTGGTAGGCTACGGCGGCTGCCTCACCGTTTGGCGCATAGACCATAGGACAGAAAGCGGGTTCTACGGGTGCGAGGCAGTTCATGTATTGCACGAAATAGGAGGTCTCGTTGGGCTTGTCGTAAATCTCAAAGTTCTTGTTCAGGCCGCTGAGGTTAGAGACGGAGTCGGCAGGAACCATGTCCTCAAATTCGTATTTCAGCACGGCACGGGTGAATTTTGCACTTGGACCGTCTGCCATGTCTGACCCCACGAAGGCACCGCTGAGCAAGACGTTGCCGCCCGCCTGTGTGTATAGGGTGAGGAGTGACTGCATATCAGTGGTTAGAACTTTGTGACGATTGAGGCTGTATTCATCGTCTTTCTGCAGTCCGCAAATTATGTCCATCATGGCAAAGCCGCGTGGGTCAATGGCGTTGTGAACTAGTGCAGAGGCTGTGGTTGAAGCTATGGAATACTGGCCCGTTACAGATGAAATATCTGCTGCATGTCTGCTACTCCAATCTTCTGAGTTTCCGGCAATTATCACACCTTGAAGTTCGGTGAGACTGTGGCCAAGGCCATTGTTCCCTTCGCGACCCATCCCATTCTTATCGAAGTAAATCTGACGGCCGCAATAACCAGGCATCCTTGCCATCGGCACTCCGAAATCTGCCTGCATATCGAAGCCCTGAGCGGAGTCGTTGTCTAACGGTTTCGGACCGGCAAGACGGTCGAAGCCATCGACGAGAAGTAGCTTGGCGCGGCTGTGGGAGGAGATGTAAGCGCAGACCTCGGTAGAGGGTAGGCTCTCGCCCCCGGCGTTCACGGCCGTAATGCGGAAGCGGTGTAGTACGTCGGTGCGCGCATTGTCCAACGTGATGTGTGTGGTGCGCACATGGGTGCCGTTGTCAAAGCCTCTGTCGCCCTCGCTGTGATAGATAATGTATCCGTGCGGCTTAGCAGTTGGCTCTAACGGGTCATCAACGGGTTTCCAGGAAACACGCACGCTGTGAGCGCTGACATCTATGTCTGCGGCGGGCTCGGTAACTGGCAGGGGCTGAACCACTGCTTTGGAGCCGTGCATACGTGAGATATAGCGCAATACACCCTTGTAAATGGCACGTGCGAGATGAAACTTGAATGTGGGGTCGTGGGCCAGGGACATGTCGTAGAAGTTCTGGTGCGAGAGCATCTCCAGAATCATTGACGGCACCTGCGGCTCGCGTGTCTCGCTGTAGTTGCGGTCCCACATCTGGCGGCGGGTCCATTGCCCGTAACGTGCGTGCATGTCGTTATCCACCTGGGTGAGAACTATGTCGCAGAAGTCGCGCGAGGTTAGGCGGGCCAGTCCCGATGGCAGCATACCCTCAAAGAACTCGGTGGTGTAAATGCCTAAGGAGCCTGTGTTTGAACCGTCGCGTGTGTAACCTGCATCTGTGTGCAGGGCAAGACTCAATTCTATAGGCACGTGCATTCCCATGGTGTCGCAGGGCAGGTAGGCAGAGCCAGCGGCTAAGAGTGTCTCCATTTTGCTGCGGACGTTGATGTCCTCAGCATAGTCGTTGGTCGATTCCTTGTTGCCATAGACAGAGTATGGCATTCCGGCCCACTGGGCGTAATAGCGTGCGCCCTCAAGAAAACGGGGCAGGCCGCTGACTCGCACGTTGACAGAGTCGCCGCGTGCGATGTTTCCTGTGCCCCCGCCGAAACGGACGGCATCGGCTGTCACCTCGCCTTCGCAGTCGCTCAGGTTAGTCAGCAGGACGCAGTTGCTGTCGTCCTCTCCGGCCGCGAAATCGAAGGTGCCGAGATATACCCATGTGCCGCCGCCCATCTGCTGGTTTACCTTGAACGAGGTCTCAACGCCTCTGTGGCGCACTATATAAAGGGCGTCGTCAACGGAGTTGGGGAGTGTTGTGTAAGAGACATACACGGCATATTTGCCGGCGTTGGTGATACGGGGAACCCAGACGGCTGTGGAGAGCTGTGTTTTGCGGTTCTGCGCCTTCACCTTGCGTGAGGAACCGTCGCGGAAGGGGTTCTCGCGGTCGAGATAAATGTCCTTGCGGTGGGCGAATCCCGTGTCGGCCATAAGCCACTGGTGGCGTCCGCTGGTTTCTATGTATTTGCCGTTTTTTATAGGTAGGTCGTTATCGACAATCACCTCGTTGCGCTGCCAGTCCCGTTCGCGTGGGGAGAAAACTATGGCTCCTGCGTTTTCGAGCATCGGGATAAGATAGGGTATAACTATGGTCTGTGAGAGCAAGTCTTCGGTGGTGGTGAAGAGTTTAGGCCGCTGCCAACGCCATTGTTTCTCAGAGATACTGTAGAAGTTGCCGTGTGAAGCCCAAAGGCAGATGTGGCGGTCCTGAAGTCCGGCATTTATGTTGTAGGGACGGGAGAGAGGTGTCACCCAGTTGTTGCCGTGGTGGTGAATGTCGTTCCACGTGCGCTGCAGGCTGTCGTCGCATCCACCGATGACGAGATCCTCGATGCGGACCTTCTTGGCGTAGATGATGAGTTTGTAGTCCTTCAGCTGAGGATCCAAGAAGCCGCGCACGTCGGAATAGACCTGTTCCACAAGCTGCTTGCTAATGGTCTGTGTGGCAAAAGGCTCACCGAGGAATATGCTGACTGACTGCGCAGAATCGTTGGTTACCACGTCCTCAACCTTGCATCGGCCTGTGCCGCCATAGGGCAAGTCGTAGTTGATGAAATACTCTGAGATCTTGCTGCGCATACCAACCGTCTGCCCCTGAACAGTACAGGAGCAGACGGTAAGAGCGCAGGCTGCGAGGAATAAACGTATTGAGTTCATTCTGTTATGAAGTTTTCCGGGTGTTTGCCCTTGAAGTCTTTGAAATATGCTTTCACACGCTGCATGTCGGTCTCGATGTCACCGCTGGGAATAAGCGTTTCTGTGCAGACGATGCGTTTCTGTCCGTAGTCCAGTCCGAATAGCAGGATGGGCAGGTTGGCTTTCAGGGCTATATAATAGAAGCCCTTCTTCCAGTCGGCCACGGGCTTGCGTGTGCCTTCGGGCGTGATGCACAGGTGGAAGTCGTCGCTCTTCATGGCGATGTCTGCCAATTGGTCGGTGAGACTGGTGTGCCGGCTGCGCTGTACGGGAATTCCGCCGAGCTTGCGGAATATGGGACCGAGGGGCCAGAAGAACCACTCGCGCTTCATCATGAAGTCACAGTGGAAGTCCTCAGCGTGGCTGTAGAGCTGTCCCAAGAGAAAGTCCCAGTTGCTCGTGTGCGGCGCCAGGGCTACGATGTATTTACGGGGAATTTCAACAGTAATTTCTGCTTTCCACCCCATAAGGCGGTAAAGCAGAAATCTACAAAAACTCTGCATAGTGATGGGGATTAGGGTTCAGAGATGGTAAATCTGGTCAATAATCTGATTCGCGCAGACGGAAAGATCGTCTTTGAGCTTCCGGATGTAGGCACGTGTGTTCTTTTTGTCAACGTGGCTGAGGCGGCAGATGAAGTCGTTGTTCATCATCAAAATGCTTTGGGCGATGTTCTCCACATCCTCGTGGGATGCGTGTGGAGAGTTCTCTGCTACAGCGATACATTCGATGAGCAGGTCTGCGCCCAGCATGTTGATAGCCTTCTTTAAGTTTCTTCTTTTAGACATAGGCTCACATTGTTTGTTGAAAATCGGTGTAAATGTACATCTATATAATAGAAAGTCCAAATGATTTATGTTTTTTTAAGGCATAAAAACAGTTTCGTACATGTTTTTCGTGCTGATTCCAAATATTTTGCTTACCTTTGCGCCCAATTTATAGAAAAAGCAAATGATAACAGTCACAAACTTAGCCATTCAGTTTGGCAAACGCGTCCTCTACAAGGACGTGAACATGAAGTTCACTAACGGAAACATCTACGGCGTAATCGGAGCAAACGGAGCCGGCAAATCAACCCTGCTGAAAGCCATCAGCGGAGAGCTTGAACCCAACAAAGGAACGATAGAGCTGGGGCCGGGCGAGCGCCTGAGCGTGCTATCGCAGGATCACTTCCAATATGATGCAATGACGGTGCTCGACACCGTGCTCATGGGCCACACCGTGATGTGGGATATTATGAAGGAGCGCGAGGCTCTGTATGCCAAGAGCGATTTCTCGGACGAGGACGGAATCCGTGTGGCAGAGCTGGAGGATAAGTTTGCCGAAATGGGTGGGTATACCGCTGAGAGCGACGCGGCCACTCTTCTCGAAGGCCTCGGAATCAAGGAGAAGAAGCACCAGATGCTGATGGGCGACCTCTCAGGTAAGGAGAAGGTGCGCGTGATGCTGGCTAAGGCTCTCTTCGGCGAGCCGGACAACCTGCTACTCGACGAGCCTACCAATGACCTCGACCTGGACACCGTGCAATGGCTGGAGCAGTATCTCTCAGAGAACGACCACGGCACCATCCTCGTGGTTTCCCACGACCGACACTTCCTCGATGCCGTCAGCACTCACACCGTAGATATAGACTTCGGCAAGGTGACCCTCTTCGCCGGAAACTATTCTTTCTGGTACGAGAGCTCGCAGCTGGCCCTGCGTCAGGCTCAGAACCAGAAAGCCAAAGCCGAGGAGAAGCGCAAAGAACTGGAAGAGTTTATACGCCGCTTCTCTGCCAATGTGGCTAAGAGTAAGCAGACCACCTCGCGCAAGAAGATGCTGGAGAAACTCAATGTCGATGAGATTCAGCCTTCGACACGCAAATACCCGGGTATCATCTTCACTATGGAGCGAGAGGCAGGCAACCAGATTCTGGAAGTCGAGGATTTGAAAGCAACTACGGACGACGGCACCGTGCTTTTCGATCACGTCTCATTCAATATCGAGAAGGGCGACAAATGTGTGTTCCTCAGTCACGACCCGCGTGCTATGACAGCTCTCTTCGAGATTATCAACGGAAACCGCGAGGCCGACCACGGCACATACAAGTGGGGACAGACCATCACCACCGCCTACCTGCCCTTGGACAACACAGCTTTCTTCCAGAGTGACAAGAACCTAGTCGATTGGCTCAGCCAGTTCGGCGAAGGCAATGAGGTTTATTTCAAGCAGTTCTTGGGGCGTATGCTCTTCAGTGGCGAGGAAATCCTGAAGAAGGTGAATGTACTCAGTGGTGGCGAGAAGATGCGTTGCATGATTGCACGTATGCAACTGAAAAACGCCAACTGCCTCATTCTCGACACCCCCACGAACCACCTCGACCTCGAATCCATTCAGGCATTCAATAACAACCTGAAACTCTTCCGTGGTAACATAATCTTTGCCAGCCATGACCACGAGTTCATCCAGACGGTAGCCAATCGCATCATCGAACTGACCCCGAGCGGCATAATTGACAAGCTTATGGACTACGATGATTACATCTCCGACGACCGCATCCGCGAGCAGAAAGAGAGAATGTACGGTCAGGAGGCATAGTTTACTCTGCCAAATAGCTGCCTTGGCACAACTTTTGCAGAGGCAAACTATGAAAGAAATCAGTTATTTTTTGAAGACATGAAAGAACAGGAAGAAATCAAGGAGAAGATGACAGCAGAAGAGGCTGCAAAGGCCGCTGCTGAAACTGAAAATACTACCAACGAGGAAACTCAGGGAGAGGCTGAGGCTTCAGAGCAGGAGGAAGAGGAGAAGACTCCCGAGGTGCTTTTGGCTGAGGCACAGACCGAGATTGCGGAACTCAAGGACCGTAACCTGCGTCAGCTCGCTGAATTCGACAACTATCGTAAACGTACCATCAAGGAGAAGACCGAGCTCATTCTCAACGGGTCGGAGAAAACCGTAACTGCTATGTTGCCGGTTTTGGACGACTTCGAGCGTGCCCTGCAGACTATGGACAAAGCAGAGGATATAGCAGCCGTGCGTGAGGGTGTGGAGCTCATCTTCCAGAAGTTCAACAAAGTGCTGGCTGACCTCGGTGTTACACGCATTGAGACTGCCGATGCAGACTTTGACGTGGATATCCACGAGGCCATCGCGCAGATTCCCGCTCCGACAGACGAGCTGAAAGGCAAGGTGATAGACTGCGTTCAGACGGGCTATAAGCTCAATGACAAAGTTATCCGTCACGCAAAAGTGGCAGTTGGAGTCTAATAATCAATGCATAATGCATAATGCTTAATTCATAATAGTCTGCACGCTGCGGTTATAATTATGAATTATGAATTGTGAATTAAGAATTAGTCAAAATGGCAGACAATAAGAAAAGAGATTACTATGAAGTCCTTGGCGTGAGCAAAAACGCCACCGAGGATGAAATAAAGAAGGCATATAAGAAGTTGGCCATCAAGTACCACCCTGACCGTAACCCCGACGACAAGGAAGCCGAGGCGAAGTTCAAGGAGGCGGCTGAGGCTTACGATGTGCTTCACGACCCGCAGAAACGCGCACGCTATGACCAGTTCGGCTTTGCCGGCATGGACGGAGCTGGTGGCTTCCAGGGCGCTAGCATGAGCATGGATGATATCTTCTCCATGTTCGGCGACATCTTCGGCGGCCACGGAGGTTTTGATTTCGGAGGCTTCGGAAGTGGCTTCGGCAGCGGCTTCGGAGGTGGCTTTGGCGGCGGTTTCGGCGGCGGAGCACGCCAGCAGCACCGAGGGTCTGACCTTAACTTGCGTGTGAAACTCACTCTGAAGGAATGTCACACCGGCGTCACCAAGAAATTCAAGGTGAAGAAGCAGGTTACCTGTCCCCACTGTCACGGCAGCGGTGCTGAGAACGGCGCTGGCGACAAGCAGACATGCTCGACATGTCAGGGCCGCGGCTTCGTGATGAAGACCCGCCAGACGATGCTGGGAATGATGCAGACGCAGAATGTTTGTCCCACATGCGGCGGCGAAGGTACGATAATACGTAACAAATGCCACCAGTGCGGCGGACAGGGCATCGTGGCCGGCGACGAAGTCGTAGAAGTGAAGATTCCGGCCGGCGTTGGAGACGGAATGGTGCTAAACCTCAATGGCAAGGGAAATGCCGCCATCCACAACGGCGTCCCTGGCGACATCAAGGTGTATATCGAGGTGGAGAATGACGAACAGTTTGTGCGTCAGGACAACGACCTCATCTACAACCTTCTCATCGATGTTCCGACGGCCATCCTGGGCGGAAGCGTCGAGGTGCCGACCATCGACGGCAAGGTGAAGGTGAAGATCACTCCGGGAACACAGCCGGGCAAGGTGCTGCGTCTGCGCGGCAAGGGTATGCCGGCGGTTCAGGGCTATGGTTATGGCTATGGCGACGAAATCGTGAATATCTCCGTGTATATCCCCGACAACGTGAGCCGCGAGGAGCGCGAGGCTCTTGAGAAGATGCAGCAGAGCGAGAACTTCAAGCCCTCGGCCGCCACGAAGAGCTCATTCTTCAGTAAGTTCCGTCAGATGTTCGAGTGATGACATACGACGAGACTATATCATATCTGTATAATGCAGCCCCTTTGTTCCAGAACATTGGGGCTGGCGCGTATAAGGAGGGGCTGGCCAACACCCACACTCTGGATGAGCATTTCGGTCATCCTCACCGCAAGTACGTTACTATTCATGTTGCCGGCACAAATGGCAAAGGGTCTGTGAGCAGTCTGCTGGCGGCCACGCTGCAGAGCGCGGGCTACAAGGTGGGTCTTTACACCTCGCCTCATCTCACGGATTTCCGCGAGCGCATCCGCGTCAACGGAGAAATGATAGATCAGGAGAGGGTAGTGCGCTTTGTCGAAGAGGAGAGGGGATTCTTCGAACCTCTGTACCCCTCGTTCTTTGAACTGACCACAGCTCTTGCTTTCCTTTACTTCGCCGAACAGGAGGTGGATGTGGCTGTGATTGAGGTAGGCCTTGGCGGTCGGCTTGACTGCACAAATATAATCACTCCGGCGCTGTCGGTAATTACAAACATCAGTTTTGACCACACTCAGTTCCTCGGTGACACCCTGCCCAAGATCGCGGCGGAGAAAGCCGGAATAATCAAAACAGGCGTTCCTGTCGTTATCGGTGAGGCTGGCAGCGAGGATGTGCGCCAGGTATTCGTAGATACAGCCTCACGTCTATCAGCTCCGATTATCTTTGCAGAAGAACATGAATCCACCAGCGTGCACGGTTCTCTGGCCTGCGAATTGCAGGGCGATTATCAGGCGAAAAACACGCAAACCGTATTGACTGCAATTGATGTTCTGAGGGCTAATCCCTTCTTCCGAATCAGCGATGAGGCCGTTCGCGATGGCTTCGCAAATGTGACTCTTCTGACTGGCCTAAGAGGACGTTGGCAAAAGCTTGCAGAGAACCCTTTAGTGGTTTGTGATGTTGGTCATAATGTTGCTGGAATCCAGCAAGTTGCAAATCAACTGCAAAAGCAGAAATATAACTGTCTTCACATCGTCTTCGGGATGGTGAATGACAAGGATGCAAGTGGTGCGTTAGCCCTTATGCCAAAGGATGCGAGGTGGTATTTTACGGCTCCTTCATGTGCCCGTGCGCTCTCGGCTGGCAAGCTTGCGGAGGTAGGTCGCGCCTTTGGCTTGCGCGGCAACATCTACCCCTCAGTTGCCGACGCTTATCGCGCCGCTTTAGCTGCCGCTGCCCCCGACGACTTCATCTTTATCGGCGGCTCCTGCTACGTTATTGCAGATTTGTTAGAAGCTTTTAGAAGTGCATAATGAAGTCGAGAAGGTCGAAGATGAAGTAGGCTCCAAGTCCTAAGAGCCATCCGATGAGGACTTTCGGGAGTATGCGGCGGGCATACCATGTAATTCCTACATTCTCGGCTTTCATAAGCATATAGCCAGGGAGATTGCCGATAGGCAGCAGACAGCCTGCGACACATCCGGAATAAGCTATCAGGTACCAGTAGGAGCCGTTGATGAGGAAGTTCTGGAGATAGTCCGGCGAGAGGGCTGAACCGGCCAAAGCAGGCGTCTCAAGCACAGGATAGATGTTTATGGCAGTCAGCACCAGCGCGATGTTATCCAGTACGGAACTAATGCATCCAATGGCGATACTCATTATATATATATTATGTATCCATTGGTCGCACCATGCGGATATGCTTGTCATCACACCCGTTTCCACCAGCACGCAGACGCTGAGGAAGACGCCCACAAAATACATTATCATCTGTAGGCTGGCGAACTGGAACTGGCGGTCGCCGCTCACTTCGGTCGGTTGCTCCGTTGTTATGTACCGATGATTGAAAATCTCATGTAGCACCCACAGGACTCCAAGCACACACAGAGCTCCGAGGAAGGGCGGGAGGAGTGTGATGCGGTGGAATGTGGGAATAAACCAAAGTCCGCCGATGCCTATAACGAGCAGGACAGCACGCTGCCATAGCGGCAGGGAGTAAGCATCACCGCGGTAGATGCTTGTTGGGCGTACCAATGCGACTCGCTCAGGAAGAGCAAAACTGATAAGCAGAGTAGGCACTACGGTGGCGATTATCGACGGGATTACCAGAGCGGCAGAGAAGTCCGTGGGAGTCACAGCTCCCTTGGTCCAAACCACAAGCGAGGTCACGTCACCGATTACCGTGAACGCGCCGCCGCAGTTGGCCGCAATGACTATTGCCGAGCCCAGCCACATCCTCAGACGCGTCTCCGCCACTACCTTGCGCATAATCATAAGCATCAGCATCGTCGTGGTGAGGTTGTCCAGATTGGCTGAGATTAGGAATGTGGCTGTGACGAGAATCCACAGCAGTTGTTTGCTGTTGGGCGTGCGCAGCAATTGTGTTATGAAGTCGAAGCAGTTGTTCGTGTTCAGCACAGACACGATGTTCATCGTAGCCAGCAGGTAGAGCACAATGCCGCAGATGGCTGCTCCGTAGCGAATGAACACATTTGAGGCGATATACTGCTTTACGAGCAACGACGTAGAAGCCGCTCCTCCAGACCATTCAACGAAATCCTGACCATGAACCTTCATGACATAGTCGCTGCCGACAGACATAAAGAGAATCCAACAGACCACACCCGTAAACATGGCTATGGTAGCCTTGTTGATATGGGTCAGGTGCTCTGTTGCGATAAGGATATAGCCAATAATGATAAGGCTGAGGATTGCAATGGTCATGACAATTGTGAATTAATTTGCCGCAAAGGTACATTTTTTAATTGATAATGGATAATTGATAGTGGATATTTTTCTCGATTTTCCTTCTTTTTCCTCTCAAAATAAGGGAAAATCCCACTTCCACTTCATTTTTTCTCTCATATATTTTCCCTTTTACATGAAAATGACTACCTTTGCACCCGTTCAACGCGATAATAGCTCAGTTGGTAGAGCATTGGCTTCCCAAGCCGAGGGTCGCGGGTTCGAGTCCCGTTTATCGCTCTCTCAAGGTGTTTTTATGAAACCATTGGCAGAAAGAATGCGTCCAACCACGTTGGATGGATATGTCGGTCAAAAGCATTTGGTGGGACCGGATGGCGTCCTGAGGCAAATGATAGAGGCACGCCGCATTTCTTCGTTTATTCTTTGGGGACCGCCGGGAGTCGGAAAGACCACTCTCGCACAGATTATTGCACACACTCTTGAGACTCCGTTTTACACTTTGAGTGCCGTCACCAGCGGCGTGAAGGATGTCCGCGATGTGATCGATCGCGCCAAATCCAACCGTTTCTTCAATCAGGCAAGCCCGATTCTTTTCATCGATGAGATTCACCGCTTCAGCAAATCACAGCAGGACTCTCTGCTTGGAGCCGTGGAGCAAGGCGTCGTCACCCTCATCGGAGCCACAACGGAAAATCCCTCGTTCGAGGTTATCCGCCCGCTGCTTTCGCGCTGTGCCGTTTATGTCCTGAAACCACTCGGAAAGGACGATCTGCTGGGACTTGTTGAACGTGCGCTTCACGAAGACCCCGTTCTTGCGGCTAAGAAGATTGAGCTGAAGGAGACAGATGCGCTTTTGAGATACAGCGGTGGAGACGCACGCAAGCTGCTGAATATCATAGAACTCATTACAGACCACTCAGACGAGGTGGAAGTTACGGATGCCCTCGTAGCTTCTCGCCTGCAGCAGAATCCGCTGGCCTTCGACAAAGGCGGCGAAATGCACTATGACATCATATCAGCCTTCATAAAAAGTATTCGCGGAAGCGACCCAGACGCCGCTCTCTACTGGCTGGCTCGGATGATAGAAGGTGGCGAAGACCCAGCGTTCATAGCCCGCCGACTGGTTATATCCGCATCTGAGGACATCGGTCTCGCCAATCCTAACGCCCTGCTACTGGCCAACGCCGCCTTCGATGCCGTTATGAAAATAGGCTGGCCCGAGGGCCGGATTCCCTTGGCTGAGGCCACCGTTTATCTCGCCACTTCGCCCAAGAGCAACTCTGCATACATGGGGATAAATGATGCTTTGCAGTTTGTTCGTCAGACGGGCAATCAGCCCGTGCCTCTGCATCTGCGTAATGCTCCCACGGAACTGATGGAAGAGTTAGGCTACGGCAAGGAATACAAATATGCCCACGACTTCGAGGGTCATTTCGTCCGTCAGCAATACCTTCCCGACGGCATCCGTCAACAGTTCTGGCACGCTCAGAACAACCCCTCAGAAGCCAAACTCAAGGAACGCATGGAGCGCTTGTGGGGAGAGGATAAAACTTAAAGTCTTTACATATCAAGGGGCAGCGCCAAATACATCAAGGTGCAATGTCACTTACATGCTGGTGTATTGGTACTTACATGCTGGTGTATTTGACACAGACATTTTACTTCTCTATTGTTATTTCCTTTTGGAAGCCGAGGATGTCTTGGACGCGGAGGGTGTAGGTGTGGCCCTTGACCCAGGGGTAGGAGATGAAGGAGTGGAAATCTACGCTGTGGCCGTTGACGCTCAGGATGATGTCACCTCGATGCAGACCGGCCTTGTACAAGGGTGAGGAAGTGCGGACAAGACCCACCATAACACTATGCCCCTTAGGAATATAATAGATGTCGGGGAGGTGATTGCAAACTGCAATAATATTCTTTTCTCCGGCGGTCTCTCTCTGTTCGTATGGCTGGAATATCAGTTTGCGGTTGAAGGGGTTTATAATCAAAGCGCCGTAACGCAGCAAAGCACGCCCGATAGAGGTCACGCCTTGGTGAGTACGGGTCTCAATCTGAGTGAACCGCAGGTTGCTCCATTGCATCTCCCCGAGACTTAGGAAGATGATTTCGTCTTCGCGTTCCACGCCGTTGTTCGCTATCCCTATGCGGCCTCTTGTGGATTCGGTAGTGACGGCAGCCAGCTTCTTCTTGTTCTTGTCATAGTCCTTTCGGTCAAGGAGATACAGGTCGCTACAGCCCGTGTCGAAGAGCGTTTTTAGTTTCACACCTGGGGCTGGGCTGATGGTTACGTATGGCGCGTAGTGATAATTCTCGTATTTTATTGCCTCGCCCTGTTCTGCATCGAAGAAGTCCTTGCGGTCGGTGATAATCAACTGCTTTGTGGCCATGTCAATCTTTGCGGCAAGTCCCTGGCTGAACAAAGCAAAGCCTATTACCGCGTCGTGGCGGAAAGACCGTGAAAGTACAGATGAGGGCGCTTCTGTCACTGCGTAGTCGGAAATCTCCACCGAACCGATGGTGAACGGCGGCAGGGTGACGGTACGGACTGATGTCCTCTGCCCGGCGCCATCTACAGACTTCACATCGCCAAGAACCGTCTGATGACTTACGGCTCCGTTCTCATAAATCACTCCGAATCCGCTGCCTGTGTCCAGTTTGAAGAGGCGCGTCTGATCTCCAATCTTAACGGGGATAAGAATCTGTTGCTGACGGTCTATGACAAGTTGTATCGTGTCAGCGAAGTCGGTACGCGACAAGCGGAAACGATGTTTCCCGAGGTCGAACTTGCGGGCAAATCCAAAGATGCTGACGCAAGTGAGCGCTATGAAAAGGGCAAATCTCCGCATCGTGGCTATTCAATGGTCATAAAATAGCACAACTTATAAAATTGGAAGAGGTGGAGACTCGGATGGCGGCTGAGGAGGTTGCGGCGAATGAGATTGCGCGAGGAGTTGAAAATCTTGAGCGTTGCGGGTGCGAGGCCGCGCTTCCTGAGCCACTTGGCAGTCTGTGCCAGAGTACTGTAATCTGTCGCTTTGCCACCAAGCTTGTGCAGGGTGCGCAGAGCTGTCTCCGTCTTCCCGAGGAATTCCTCGTTGGTGTCTATACCCATGTGAACCAACGGGTTTTCTATATGCGTGATCTGAATCCCGTGCGATTCCAGTACAACTCCAAAGAGCATATCTTCATAACCGTATTCGGTGCATCGCTCGTCGAATCCGCCCACTTCGTGGAACAGCTTAGCATTGACCAGGAAATTGAATGTGCTGAGCTGACGGTTGGGGTGAGCCGAACGCTGGGCTGCCAGACGGTGGCGGTCGGCGCTGCGCTCGTATCTGTATCTAAGCGTTCCCTGTGGGTTCGGGTTCTCGGCAGGAGTCCGCAGTCCTCCGCAGACTGCTTTCGCCTTTCTTATTACCTGCAGATAGGGTAGGAAAGAGAAGTCGTAATCCACTCGGGCGTCGCTGTCAACGAACAGCAGCCAATCTCCGTGGGCGGCTTTTGCCATGCGGTTACAGATATATGCACGCCCCTCGTTTACCGGACTGTGCAGTATGCGCACACGTTTCCATTGCGATACCTCGTCCATCCACTCCCGTTCTTCAGTTGAA
>Ga0310691_10004835_pt1 | contig 14974 bp, 7 predicted proteins | sample 176DNAGHGlowgp2_FD_203887 | JGI IMG/M metagenome (GOLD analysis project Ga0310691, IMG submission 203887) | Sheep rumen microbial communities from Palmerston North, Manawatu-Wanganui, New Zealand - 1766 DNA GHGlow gp2 (v2) (version 2) | ecosystem: Host-associated > Mammals > Digestive system >... | reverse complement strand
ACAACGGTGAACTTGTAGAAGTAGTGGCGAGTGTCGAAGTCGATGTTGTCAGGATCGAGGTTGGCTTCATCGCAACGCTCTTGTAGCAGATGGCGCAGTTCTTCGCTCTTCTCGAAAATCTCGCTATAGTTAAGACACTTGATAGCTTCTTTGACCGTGCTGACGGGTGTGGCTTCTGGGTCATCGGCATTAACGGTGTCGATGATGAGTTGTTTGATGCGAGTTACTTCCTCATCGGTGAAGTGGAAGAATGCCTCGTTGTGATTGCACACGTCGTCAAGGGTGTTACCTTCAGCCCAGTAATAGGGCTTGCGCTCCTTCTTGTTGTAGAAATAATCACGTGCCTGGCTCTCTGCCTTTGCCTTACGCTGTGCAATAAACTCTTTGTAATTGATAAGTTCCATATTACTTTGTATTTTTAAACGTTGATTCAAATATCTGGTGCAAAGGTACGAAATGATTTCCTATTTTGCTTTCCAATTATACCTATAACATTCATAACTTCTCCTTTATAGATGATGACAATGCCACTATGATTACTTGCGAGCATTGGGTGATAAAGGGACGGGCGAAGCATCGTAGGTCTTAGTGATGTTCAGTCCATACTGCTCGTTTAACTTCTGAGTTCTATGGATTATTGGGCGAAGAACGCGAGGGTGATAGGACGGCGTGATGGTTAAAATCGTGCGAAAAACGTTAACTTCGTGTTAACATCTTGGATGAGGGCAGGCAAGGGCTTACCTTTGCGCGCAAAACAATGATACAAGCCTATGTCATCCCTCGTTAACAAGCTTCGCGCTTGGGCATCGCGTGCCCACTCTCTCTTCCGTAGTCAGTCCGACGTCCAGCCTGGTGCTTCCCAGTCCGACCCCGTCCAGTCCGACGTCCCCCAGCCCGACCCCCTTCTGCAGGAGGTTGTCGCTGCCATTGCTGGCCTTAATGCCGCAGTGGCCACCCTGAAGGCAGAGTTGCAGGAGATGAAAAAGGAGGCACAAAAGACCGTGGGAGGGGCCGGGTTGTCTTCTCTCCCCACCTCCCCTACTCGACGGCTTCGCCCAGCAGGGTGGCACTGGTGCTGCCGACGATGCGGACACGGACGGTCTGGCCGATGTGGTGGCTGCCCTTCGGGAACACCACCATCTTGTTCTGCCCCGTACGACCGCAGAGCTGTTCACGGCTGCGCTTGGAGAAGCCCTCCACCAGCACATCAAACTCGTGGCCCTCGTCCTTCTTGTTCTGCTGAGCTGAGATTTCAGTCTGCAGGGCGATGAGCTCGTTCAGACGACGCAGCTTCACCTCCTCTGGCACATTGTCAGGCAGATGCTTCGAAGCGTAGGTGCCCGGGCGCTCACTGTACTTGAACATGAAGGCCGAGTCATAGCCCACCTCGCGCATCAACGAGAGGCTCATCTGGTGGTCCTCTTCCGTCTCGCTGTGGTAGCCCACGAAGATGTCAGTCGAGAGGCTGCAGTCAGGGATGATGCGGCGGATGGCACTGACGCGGTCCATGTACCACTCACGCGTGTACTTACGGTTCATCAGTTTCAGGATGCGGTCCGAGCCGCTCTGCACAGGCAGGTGGATATGATGGCAGATGTTGGGCATCTCGGCGATGACACGCAGGGTGTCGTCGCTCATGTCCTTGGGATGGCTGGTGGTGAAACGGATGCGCATCTCAGGGACAGCCTCGGCTACAAGGCGGAGCAGCTGAGGAAAAGTACCTTCACCCCTCCACATATATGAGTTCACATTCTGTCCCAAGAGCGTCACCTCCTTGTAGCCACGGTCACGCAGGTCGCGCACCTCGCGCAGGATGCTCTCTACGTCGCGTGAGCGCTCGCGCCCACGAGTATAGGGCACGATGCAGTAGTGGCAGAAGTTGTTGCAACCACGCATGATGCTGACGAAGCCACTGATGCGCCGTCCCAGACCAATGCGCTGCGGCACGATGTCGCGGTAAGTCTCTGTGGTGCTCAGCTCGATGTTGATGGCCTTGTGGCCCGTCTCAGCCTGTGCGATGAGGTCAGGCAGCGACAGATAGGCATCGGGCCCAGCCACGAGGTCGGCACCATACTTATATAGAAGGTCGTCCTTGACGCGCTCAGCCATGCAGCCCAGCACGCCGATAATAAGGGTGGAGGGTGACTGGTGGAGGGTGGAGGGTGACTCCTCCTTCAACCTTGCCCGGCGCAGTGCGGCGAGAGTCTCCAGCCGGTGGAGGATTTTCTGTTCGGCATTGTCGCGCACCGAACAGGTGTTGAGGAACACGGCATCGGCATCGTCAATGGTGTCTGTCGTCTCATAGCCAGCCATCTGCATCACCGAGGCCACCACCTCTGAGTCGGCCACGTTCATCTGGCATCCGTATGTTTCTATCAGCAGTTTTTTCATTGTTCTATAATTGTTCCGTAAGGTGCAGTTCCAAGGTTGTTCCAGAGGCTGAGCTGAAGGTGCCCACATAGAGGTGGCCCTCAGGCATGATGCGGAAGGTGTAGGTAGTGTTGTCGGCACGGCCGGTAAGGCGGATGGCGCCGCCGGCCATGGTGCCGCTGACATTCATCGTGGTGCCCGAGGTCAGATTTGTGTAGGTGCCGCTGACCTGTTCGCCATCAATGTTGAGTTCCAGCCTGAGCGGATAGCCGTCGGCATCGCCGTTGAGCACCAGCTGGCTTGGGCCAACGGGGGCAGCGACCTCCACGGCCTCCTCAGCCTCCTCAGGCGCTGCGTACTGCTCTTCATCCTCGTAGACGTCAGCACTGGCATCATAGGTATCCTCGTCAAGGGCGGCTTCCTCCTCGTCATCCATCTCTTCCACATCCTCCACCGTCTCCTCATCGTCCTCGTCGTCGGCATGGCTTTTCTTATTGTCCTTTCCGAACAGGAAATAGGCACCTGCACCCAGACCGCCCAACAGTAATCCGACAATCAGGACGATGAGCCATGTACGACCACCGCCCTTGCCGTCATTGGCAGGCTTGCCATTCACAGGCTGTGTGGCAGGCTCATCCTTGGGTCTGAATCGCGTCTGTTCTTGCGTGTCATCGCCTAAGGGAATGCCGAGCGGACGCCCTAAGGGTGGACGCTGTGGAAGATTATTGTCGCTGTTGTCCATAGGAACTATTCGAAATAAAGGGTTAAGACAATCATTTTGCTTTGCGCCATGTCGACGCTTCGTGCGAAGGCGCGCTTGGTGGCGTCGGTCAGCTCGTTGGCATGCTTACTGTCAAACGCATCAGTGAGGCTGAAACAGAACTTCAGCTCTGGTATGAGCTTGAAGAAGGGCAGGTAGTAGTCGCAGCCCAGTCCCACCTCAAACATGGTGTCAAAGCGCTTCAGGTGGATGTAGTCCTGGTCCTTGGCCGTCAGGTTCAGCATCGGGCTGACTCCAGCCAGCACGTAGGGCCGATAGTTGTTGAAACGCTCAGCTGAGAACTTCACGTCGACGGGGATGGCGATGTAGGTGTTCTTCATGTCCTGCGTGGTCAGCCGCGGCGTGCCTGCGTCGTTCAGGTCCTGCATGTCACGGAAGGTGAGGCGCTTGGACCCGAAGTGCATGGTGGGCGTCACACGCAGTGCCAGGTGCTGCGACAGCCGCATGTCAGCCACCACGCCAACGCTGAAGCCCGGGTTCCACGTGTCGGCATCGCACAGCACGGTGCGCTCCTGCGTCGTCTGCTCATCGCCCTCCCCCTCGGTGATGAGCTGTGGTCCCACATTGCGGAACTCAACATCCTGTAGGTTCAGACCTATGTGTATGCCAAAATGCAAGGGGCGCAAGTCGATGTACGGCTTGTTCTGCACCTTGCGTTGCTGTGCCATGGCCACCACGGCCACGACCATGAGCATGAGGACACCGATGAATCGTTTCATCATTACTATATCTAATAACGCAAAACTCGCGGTCTTATTGCATCGGAATCTATTTCGACAATGTATAAATTAGAAAAAAATCTACCTAAAAATGATGGTAATTCCCAAAAAGTCCTTACCTTTGCATCCACAATTTTTAGTATAACTAACCATTTAAACGAACAAAAGATTATGGCATACGTAATTGGTGACGACTGTATCTCTTGTGGTACATGTCAGGGTGAGTGCCCCGTCGAGGCTATCTCTGAGGGTGCTGATAAGTACGTGATTGACGCTGATGCATGCACTGAGTGCGGAACCTGCGCAAGTGTTTGCCCGTCAGAAGCTATCAGCCTTGGCTAAAGCTCTTTAAGAGAGAAGCAACTCTTCCAAAAGACATTTTCCCTGCAATGCCCTTCAGCGGTATTGCAGGGAAAGTTTTTTTTACACTTTTTCTCCCTTTTTTTTGTTCGTTCTCATTTTTTGTGCTATCTTTGCAACGGCTATCTGATGCGAATCAGCTTCTTGCCACCATGAACAACCACTTGAAATCTATACATTATTTTTTACTAACTATCAACTGTATGAAGAAAAGCTTTAGGAAAGCAGCGCTACTCATGGGCGCACTCTCGCTTGCGGGAGGGTGGTGTCCTGCGGTAGCCTCAGCTGCAAGCCCGGCGCCAGGTGCCCAGGAAGTGCAGCAGCAAAAGAAAGTTTCCGGTACCGTGAGCGACGCCATGGGCCCCGTCATCGGAGCCTCGGTGATGGAGAAGGGTACTGGCAACGGTGCCATCACCGACTATGACGGCAACTTCTCGCTCAGCGTGAAGCCCGGGGCCACACTGGTCATCACCTACATCGGCTACATGACGCAGGAGGTGAAGGTGGGCAGCGAGAGCCACATCAGCGTCACGCTGCAAGAGGACCTCAACTCGCTCGACGAGGTGGTCGTCGTGGGCTACGGTGTGCAGAAGAAGAAGCTCGTCACCGGTGCCACGGTGCAGGTGAAGGGCGAGGACATCATGAAGCTGAACACCACCAACCCGCTGCAGGCCATGCAGGGCCAGACGCCCGGTGTGAACATCTCGTCGACCTCGGGCCAGCCTGGCAGCGACATGAAGGTGCGCATCCGTGGCTTGGGCACCATCGGCAACGCCAGCCCCCTGTACCTCATCGATGGTGTGGGCGGCGACATCTCGACCGTCAACCCTGCCGACATTGAGAGCATCGACGTGCTGAAGGACGCCGCCTCGGCCGCCATCTATGGTGCGCAGGCCGCCAACGGCGTGGTGCTCATCACCACCCGCAGCGGTAAGGAGGGCAAGGCTACCCTGTCCTTCGACGGCTACTACGGTGTTCAGAATGTGGCTCGCAAGGCCAAGATGCTCAACGCACAGCAGTATATGACCATCATGGACGAGCAGGCCGTGAACTCAGGCAACGCTGTCTTCGACTGGGCCAACATCGAAGGCATCCGCGATGCCAACGGCAACATCTACGACACCAACTGGATTGACAAGATGTTCAAGGACAACGCCGTGACACAGAGCTACAACCTCGGCGTGACGGGCGGCTCGGCCACCTCGACCTATGCCATGACGCTGGGCTACCTGAACCAGGAGGGCATCGTCGGCGGCAGCGAGGTGTCTGACTACTCGCGCTACAACTTCCGCATCAACTCTGAGCACAAGGTCATCAAGGACCTGCTGAAGGTGGGCGAGCAAGTCAGCTTCATCTACACCAAGTCGACCGGCATCGGTGTGGGCAACCAATACAACAACACGCTGCGCGGCGCCTTTAACACGGCCCCCATCCACCCCGTCTACGGCGAGAACAGCATTGAGGGCAATCCCTATAACGACACCAGCAACTCGGGCTGGTACAACGGCGATGGCAACCCCTACGGTGCGATGATGATGAACACCAACAACGAGAACCGCGGCTCTACGCTCAGCGCCAACGTCTATGCCGAACTGACGCCGCTGAAGGGTCTGAAGCTGCGCACCGTCTTCGGTGCCGTGGCCGGCAGCAGCGAGTACCGCGCCTTCACGCCCATCTACAAGTACTCCATCTACTCCTACGGCGACCACACCAGCGTGAGCCAGAACCAGAACCGCTCCATCGGCCTGACATGGACCAACACGGCTCAGTATGACTTCAGCCTGCAGGACCACGCTTTCAACGTGCTGCTCGGCATGGAGTCGTACCGCTATGAAGGCACCTACGTCGGCGCTGGCCAGCGCGACCTGAAAGAGGGCTTCGACACATGGCCCTACGCCTACATCAGCAACGGCACGGCAGCCACCTCTGGCGACGGTCTGTCAGCCAGCGGCAATCCCCACGGCGACAGCCGCTCGGTGTCCTACTTCGGACGCTTGGGCTGGAACTGGAAGGAGACCTACATGATTAACGCCACGCTGCGCCGCGACGGCAGCTCTAACTTCGCCCCCGGCCACCGCTTCGGCTGGTTCCCCTCCGTCTCGGCCGGATGGACGCTGAGCAACGAGAAGTTCCTGCAGTCAGCATCCTCATGGCTGGAGTTCCTGAAACTGCGCGTCAGCTGGGGACAGGTGGGCAACGCCAACATCGCCGCCTACCAGTATCTGGCCCCCATCAAGAACACCAACACCCACTACTTCTTCGGCAACGACATCACCACGGCCTCGGCCACGCTGGCTAACTACTGGGGAGCCTTCCCCTCGCGCCTGGCTAACCCCGAGGTGACATGGGAGACGTCTGAGCAGACCAACATCGGTCTGGACGCACGCTTTCTGCGCGGCCGTCTGAACTTCAACTTCGACTTCTACATCAAGAACACGAAGGACTGGCTCGTCCAGCCCCCCATCCTGGCCACGGCCGGCACCGGCGCTGCCTACATCAACGGCGGCGACGTGAAGAACACCGGCGTGGAGCTGTCGCTGACATGGAACGACCGCATTGGTCAGGACTTCAGCTATAACGCTGGCTTCAACCTGGCCTACAACAAGAACGAGGTGGGCAACATCCCCACCGAGGACGGCATTATCCACGGCTCCAGCTATGTGCTCTACGACAACGCTCCTGAGATTTACCGTGCCAAGAACGGCGAGCCCATCGGCTACTTCTGGGGCTTCAAGACCGCCGGCATCTTCCAGAACCAGCAGGAGATTCAAGACTGGATTGCCGCCGGCAACGGCGTGCTGCAGTCAAACGTGCAGCCAGGCGACGTGAAGTACTACGACGTGAACCACGACGGCCAGATCAATGACGACGACAAGGTGAACCTGGGCAACGGCGTTCCCGACGTGACGCTGGGCTTCAACCTGGGCTTCAACTGGAAGGGCCTCGACTTCGCCGTGGTGGCCAGCGGTGCCTTCGGACAGCAGATTGTGCAGTCCTACCGCGGCTTCACCAACACCAAGGCCAACTACACCACACGCATACTCAACCGCTGGACCGGCGAGGGCACCTCAAACGAGATTCCCCGCGTGACGGAACAGAACATCAACTGGCAGTTCTCCGACCTCTTCGTACAGGACGGCGACTACCTGCGCATCTCTAACATCACCCTGGGCTACGACTTCGCCAAGCTCATCAACCTGAAGGCCATCTCGCAGGCTCGCCTCTATGTGCAGGTGCAGAACGCCTTCACCTTCACCAAGTACGACGGCATGGACCCGGAGATTGGCTTCGGCACCGACAACTGGGTGTCGGGTGTCGACGTGGGCTACTACCCCCGTCCGCGCACCGTACTGTTTGGCGTCAACCTGAAGTTCTAACCTAATAACGACTTTACGACAATGAAGAACAAGATATTTTTCGCAGGGACGCTTGCCCTGAGCCTGGGTCTGACGGCCTGCACAGACAGTTTCCTCGACACGTCGTCGAAGACGGAGTCGAACACCGGAACATTCTATTCCTCTGAGGGCGATGCCTACCGTGCCCTCATCGGCTGCTATGACGGGTGGCGCCAGACCAACTCGGCTCCTGGCGTGGGTTTCTATGTCGCCTCCGAGGTGATGAGCGCCGAATGTTTCGGTGCCACGGGCATCGGCGACGGGCGCGGCTATCAGGCCATCGACCGCTTCGACATCTCGCAGTCGCCCTCCGACCTTAACCTCTACGAGACCGACTGGAAGAACTACTACGCCGGTGTGTACCGTTGCAACGAGCTCATCTCGCGCCAAGACCAGATTGCCTGGAAGGAGACCGACAGCAAGCGCGGCGAGTACCTGGGCCAGGCCCACGCCATCCGTGCCCTGCTCTACTTCGACATGGTCCGCCTCTGGGGCAGCATACCCCTGCTGACGGTACCCACCAGCGAGAACGTACCGCAGTCGGAGCCGGCCGAGGTGTTCAAGGTCATCGTCAGCGACCTGAAGTATGCTGCCGAGAACATTCCCGCCTCCACCGCCGCCTACGACGGCCACATCACGAAGTATGCCGCCGAAGCGCTCCTCGCGCGCGTATACCTATATTATACTGGCTACTACGGAGCCGAGCCTGAGGGTCTGACGAAGGCCGAGGCCCTGGCCGCCGTCGAGGATGTCATACAGTCGGGCAACTACTCGCTGGTACCTGAGTTCAAGAACCTGTGGCGACCCTCCTCAGGTGTGCGCACCGACAAGAGCGCCGACGTGGCCACTGCCGACGACTTTATCCGCCTGACGGGCACCTACGCCGGTGACGACAACCCCGAGGTGCTGCTGTCCATGAAGTTCACCTCAACGCAGGACTACAACGGCAACAACGACGGCAACCGCTGGTTGGTGATGATGGGTGTGCGCACCCTCGACAGCCAGACCAAGCCCTTCGGCTACGGATGGGGCTCGTGTACGGTCAGCCCGGCGTTCTACGCCTCCTACCTCACTGGCGACACACGCCGCGATGCCTCCATCATCAACCTGGCTCAAGACGGCTACGACGTGGCCGAGCAGGCCAAGGACCAGCGCGAGCAGACAGGCTACACCGTGAAGAAGTACACCCCGATGGTCTACAGCGACGGCACCTGCTCGAACAGCTCCTTGGAGCACACCCAGGGATTCCAGGAAGGCCAGTACCAGGACTACGTCATCATGCGCTACGCCGACGTACTGCTGATGGCCGCCGAGCTGGGCAGCCCCAACGCCCTGACCTACTTCAACCAGGTGCGCGACCGTGCCTTCGGCAACGCCGACCACCGTGTCACCGCGCTCACGCAGGATGTCATCATGCAGGAGCGCCGCTGGGAGTTCGCCTTCGAGAGTATCAACTACTGGGACCTGCTGCGCCAGGGCATCGACAAGGCAGCACAGCAGCTCACCCTCAACCTCGACGTGGTGAGCGGCGGCACGCCTGACAACATTACCATCACCGCCGAGAAGGTGCGTGCCACACGGGGCATGAGCCAGATTCCCTACAACCAGATTGTCCTCTCTAACAACGTGCTGAAGCAGAACGCTGGATGGTAAGCAAGAATAAATAACAACCAAGAAATGATACGCATTATGAAAAAGAACATATTATCATATCTACTGTTTGCGGCCGTGGCGCTTCCCCTTGGGGGAGTAGGCGGGGGCTTGCTCACCTCCTGCTCGCCTGAGGACAACTCGCTGGGCAGCAAGGACCTCAGCGCTGCCGACCTGGCCCAGGGCATCGCCTACACCGTCACCGTCGATCAGGCCACGAACACCGTTCACCTGAAGAGCCTGCTCGACAGCAAGTACACCGTGCTGTGGACACACCCGCAGGGGCGCAGCCAGGCCAAGGAGCTCGACGTGCAGATACCCTTCGGCGGTGACTACCAGGTGACCTTCGGCGTCGAGACACGCGGCGGCGTCGTCTATGGCGAGCCATACGCCTTCACCATCAACAACACCAACCCCGACCTGCTCACGGGCGACCTCTGGACGCTCATCTCAGGCGGTGTGGGCAAGTCGAAGACATGGGTCCTCGACCTTGACGAGAACGGCGTGAGCAAGTACTTTGCCGGACCTATGTACTTTGCCGGCACCGATGACAACTGGGCCACCAACCACGGTGGAACGGCCCCCGAGGGTGCCGACTCGTGGAGCTGGAACGCCGACTGGGCGGGCAACAGCTGGATAACGCCTGCCATGAACTTCGGCACCATGACCTTCGACCTCGAGAACGGTGCCAACGTCGTGGTCAACGACCTGGCCAATGGTGCCAACTACAAGGGCACCTACCTCATTGACACGGAGAACTACACCATCTCGTTCAGCGATGCCAAGATGCTGCACCTGGCCAGCTACGACGGCATCGTAGTGAACTGGAGCGGCGACCTGCGCCTGTTCTCGCTGACCGAGCACACCATGCAGATAGCCGCCCTGCGCGACCCTGTCCTCTCTGGCGAGGGTGCATGCCGCCTGGTGTTCAACTTCATCAGCAAGGAGGCTTACGACGACCCGTCGCTCCTGCCTGGTGCCGGCGGCAGCAGCACGTTCCAGGAGCAGCCTGTCAGCGACCCCGCCTTTGACTCGCTCAACGACCAGCTGGCTGTCACCACCTTCAGCGCCATGACCTACAAGGTCAACGAGGACGCCCCCTACGACTGGCTGTGGTGGAACGGTGCCACGGGCGCATGGCAGAGCAACGGCTTCAGTGACAAGAGCGAGTACCCCTCATGGGCACCCATCCCTGAGGGCTACGACGAGATAGCCCTGACGCTTGAGAAGACCAGCGACGACGGTGGCGAGTACAGCGCCGTGCTGACTGGCGGCAGCGAGGTGGCCGGCAAGTACACCCTGAGCGGCAACACCATCACCTTCGACCAGGAGCTGGACTTCATCACCGCCGCCACCAATCGTGTAAAACCCGTACAAATCAAGGGCACCACCTTCTACGTCATGGCGCTCGACCGTGAGGAGGGCATCCTGCAGCTCGGTGTGCCCGACGGCACCAACGCCGCCGGACAGGTCAACCAGTATGTCGTGCTCAACCTCGTGGCCCAGCCCATCGGCGGCAATGCCGATGCCGGTCCCACGAAGCTGCTCTTCGACAACGCGAAGTTCTTCTACGGCGACATTGAGGACAACGGCAACTTCCGCCTTGAGCTGTGCAACCAGTACGGCTTCAACGGTGGCCAGACCTACAACGACCCACCCTTCAACGCCGACAAGCTGAAGTTCAAGCAGGAGCTGAGCGTCACCTTCACCATCAGCGGCCTGGGCACCCTGACGGCACCCGCCACCGCCTGCATCGGCTCGAGCATCGACTGGAGCTTCGACGGCAGCGATGTGGCTGACACACACGTCACCCACCAGAACGCACAGGTCACCGGCGACGGCACCTACACCGTGAAGCTCATCAGCGACGGCACCAAGTTCACCAGTGCCAACCTCAATGTCTTCACCGTCGACATCCTCGGCGTGGCCGACAAGCTCGACGGGCAAGATGCCACCTACATCCAGGCTGACGGCGTCACGGGCAAGTGCCCCAATGTCACGGCCACGGTGACAGAGATGACTGTACTGTAATTTTTACTCACCCTAAATGACTATCACACACATGAAGAACAAGATATTATCCGGCCTGCTGGCCATGCTCGCAGTGTGTTTCCTCGGCGCTTGCTCTGAGGAGGACGACTACACTGCTGCCACAGGCGCACTCGTCAGCGGCGTCACCACCGGCTCGTCGGAGGTGACGGCCAACACGGCCACGGTGCACGCCACCGTCAACGGCGACCTCTCGAAGGTGGCATCCACCTCCTATCAGGTGTCCTTCCGCTTCGGCTCCTCGGCCGATGCCATGAGCGCCACGCCCACCTCGCTCAGCGGCCAGGAGTTCTCCCTCACCGTCGACGGGCTGGCTGAGAACCACACCTACTACTATCAGGCACAGCTCACCCTGCAGGGCAAGGTGACCTACGTGGGCGAGGTGAAGACGCTCGTCACCACCGACGCACAGGTGGCCACCGCCGATGCACAGCTGCTCAGCGGCACAGCCATCGGTGCACAGCTCGGCGGCACGGTGAGCAACATGCCGACGTCGGGCGACCTCGTCACCGGTGTGGCCATCGCTGCCACAAGCGACGTCGAGGCCGTGCGCAACGGGCTCATCCTGACCACCCCTGAGGCCACAGCCGCCATCAGCTTGCAGAAGCAGGGTCTGCTGCCTGGCAAGACCTACTACTACGCCGCCTTCCTCAACCTCGGTGCCGGCACCGTCTACGGCGATGTGAAGTCGTTCACCACGCCTACCCATGCGCTCGACGTCAATACCGACTTTGTCGACCTGGGCCTGAGCACGAAGTGGTGCAAGTTCAACGTTGGCGCCACGGCCGAGACTGCCCTTGGCGGACTCTTCGCCTTCGGCGACCTCACGGGCGTGAATCCTTCGATGGATGCCGAAGACTATGCCTCGGCCGACATCTACCGCACAGCTCAGGACGTGGCCAACGCCACCTACCAGCAGACCACGCTGCCCACGGCAGCCGACTTCGAGGAGCTGTTCCAGCGCTGCTCGTATGAGTGGACGACGAAGGGCGATGTCAGCGGTCTGGAGTTCACTGGTCCCAACGGCAACAAGCTCTTCCTGCCCGCCGCCGGCGAGCGCAACGGCAGCGACGTCAGCGGCGAGGGCACCCTCGGCGCCTACCTCACCGGCACCTACAACCAGTCGGCAGCCTGCCTCTCCTATCGTTTCTCGCAGAACGGCGGCGGCAAGTCCACCTCAGCCACCTATACGGCACTCTCCGTCCGTCCTGTCTCCACGGCCAAGAACGTAGCCTTCAACAAGGCGCTGCTCATCAACACCTGGCACATCGACCTCAGGGCTGACGGCAGCCATGCCCGCTTCGAAGGCCCCATGTACTTCTACGGCACTGACGACTCATGGGCCACCGTCACCAACGACGAGCCTGTGGTGGGCGACAGCTGGAGCTGGGCACCCGACTATGCCGGCAACACCTGGATTGTGGGCGAGGATGCACGCGACTTCGGCACCATGACGTTCACTGACGACGGCAAGGTCAGCGTCACCACCGTTGCTGCCGACGGCACCGCCACCACTGCCGAGGGCACCTACACCGTCGACGAGACGGCCAAGACCGTCACCCTCAACGGTGTCGACCTGCTGGGCCTGCCCAGCCAGATTGGCAAGACGCGCGACGCCCGCACGGCATTGAAGGTGCTCTCGCTGACCGAGGAGAGCCTGCAGATTGGCATCCTGCGCGACCCTGACCTCAGCGGCGAGGGTCCCTGCCTACTGGCCTTCAACTACGTATCCGACATCCTCTACGGAGGCATCGAGGTGCAGTTCACCATCTGCGACACCAACTGGGCCAGCTCCTGGCCTGACGCCATCACGCGCGTCGCCATCACGGACATCGGCAAGCAGCAGGTGGCCACCTTCAGCGGCAGCCGTGCCAACGGCATGATTGTGCTGCTTGAAGCCATCAACATGGTCGCCAAGTTCCCCAACTACATGATTCGCATTGACGACATCAAGGTCGACGGACAGAGCATCGCCTTTGACCCATCGAAGTTCCTCTATGGTGACATTGAGAACAAGGGCAACTACCGTGTGGAGATGTTCAACATCTACGGCGCCGGAACGGCCAATGACACCCCCTTCGGCGGCGACGACCACGAGAAGGTGGATGCCTTAGCCTGCAACGAGAAGGTGGAGGTCTTCTTCACCATCGTCAGCCAGCCGGAGGGCGTCATCGGTCTCACCGTTTGCGACAGCAACTGGAACTCGACATGGCCCGACGCCAACACCCTCTTCAGCGCCTTCGACGGCTTCAAGCCCGTCAGCGGCCGTGACTACACCATCAGCTATGATGGTGCACGCGCCAACGGCATGATTTACCTCGTCGAGGCCAAGGGGCTGAAGACCGCCTTCCCCAATGCCAAGATGTCGCTCAAGAGTGTCACCGTCGACGGCACGCCCCTGAGCTTCGACGCTTCTAAGATTCTCAGCGGCGACCTGGAGAACAACGGCACGTACCGCATCGAGCTGTACAACACATACGGTGGCTCGCGCGGCAACAGCGCCTTCGAAGGCGAGACGGCCGACGGCATCGTCCCCGCTCTGGGCTTCAACAATAACATCACGGTGACAGTCACCCTCGACAGTCTTTTCTAAACCATGAGTAAACACATAAAAAACTTCATTCTGCTGATGGTGGCCCTCGTGGCCACCACAGCTTTTGCGGCCTGCGGCGATGATGACGACGCCCCGGGCGGCACCTCAGTGAGCGGTCTGAAGCTGACCGAGAGCACACTGACCTTCACACGCCAGGGCGGCACGCTCACCTTTAGTGCACAGGCTCCCACTCAGGTCACGGCCACCAGCGACCAGGCTTGGTGCACCGTCACGCCCGGCACTATGTCGGCAAACCTGAAGGTGACACCCATCACCGTCAGCGTGACACCGATGACCACAGAGACCGCCGACCGCACCGCTACCATCACTGTCAGCGCCGGCTCGCAGTCGGCCACCGTCAGCGTGACGCAACAGTCCGGCGACGTACTGACCCTGACCACCACTGCCTATGAGGTGGGTGCCGAGGGCGGCAGCATCGTCGTCAGCCTCACCGCCAACGGCGACTACTCGGCCCAGAGCAGCGCGCCATGGCTCACCGTGGCCGACAAGGGCAGCAGCAACATGACGCTCAGCGCCGAGGCCAACAGCGGTGGCGCACGCCAGGCCACCGTCACCCTCAGCCTGGGTCAGCTCACGGCCACCCTCACCGTGGCACAGGCAGCCGGAAAGACCGGCATCAGCGCCAAGGCCACCGACATAGCCAAGCTGATGTATCCCGCATGGAACCTGGGCAACACCATGGAGCCACCCTCGAACTCGCTCAACGCCGAGACCACATGGCAGAGCACCCGCACCTCGCAGCAGGTTATCGACTACGTCAAGTCGCTCGGCTTCAAGGCTGTGCGCATACCCTGCTCATGGCACGCACACGCCACCAACGGGCAGATAGACCCAGCCTGGACAGCACGCGTAAAAGAGGTGGTCGACTACTGCATCAATGACGGGCTCTATGTCATGCTCAACGACCACTGGGACAACGGGTGGATTGAGACCGACGGCTTCAGCGACCTCAGCGAGACCAACGTCAGTGCCAAGGCCGAGATGCTCAAGACGCTCTGGACGCAGATAGCCACCACCTTCCGCGACTACGACGAGC
>Ga0310691_10004834_pt1 | contig 14977 bp, 21 predicted proteins | sample 176DNAGHGlowgp2_FD_203887 | JGI IMG/M metagenome (GOLD analysis project Ga0310691, IMG submission 203887) | Sheep rumen microbial communities from Palmerston North, Manawatu-Wanganui, New Zealand - 1766 DNA GHGlow gp2 (v2) (version 2) | ecosystem: Host-associated > Mammals > Digestive system >... | reverse complement strand
GCGGAAAATGCAGACGCTCTCGCCGTGGTTCTTGTCAGCCAGCACGTCGCCATTCTTGAATGGACACTCGGCCTCTTTCAGTTTGCCGTCACGCCAGTACAGCCCTTGTGCGTGCAGGGCATTCAGCAGGTCGGCGGTCTCAATGCCGACGCTGCCGTCTTCTTTGATAGTGTCAGCGCCATTGCATTGCAACATGTGACATATCAGCTGTTCTAAATCAATCTTTGCCATAATTCGTGTAATTCTTGCAATCCGTATTCGTAACTATACCGTCCAGTCAAACGGCTTTTGTTTCTTTGTCTTATCCACATTGCTGATGCTGCGCAGCCCTGTGCGGATGATGCCCGCCTTGTCACTGCCGACGTGGCGCGTCAGGTACTCGTCGGGCAACTGCACGATGTAGGCCGTGTATTCCCTGCCGCCTTCGTGTTCGCACCGCTTCGTGACGCTGAATCCCCATCGGCGCACCAGCCAAAGGGCGATGTCGAGGTTGTGCTGCGTCTTGAACAGGAAGCCGTGCGAGCAGTCGTGCGTAACGCCTTCCGAAAGCGTACTGACAATCGTCGGCTGCATCATCACCATGCCGCGACGTGCATATTCCTCTTTGAACTTCTTGCGGAAGTCCTCCAGCGGAAATCTCCCCCGCAGGTAATCCATCCGCGCCTTGAAACATTCGTCTAAAAATGTCGTATTCATAATCTGTCGTAGTTACATTTCTGCCCGTAAGGGCTTTTAATTTTCTGAATAATTTTTGGATAATTTCTGCGCGACAGCGCATCCCGAAATCCGTCACTCGCGGCACGGCGGCATGTCTGGGTATTCGCATTGCGGACCGTCATCGCCGTCCTGCCAGTGCTGGCAGTCGTGGCAGGAGGCGGGAGTGTCGGTCTCCTTGTCCTTTATTGCCACACGCTGCACCTCGCGGCCCTGCAAGTCCTCGACGACAGCCAGCAGGGGGTCGCCCTCGCTGACGGCTTCCAGCTCAAACGACTTGTGCTCCCGTCCGTCGCTGCCCTTGAAGGTGATGGCCGCAAGTGTGTCGCTTTTGCCCTCGCCCCTGACGAACTGGCGTATCTGCTCGATGATGGTGTGCAGAAACTCCTGCTTCTCGCTGTCGGTATAGATGCACCGCTGACGGTAAATCATCTCCAGATACTCCTGGTTGATGCGGACGATGTAGCGGGGACGCGGCTGCTGCAACTGCTGGCGGATGATGTCGACCACCTCGGCGGTCACGTCTATCCGTTCGGGAAAGCCCGACTGCCGCCCGCCGTCGTAGGGCGTGGAGCTGATGTAAAACCGTCCGTCCTCCATCCACAGGCGGCGGTCGATGGCCACCGTCTTTGTTTCTATCTTGGCCGTCGTTGTTGTTGTTGTCTTTGTCTCTTCGTTTGCCATGATTCTAAATGAAATTCTAAATTCTAATTCTAAACTTGATTATTGCTCCCGGCCTCCCTCGCTGCTCCATCGTCCGTTCTCCTTGTCATGGTCATGTCATATACTCCGCCGATGGCACGGTCTATCTGCTTAAATCCCGTGAGGTGGCAGACGAAGGCCGCCATCACCAGCCGCGTAATGTCGTACTCTATCAGTTCAGCCGAGTTGTTCACGCCCTCCACCTCAAAGCAGTAGGGCATGGCCGCAGGGTCGAAAGCCTTGTCGCCCATGTAGTGAAACTTGGCCGTCATATACATCTTGCGGTCGATGACTACGCAGAGATCCGCGTCGATATAGTCGGGGTCGCCCTGAAATAGCGGATAGGTGTTTGTCGGCTCCCATCCGTGAGCAATGAGCCACGCCCTCGTCAGGAAGGTCAGTTCTGGTTTGAGTTCTGCCATAATTCGATGTTGTTTTGTTGTTTACTTGTTTGTTTCCTGCTCCTTGAACCCCTCGGCACGCTGCAAATCCATCGTGTAGGCCACTACCCACGGATTGTCCTTCCAGGTGCCGTGCCCGTTGATGCGGTCAATGAGGGCGGCAAAGGCTTCGCGTGGAGTGTCGAACACCCGGTTGTTCCTGCCGCTGCGCTCCATCAGGCCGCTGACGATGTAGCCGTCCAACCAGCGCTCCACACCCTCGCGCAGACAGTCCTCGTCGCTGATGTCCTGCATGTGCTCAAACCAGAGGTCGGTCATCTGCACCTGCCACGGCATCATCGTGGGGAGGGTGAACATTTTGTTTCGCCAGCCAGGCAGCTGACTGATGGGCAGATCGCCCACTTGTCTTACACCGTTCTTCACGAAATGGGCCTCCAGCAGCGTGTCGGGTTTCCATCCTGCCCGCTCGTAGGTCTGCCCCACGGCCACCACCTCGCCCAACTCGTAGGGCAGCGGCAGCTGACCGAGTTCGCGCCCGTCACCGTCCGTCACCACGCAGTCGAAGTAGAAGTCTGCCCCCGGTCGCTTGCGGAACTCCAGCTCCACGTCGCTCACGCCCCGAAACGTCTTCGGACACCTCACGATGCGCCGCGTCATCGTCTTGCGCCGCTCAATCACCGCCGTCTCCAGTCCGTAGCGTCTGTTGAATAGGATTTTCTTCATACGTCTGATTCGTTTAATTTGTAGTCGTTACTCCCCTGCGGCCTTCTGCTTGCCGTCGGTGTCGCTGTCGACGGCTTCGTTGCCTTTGCCGTACTCAAACACATCTATAATCTTCGTGTCGTCCACGGCGCAGGCTTCGTAGTCAATCATCGTGCCCGACATCACCTCGTCCACGTTCTTCATGGCGCGGTGCAGGTCGCTGGCCTGTACGAGGTAGGTCACGCGGCTGCGCTTCTCCTTCTCGGTGCGCTCGTCGATGGTGATAAACTCCAGCTTGGCCTTGTAGAAGCGGTCGGCCTGGGGGTCCTGGTCGTCGAAGAAGATTTCCTTGTAGGGTGCCTTCTTCAAGTCCTTCACCTCAAACTGACGGAGCAGCGAAGGAGAGTCAAGCTCGCTTGAGCTATCCTGAGTCGTGACGGAAGAAGGCGAAGCCAACTCGCCGCTGATGTAGGCCGACATCTCCTCGATGATGCGGTTCTCTGCCTCGGCATAACTGAGGGCATTCACCACATGCAACTCGACAACCTTCTTCTGCAGGCCGTCTTCCTGCGTCTTCTCATACTGAATCTTGGCTTCAAACCAAGTTGCTGTTCTACTTCTCATAATAGTTCCTTTCTTTTTATAATTCGTGAAATTCGTGGTCTATAAAATTCAGTCCTCCTCCGTCGGTTTGGGTTCTGATGAAGTAGGCTTGATGGTACCGTGGTCGCGTAGTTCGTTGAGCACGTCGGCCAGCGGTCGCCATGCCACCACCCGGTACTCTACTGGCAGTCGCATCATCGCGCCGCCGCCGAAGTTCAGCTCCGCAAAGCCGCTATTGAATCCCTTGCCGTCGTCCTCCCACTCGGTAGCCTGACACTTGCCGTTGTCGAGCTTCATCAGTATCTGCTCCTTGTCGCGGGGCCACTCGTCGGTAGTGCGCCACAGCGTCTCTGCGGGGTGTTCGTCGGCCCACTGTACACCGTCCACAAAATAGTCATCGCGTGTCTCGGTCAGTCCGCGCTCGCGGCGGTAGTGACTCTGAATGCAGCCAGCCTTGACCGCCTCGTGCCACCGTTTCGGGGCCATGCGGTCGTTTCTCAGTTCTTTTCCTGCCTTTTTCATAATTCGTTTGGTTTTTTTGTCGGCTTTCGCCGAGAAATTATACAAAAATTCTGTTCAAAAATTATTCTGTAAAGTCACTCTTCACTTAAAGTTTCTTCTTCCTCCAGCCGTTTCTTCTCCAGCTCCAGTTCCTTCATCTCGTCAACGACCTCGATGGTGCCGAAGGCGGGGGCGTACTGGGCACGGCCCACCTCGCGGTAGTATTCCTGGTCGGTGGCCTGGTGGAGCTGACAGAGGGAACGGAGTGGCTCGGTGCCGCCGTCGCTGATGCAGTCGTAGCGCAGGTCGCAGAGGTCGCAGGGCGAGTAGAGGGCACCGTTCTTTTTCTTCTTCGGCTCACTGGCGAGGCAGTAGGCCGTGCCCTGCTGAATGATGACGTTCAGCGGGTCGTAGTGCTCCGGCTCCGTCGGGCGGCGGCAGGCAGGCTTCGAGATGTAGTCCTCGCCGTCGATGGCCTGGCCGTGCAGTGCCTGCAGCGTGCTGTCGAGTTCCTTCTGCGTCATGGCGGCCTCGATGTCGAGGATGCGCTGCTGGATGCACTTCGTGGCCGACGCGAGGTATTGCTCCCAGTGCTTGACACGTGCGACACCATTGGCCCGCACAAGCCCAACCATCAGCAGCAGTTCCAACGCCTTGGCGATGTCGCGGTGGTAACCGTCACAGATTTCGCGCACCTTGTGACCCGTAGCCTTGAGCACGAAATACCTCATGTCGCCCCTTGCTATGTCAGCACACGTCTCGTCGGCGCAGTTGCGGCGGTAGTCGTCAATATAGAACAGCGCCTTTTTCAGATCTTCTATTTCCTTCTCGGCATCGCCCATACCCTGCTCGGGCTTCAGTCCTGCCCGCCACAGATACTTGATGGCGTTGGCAATGTCGCAGGTGTAGTGACGGATAACGTCGATACATTCTATTCCTGCGGGGTGGGCATTGTAATGGCTCGGATGTGATACGTTGTTGCTCATTGCTTCTTATATTTGCGGTTCTTCTTGGGTTGCTCGTCGCGCTGCGTGAGCTTCTTCTCCTTGTGGTCGTAGCAGTAAGTCTTGGGGATGCCGACGCGGAAGGCGAAGTTCTCTTCAATACGGGCTCCACGACTCTGTTGCCAGCCGTCGATAAGGCAGAGGGCATCGCTGCGGGAGAGCAGGGCAAGGTCGTAGCAGAGCACGAGGCGGTAGGCGATGTCGGAGCCGAGGACGCGCTGCATGAAGCGGTAAAGCCAGGAAAAACGACAGGGCCACGATCGGGCTGGGTTTACAGGGCGCAGGCCGCTCTTCTCCAGCAGCAGGGCGCAGTCGTGGAAGCGGCTGACGTTCTCGCGGAAGTCGGCGGCGGTCTGGGCAGTCATGGGGCCTGAAATATAAATCCTTTTTCTTTTCATTGTTCTTTGTTGTTTTTGGGATGGCCTGCGGCCAGTAATTATCCAAAACTATTCTTTTCGGTTTGTCTTAGTTCGCTTGCGCGAAGAAATTAAAAGAAAATTATTAAGAAAATTGAAAGACGCCTTGCGTCAGAAATTATATGTTCGTTTCTGTTTACTTACATTCATTTCAGGCTCGCAGAGCCATTTAATTTTCTTAATAATTTTCTTTTAATTTCTTCGACGAGCGAAGCGAGTTGAACTCGATTTCTGGCCGACAGGCCATCCCTAAAAATCATTTCTCAGCGTTAATCAACATTGGCATCTGCAGCAGCAGGAGGCCGGCCTTGTCGTCATCGGGCGAGAGGAGGAAGGCGCGGCTGGGGTCGGCGAGGCGCAGGCGCACGTCGTCGGTGGTGATGGCCGAGAGGAGGGTGAGCATGGTCGAGATCTTGCAGCCGAAACGCAGGTTCTCGGGGAAGGTGGTGTCGCCGTCGTTGACGATAGCCACCTGCTCGTCGGCCTGACGCGAGAAGTCGTAGTCGCTGGCTGAGAGGTTGAGCTGCGAGCCGTCGCGGTAGAAGACGACCATGTTGCTCGACTCGTTGGCGAACACCTGTACGCGGCGCAGGGCCGACGACAGCTCGGCACGCCCGATGACGAGCAGGTGGGGGTTGTTCTGCGGGATGACCGAGTTGTAGTTAGGGTAACGGTTGTCGATGGTGCGCGAGATGAGCCGTATGCCGTCGGTGGCGAACTCGATGCGCTGGGTGTCGGCGGTCATCGTCACGCTCTTGGCACCTGCGAAGGCGTTCTTCAGCGGCGCGAGCACCTGGGGCACGATGAGCACCGTGGCGCTCTGGTCGGCAGCGAACTTGCCATAGTCGAGGTAGCCCACGCCCGGCTCGATATGACGGCGGTAGAGGGAATGGCCGTCGCTGCTGACGAAGACGGCCTTGTCGTGGAACAGGTCGGCGCAGACGCAGCCCATCTGCGGACGCAATTCGTCGCTGGCTACGCAGATGCTGGCACGGATGATGTGCTGCACCAGCTCGTCGCCCTGCATCGTGAGGCGAACGAGGGGCGTGGCACCCGAGGCGGCGGCTCCTGCGGCAGAACCGTCGGACACACTACCCTCGGCGGCATTTTCAGCGGGCACGGCCACGGCGGGCAGGGCGGGGTACTCGTCGGCACTCTCTACGGGCAGCGAGAACTCGCCCTTCTGGTAGTTCACCTTCAGCAGGTTCTTCTCGGTGTCGATGGTGGCGGTGACGGGCATGGCGGGCAGCGTGGCGATGGCCTCGCGCAGGGTGCTGTGACTGATGGCTACCTGCGTGAAGGGGTCGCGGCGGTCGGGGTCAATCATTATTATCCACGGCTGGCGGTTGCCGTCCTTGTCGGTGGTGGCGCAGTCGATGGAGAGGAACTGCTCGCTGTTGCCCGACAGGAGCGTGAAGAGGTTCTGCTCCTTGCTGTAGCGCAGGACTATATCGCCCAAAATTGGCAACGAATTTTTGCTGTTGATTACTGTGCCGGCCATAGCCAGGGCTTTCTTCATCTCTGAGGTCTCAATTCTTACTAAGATTTTGCTCATTGTTGTTTTGTTTGTTTATGAAAATGGTTATTATGATGTTTTTCAGAACGGCAGGTCGTCGGGCTCTTCCTGTCCGTAGGGCATACCCGTGGCGGGGTCGGTCTGCGGCGGAGTCCATGTCTGGGCGGTCTGCACGGCGGGGCCTTGCGACTGCGACGGGTTCTGATACGACTGTCCCGAGAGGTGGCGGTCTTCTACCAGGTAGGCATCGCCCATGTCGAAGGGCGTCAGGCGGCTGATAGCCTTCGAGAGCTCGGTGCCGCGCTCGTCGGTCTGTCCCGCGAGTTCGGGCTGTTCGCGGAGCACCAGCTTCTGCAGGGCCTGACGGATGCGAGTGCGAATCTCCTCCTTCAGCGAGAAACACACCGTATAGGCCGGAATGTTATAAGGGGTTTGTGCCTCGCCCTTGCGCAGCAGCCCGTCGCGCACCGACTGGATATAAATGCCGTTGGGGTCGCGGAACACGAAGTTGGCGAAGCAGCGCAGGCCGGAACGGTTACGCTTCTGCTCGGCGCGGCTGTCCTGCGTGACTTGCAGCCCGTTGATGGCCGCTGGGATGAAGATACCTGGCACGTCGGTCACACCGTCGTCGCCTTTCACTACTACTGCCTTGGCTCCGAAAAACTTACCAAGGTCGATTGAAAATCTGTACTTTGCCATAATTATTGTTTTGATGGTTTTGCTGTGAGTTGCTCCTTGTACTCGTCCTCGATGTAGGCTTTCAGGCCGTAGAAGGTGCGGCGCTGAAGCAGGGTCGTGGAGTTGATGAGTTCGTAAATATCCTTCACTTCGTCGGGCGGCACGATGATGTGTAGGCCGCCAGTCTGGGGTTCTTTTCCGTAATGTATCATAGCTCTTTTGTTTTTAGGATGGCCTTTCGGCCAAAAATTAACCAAAAATTTAGTTCAAAAATTATTCATATTCTATCAATATGTTATACCTTCCGAGTGTTTCCTCCGCACAGATGGCAGGGGCTACCCCCTTGGCTGAGTGTATGCGCTTTGGCTGGCTGTGACAGCGGCTCAGCATAGGATTGCCGCCCTTAAAGCGCAGTTTGCTCTCAATATAGCCACAAAAAATATCGTATGTGGACTGCTCCTTTGGCAAGTCAATAATCACAATCTTGTTCATGTCCGTGCGGTAGCAAATTCTTCATTCTTCATTCTTCATTCTTCATTTAATATCGGTGCGCCGTTTTTAAGCGATTTGAGCGCGTTTTTCGCTTTCGGGCGATAAACTGTCCGTCTTTGGACTGAAAATGCCGTGACGGGCTTTTCTGTGGCTCCTGCGGGCTATTTTTATGGCGGTAGTCAATTCTTCACTCTTCACTCTTCACTTTCTGAACGACTCGCCCTCAAACCACACACGGCGGGTGATGGCTGTCAAGCGGTCCATTGTGCGCAGACGGTAGCGCTGCACCAGCTCGTCGCGGTCGAGATTGGTTGAACATAGCAGGAGCTTCTGCTTGCGCTCGCACTCATCGACAAGTTCAGAGAAATAACAGTGCTGTTCCTTGAACACCTGAGCGTCCGGCTCGGTGCCGATGTCATCGACGGCGATGATCTTGTTCTCCTTGACGATGCGCTGATACTGGGTGCGCACCTTGCCGCGAGGGTCTATCTCGTAGTCATTCATCTCCAGCGCCGTATAGCAGTTGACGTAGAGGTGTAGCTGCTCGTTGAGCAGACGGGGCAGCACATGGTGTATGAGCACCGTCTTGCCGCGACCGGGATTGCCGATGAGCATCAGCCCGCGCCCCTCGTTGTCGGTGAGCCATTGTGCCACCTCGTCATACTCTTGGGTCCACTGCGTCCGCTCACCCAGGTAGTCCACCATTGCCTCCATCAGCCGCTGACGGGCATTGCTGATGCGTATATATACCCGCTGGTCGCCGCCCTTGAAGCCGCGCTTCCGCTGGGCGGCTATGAGCCGTTGTATCTCTATGGGGTTTGCCATTTCTCTCTGTTTCGTTGTTTCGATATGTAGGTATATCGGTGTTTCGTCACCACTTGTCCTTGTATTTGTCGGGAGCGGTGCTGGTCAGCGGCACTGCCGCGCCGGGCTTGACCGTCCGCTGTCCCACCGGCACGTCGCCATGCCGCTGGCGGTAGAGGTCGCACTGCCGCAAGTACGCTTTCCAGTCGTATATCGGCTCGTTCTTCTTGCCCCGCGTCCAGTTCGACACGGTGCAGATGTCAAGGAACTCTTCTGCCGTGATGTATAGGAAAGGCTTCTGCTGCTCGCGCCGCTCGTCACAGTAGGCTTGTATGTCGTCGAGCGAGGGCGGTGCGGCAGCCACGGGTGTTTTCGCAGGTTTCTTTTTTTCGTCCTCGCGCGTAATTACCTTACTATCCTTATTCTCCTTACTACTACCATTATTATTATTATCTCTATCTCCTGGCTCTTTGCGCGACGCGCCCGCGTGAGAAACTGGTGCTTTTTCGTGTACTTTTTCAGTACCTTTTTCGGTACTTATTTCTGCACTTTTTTGTACCTGTTTTTGCACCACCTTTTTACCCCTTAATTCACTACCCTCCACCACGGCCATCGAGCCGCTGGCCTGGTCGTCGGCGATGGTGCCTTCGGGGTCGCCGTCACGGTCGAGGTCGGGCAGCGTGAAACCGTTGTCCTTATACATTCGCGGCTGCACCAGCATGTCGCCCTCGACCACTATGATACCATACTTATAAAGCTCCTGCAGACCCGCCAGAATATTCTTCTGTCGCCACGGCAAATCGTTCTTCGCCAGCATGGCCGCGAAATACGGCAAACGCTCGTATTTATCGGCAGTTGCGAGGCATTGCTGTGTCTTGCTTCTGCGCCAGTTGGGGTGTAGTTCCCAGTCCGATATTCGGTAGGCTCCGGGCTGTGGTGGCTCATTGAGTCGGCATAGCAAAAAGAAGTACACGCCAGCGGCCTGCTCGGAGAGAGCACGGCACCTGGGCGACGACAAAATGTCGCGGGTAAAGACAGGTAGAACAGGGTTACGTTTGCGTCCCATAATATAGTGAAGAGTTAAGAGTGAAGAGTGAAGAATTTGCTGCCGCTGAGTGGCAGAACTCGTGGCAAAACCCGTGCAGAATGTCGTGCAAAAACTGCGATAGTAAACGCGATAGGTTGATACATAGTTTGCATCATTCTATGTGCATTACTACGTGCGTTACTATGCACGCTTTTTTGCGCAAAAGTCGTGCATAATTGCGTGCATTTTCGTGCATAGTTTGTGCAGAAACACGTTAATTTCTGCACGGGATTTAGCATAGAGGGTAATATCGTTGTTGTCATACGTCTGTGTGTATATATTAAAAGGTTGTTGCAAGGCTGCAACGATGTTGCAGCGTAGATGGGCAGGCGGCTGTAGAAGGGTGAAAGCGGTTGCCGCCTGCGAATATCACGATGATAGCACCGTGATTTTTTGTTCCATTTCCATAAACTGCTGGAGAATAGCGAGGATGCCAATTCGTTCAAATGGCTTCCAATCGTCGGCGGCAAAGCGCTTGGCTACAGTCATTGCCGAACGCATGCCGTTGTCGCGCATATAGTCGCTGAAGGCTTGCCGGCGGCGCAAGTCGCCAAGGTAGGCCCAGAAGTCATTCGTTGTGGTGTCTGCATCGGGTAGGTCTTTCAGGTATTTCTCCTTGATGGTGTCAATGCCAGTCAGCTCCCACTGTGCAAACCCGTCACGGAAAAAGCGGTTCCAACAAAAGCCCTGCGTAGCTCCATACTGCTCCATAAGAGTATAAAGTCGTTTCTTCTCGTCTGCTGTCATGTCGGTAACGGTGAGCGGTGAGCCTGGTGTGCTGATACGTTCGATGATGTTGGTGTTCATTTCTTTTTTTTGTGTTATTTGTTTGTGTCTGCTGTTACATGGAAAATGCTGAGTGCCTGCCATGTGTACCACGATGAACGTATGCAGTCGTAAAGCGCACCGTGGGCTTGTTCGCGGGTGCCGAAGGACTCTGGTAGTGGTGGCATAGCCTCGTAACAGCGCGTGGGATCTTCCAGATATTCCTCGGCCGTGTATGGACCGTATAGCGATGGAAAGGCGTTGACAGCCTCGTAAAGGGCTGTGCGGCAATCGCGGTAGAACTTATGTGGCAGTGATATTGGGAGAAGTTTTTCGCAACCTGTAACAACAGCAGCATTGCGCAGAATGGGTATATCGAAGTCAGTCCCCTGGCACCATACATATATATGATTAGCCTTATAAATAGACTTTATCTCTCGCAGCCAGTGGTCTAAATCAACAAGTGCCGTCTTGAGGAAATAGCGATTGCTTGTGTTTAGGACGGCAGCCTTGGCTTCATCGTTCTGACTCCCCCACCACTGCGATGTCTGCGGATCAAAGTCAAATTGCCCACTGACAAACTGCTCGTTAATGTCAATAGTACGGCAAAAATGCTGTGTATCTTCAGCTGTCTTGGCATCTGTCAAAAACATTTTGCCGATGGTCTCAGCATTCCTATCCCAAGCCACTGCGGCAAGTTGCATAATGGCCGCATGAGGTGTAAGGGCTGTCGTTTCGAGGTCGATGGTAATGTCGATGATATTCATTTCCTTTATAATTATAAGTTTCTACTATGCAAGTATTTTGCGGCGCTCCTCGGCCATCTGCTGTGCAAGGTCTTCCACGGCCTTGTTGCGCATGTCGGCCAGCTCGCGCATGGCTTTCTTGGCGTGACCGGGCGTGCTGAAGATGTCGTCGCTGAAGTCCTCCACGGCCTTTATGGTGCTGTCGAAGGGCAGGTCGGGCGAAATCCACAGCTCCATGAGCTGCTGCACACCCATTTCTATATTCCGCTCCTCCAGGGAGTCGAGCGAGTAGGTGCTCACCTCGGGAGCCAAGAGCGAGAGGGCCTGCCGCCACTTCAGACTGACGCGGTGCAGGGAGAAGGGACGGTAGAGCTGTTCCACATAGTCCATCGTGAGCAGGCCCTCAAACGCCTCGTGCGCCGACTTCATGGCCCGCTGCCATACGACCACGGCCAGTTCCAGCACGTTGGCCCCGACGAGCCCCCACGCCACCTGCTCGGCATTTGGCACGCCGTGCTGCTGCAGCGACAGGCGGAACTTGTTCCATAGTGAGCCGATGAGCGGCTGGCTCTTCTGGTAGGCCAGTGCGCCCGTGCCCTCCCAGAACTCGAAGTAGGTCTTGTCGTTTATCACGCCGTATTTCCTGCGTGCTTCATCGGGCATATCACTGACGCGGAAGAAACGGATACCGTGCTCGCCGGGGTACATCAGCCGACGGCGGTAGTGGTCTTTCTCCTGTAGTGCCTGGTTGAAGAGCTGTTTTACACGCTGCTTGTAGCGGGGGTGCGGGTGCCACGGCTCTTCGGCGTAGCTGTCGTTGTCGCGCACGTCGGCAATTTTGTTCAGGCAGTCGAGCATGATGCTGATGGCGGCATTGTTGGCCACGCCCGTCATCATCTTGACGAAGCCCGCCACCTGTGCCACCGTCTGCTCCAGTTGCTGCATGGTGATACCCTTTGGGTTTGCGGCCTTGGCGACAAGGGGCTTTCCCGCAGGAGAAGCTGCGGACACGGCGGCGGTGGCTGCTGCCGATGGTGCGTCATCATCGCCGAAAGCACGACGCACGGCACCTGGCAGGTCGGGCTCGCAGTCAAATTTGAAACAGCGAACCATCTCGTCGACGAAAGCCATGCGCAGTGTCATGCGCTCGCTGTCGGTCAGGTGTTCCTCGACGGCCAGGCGGTCAGCCATGTCATAGAGAATCTTGCCCGATTCCTCGATAATCATCTTGCGGAAGGTATCGTCGGCTATCTGTTCTGCCTTGTCGATGATATGCTTCGGCAGTCGTTTCAGCAGCCGTTTCCTTATGGCAAGGAATGGCGCACTTTTCGGGATGTCCGTTTTTTGCTGTGAGAGGTTGTCCATTATAGATTTCGTTTCGTTTTAATTCGTTTCGCTTGTAAAGTTATAAAATCATTCCGAGAACTTAGTGACTGACTTCGCGGTCGAATGGCAGTGCGAGGGCTGCACGGTCGGCCATAGCGGCCACTGCGTGATACTCGTCGGGACGGGCAGGACGCTCGCCGCACAGGGCGGCAAGAGTCCGGGTGATGTATTGCGTGCGGGTCATAGTTATTTTCGATTTTTGAATTTTCGATTTACGATTTCTGTGTTCAGCCGTGCAACTTCATGCCGTATCTCTCCTTCATCAGGCGGTGCGCCCAGTCGGGGATGCTGCTCTCGTCGTGCAGATGCTCGTGCATATCGTCCTCCAGTTGAGCTTCGCTCGACTTCCGTCGCGACTCGGCAATACTCAAGCGAGCTTGGTATTGCTCTCGCTGCTCCGTCAGTTCGCGGACATACCCTTGCAGCAGACTGGCGAACTCGGCTTCCGGCACGCAGCCGCCTTGTATTCCGAAGCGGCGCTGGATATACTTCACGTCGTTGGTGAACTTGCGGTTGAGCACCATTTCCTCCTCGCCGCCACCATGCACATAGACGATGGCGAAGATGCGGGCCGCCGTGTCGCGGGTGATATAGGGCAGGCCGACGCTTTCGCAGGCAGCAATCCATTGCTCCTGCAGAGTGGTTGCTTGTTCGGTGGTCATTCTTCTTTCTCCTTATATTTATCGGGGTCGATGGGGTATTGCCTGTCCCCGTGACCCTCTGTGTGTTATATTATTTCCTTGTATCTTGTCGTGCGGTCGGCGAAGTATGCCTCGCACCAGGTCAGTCGGCCTTTCCTGTCGCGCTTGTGGTTGCGGTAGCAGATGTCGTGGCAGCCGTCCATAAAGAGCTGCATCGAGCGCTTGTCCTTCACGATGAGCCGCAGGATGGCATCGCGGTATGGTTTCTCCTGCGTCCGCCAGTCGGGGTGCTGTATCATCTCCAGCACTTTCGTCACGGCGAGCAGCGCCCCCAGATAGTACATTCCGTAGTTCTGCAATCGGTGCAGGTCGGTCGCGTCGTGCCGCTGCTGGGTAGTCTGGTTGTCTGTTGTCATTGTCGTTACTTACTCCTTGTTTTATAGTTTATCTCCGTGCTCCGACGGGCAGACGTGCGTAGATTCATACTGCCGTAGGCTCGTTTCGTTGTCTGCGTGGGGTCGTTGAGCCTGACTAACCTTATAGCCCTCCTCGCGGTGTGGGGCCGTCTGCCCGGTCGTGAGCGCGTCGATGTGTCGTTTCCGTAAACCTTACCTTTTTCTCGGAAAACCTAACCTTTTTTCTGAAAAACCTAACCTTTGCGTTTTCGGGCCTCCCGGAGGGGCCTTCTGATTCTTGGTCTATCAAGAGTGGTGCTCTTGGTCTATCAAGAGCCGGCTCTTGGTCTATCAACTCTGCCGCGCCCGCTCTGTCAATGACACCTGTAAAGGTAAGCATTTCGGCTGGCGGAAATAGGGCAGCAGGGGGCGGGGGTCAGCCGTCGCCGAAGTTACTCTGGGATGGACTTGATGGCCTCCAGTTGCAGTTGCAGCATACGGGTCTCTCTGACGCACCACTGGCGGTCGTGGTTGGGGCCGTCGCCAAAGTGCATCGTGTCGAAGCCCAGCACCCACCAGTCGTCGGGTATCGCGTCGAAGGTTGCGCCGTCGGTGATGACCTCCACCCATTGCGGGTCGTGCTGGCAGTCGCGGCGGTACTCGCTGAAGGTCAGCCCGCCCCACACGCTGATGTCCGCCACCTGATAGATGCGGTCGTAGTTCATGCCGTGCAGCGGATGGTCGGGCGGCAGGGCCACGTAGCCGTTGGCATAGCCCATGTCGTTCATGCTGATGCCCGCCTGCTCCGCCGACTTGCGGAACCGCTGCTGCGTCTCGGTCGAAAGGAATGCTATCGTCTTCATACTCTCTCATCCTCCTTTCTGTAAGTAGTGTCTATTCTCTTGACCTTGATGAAGTCGGGCAGCGTGACGGACAGTTTCTGATCGTCAGCCAGCACCAGTTCGCCTGTGTTGAAATCGAAGTAGGCTGGCCTTGCGCCATTGTAATGTCTGACCACACCGACGCGCAGATACGGGTACATAGTCCGTTCTCCGGCAATGACAGCCCCATAGCGTTCCGATGCCACCTTCAGCGCACGCTTTTTGCTGTCGCTCTCCACGTAGATGTCGAGCGACGGGTCATCGCTGCACCAGCTTTCACAGACTTGTATCAAATCTTTGTAGCACTTGCCATACCGTGTGGAAACTTTGCGGACTTTCTTCTCGTCGAGTTCAAAACTGATGCAAAACACCTGCGTTTGTCGCTCAATCGGCTCGTCGAGATAGTATTCCTCCAGTCGGTAGTCGTCGTCCTTCGTGTCGAGGTATTCCAGTGCCTTCTGGCGTGTAGAGAACACCCTTTCGATGCGGTAATCTGAGTATTCGCCCGATGTTATGACAAATACTTTGTTCTCGTCCTTGTTC
>Ga0310691_10004833_pt1 | contig 14978 bp, 15 predicted proteins | sample 176DNAGHGlowgp2_FD_203887 | JGI IMG/M metagenome (GOLD analysis project Ga0310691, IMG submission 203887) | Sheep rumen microbial communities from Palmerston North, Manawatu-Wanganui, New Zealand - 1766 DNA GHGlow gp2 (v2) (version 2) | ecosystem: Host-associated > Mammals > Digestive system >... | reverse complement strand
CTCCCGGATCCGAAGTTGAACTATGTGGTCATGCTACTCTGGCATCTTCTTTTGTGATATTCAATTACTTTGAGCAGAATGAGGATGTAATAGAATTTAATACTCTCAGCGGAAAACTGACGATTGTTAGAAAGGGTAAGCTTTATGAGATGGATTTTCCTACTTATGAACAGCAGGAGATATCGGTGACAGATGAGATGGAAAGTGCTTTTGGTGTGAGACCCGTTAAGGCGATACTGGGGCCAGATCTTGTATGTATTTTTGAATCTGAGGAGCAGATCCGGAACATGAAGCCGAATCAGAGTAAACTTGCCGAGCTGCCCGGGCGTGGACAGAATGTTACGGCAAAAGGGAAAGATATAGACTGCGTATCAAGGAGTTTCTTTCCTAAACTCCTGGTTCCGGAAGATCCCGTGTGCGGTTCTGCACACTGTCAGATAGCTGATTATTGGTCAAAAGAATTAGGGAAATCAGAGCTTCATGCGTACCAGGCGTCGAAGAGAGGTGGGCATCTATATTGCGAACTCCTTGAGCATGGAAGGATAAGAATTAGCGGAGAGGCTACATTGGTTGCCATCTCAGATATTCTCGTTGATTTTTAACTTCCAGCATAATTGATTAAGACAAATCGGAGTTTGTTGAGCGGTGACTGCATTCGCATTCCGCTACGCTTCATGCTCATGTCGCGATGTCGCACTATAAGTCTGCACACGAATATGTCTGTCCGTGAGCAAGCTCCCGACAGCCAATTCGGTGCATCCTTGCACCGCTCGTAGAAACGCGCAAATTCAAATTTGTCGGGATGAACGGTGGAGCGTTATACCGGAAGTAAATAAACGAAATCTATAGTAATATAGAGTTTTTATATGGCGAGTTTAATATGCTAGGGGATTGATTTCCCCTGGTTTTTTATTGACAAAACTACCGAACGGTAGTAATATTCCAAGCAAGCGGTAATATATACTTCGGATGATTATATCAAAATATAATGCATGATTATTTCAAAATGAGACCGTGTTTAATGCTGCTAGAAAGGTTAAATATCATGAATGATAGAAAGAACGAAATAATTAAGGCAACACTTGAGCTTGCTGCAGAAAATGGTCTTGGTACAGTTTCTATGCAGCAGATAGCAAGTAAAGTTGGTATAACAAAAGCTTCTCTTTATAATCATTTTTCTTCAAGGGATGAGATAGTGGAAGAAATGTATGTGGTCCTCAGGGATATGTCAAAAAAGAAAGCATCCGTGGGCGGCATAGATTACGATAAGTTGGGCACGCAAGTTTCTCTGAAGGATATTCTGATGGGAGCAGTCAGCTCTTACCGAAGTATGGTAAATGATCCGGATATGTTTCTGTTCTACAAGGTTATCATGTCTGAAAGAACCATCAATAAGGTTGCAGCAGAGATAATGGCGAAAGAAACTGAAACAATGATAAATGCTACAAAGAGTTTATTCTATGCGCTGGAAGTGAAGAAGATAGCACACTTTGATGATCCGGATTCAGCAGCATTTTCATTTGCAATGACAGTTCACGCTATACTTGATTATGAGTCTGACCTGAAGTTCTCAGGTTTAAATAATAAGCCGGAAATGATGAGTGGTTTTATTGAACAGTTTTGTAGGATATATGGAAAAAAGGAGAAAATAGATGAGTAAAGAAGATAATAAAAAGAAGCTGATCAATTGGCTTGGGCTTATAGGAATAATTCAGCTGATTTCATATACGGCAGCAATTGTATTTTCACCAACTGCATTTCCTGGATATGACTGGAAATCTATGGCTGCCAGCGACCTGTCTGCAATGGATGTTCCTTCAAGAATGCTATGGGATCAGCTGTCTGCTTTTTACAATGTTGGAAGTGTTGTATGCGCTACATGTGTATCGATATATGTTTCCGAAAAGAAAATATCGACGAAATTATTTAGACTTGGCGTTTACCTTTTTACAATCATGAATTGGATATCCAATGTTGGATATAAGATGTTCCCTCTCAGCGATTCAGGTAAGAATATAGCAGGCTTCCAGGAGATAATGCACATGGTAACAACTGCTGCCGTAGTGCTACTTTCCATTGTATCGCTTGTTCTTTTGATAATAGTCGGATGCAAGAAGAAAGAAATGAGAGGCATCGGAATATGGGCAATAATTGCTCTTATACTTATGTTTGCCGGTGCCATTGGAAGTGGCGCGGTGCCGAAAGAGTACTTCGGAATCTTCGAAAGATTTAGTACATTTTCAGCAGTCGGTTTTAATGCTGTTCTAGGAGTATATTTATTCAAGGGTTTTAATAATCAGGAAAACTAGTGCATATGAAGATACCCCGGCTTTTAGGCCGGGGTTTTGCTATCTTAGAATTATTTGAAGGTTGGGTCCTCATTGGAGTGACCTTTTCTATATCTTCCGTAGAGTATACCGTCATCGACAAATTTATCCATATCAGAAACCCATACTGGAAATGATCCAGTCTCTATAGCAGTCTGGCCGTTCAGCATACCTGTGTGGAAGGAAAGGTGCCTGAACTGTCGGAGTACCAGCTCCATCCTGGTATATGTGCAGTTCTCTGGTTTTTCATAAAGCATGTCATCAGTAAGTGAGTCTATATATTTTAGAGTCTTTTCTTCTATTTGATCCAGGTAACTCAGTAGATCCTCGTCGGAAAGTACGACATTGGTTGGATTATCCGGGTTATCCATTCCTTCTTCGTGAAATGAAGGTTCTTCATATACAAAAGGATTTATAAACCATTTATCTGCTGAATGAAGAGCGTGGTATGCCCATCTCCAGCAAGGAGCACCACAGCAAAGGGCATCTCTGTCATATGTCTGTATAGAAGTACGGATATTTAAGAAGTTTGGTCTTACAGTTTCTCTAATTATCATACATAATTCATTCATTTTATAGTCCTCCTTATTTTCTCCTGTTGTGTTACTCTTGATTTAAATGTATAATAGCATCAAACTTTGTATCAGTAAAATTGAAATAAATGATAGATGTATTCAGAAAAACTGAATGTTATTTTTAGCGTCGATAAACACTTGTTTGATATAAAAGGGAGAAGATAATGACAATTACACAGTTAAATACATTTTTGGAAATAGCTAAACAGGATAGTTTTTCAGCGGCAGCAAATAATCTTGGTTATGCACAGTCTACTGTAACGATGCAGATCAAGCAGTTAGAGGATGAACTGGGATGTCCACTTTTCGAAAGGCTTGGAAAAACTATTACACTTACATCAGCTGGTGAAAGACTTGTTAGCTATGCAGAGAGAATTCTGCAGCTTGAAAGGGAGATACATTTAGAGGTTTCAGATGAAGAGAATACGTCTGGGGTTTTAAAGCTGGGAGTTTCTGAAACATTATGCATAAGTCGCCTCCCAAAAGTTTTGATGGAATACAAGAAGAGCTTTCCGCAGATGGAAATAAGAATACAGTTTATTAATCATGAGGATATCGCCGCGAAGCTTGCAAGCGGAGAGTTGGATCTGGTTTATACACTAAATCCACTAATAGAAGATGAATCATTAGATGTTATATACAAGAAGAAAGAAACTCTGGGCTTCTATGTATCGCCAGATTTTTCCATGGTGAAAAGTAGAATAAGCGAAGCCAATCTAGAGGGAGTTCCTCTTCTACTGACTGGTCATGATTGTAATTTCAGACATATGCTGGTTACTGATCTTTTGGAATGCGGAGTCGCACCACAGATAGAAGTAGAAACAAGTAGCAAGGAAGTATTAAAGCAGTTTGCAAAGAATGGACACGGTATTACATTTATACCAGATATGGCTGCTGAAAAGGAGGTCAGTGAGGGGATACTGAAAAGACTTACTTGGAAAGGAAACGAATTTCGTATATACTCACAGTTGATTGTCCATAAGGATAAGCATATTAATAAGGCAATAAGCGGCCTGATTCAGTTAATAAAGACTGATGGTGTAAAAAGTTAACGATATACTACGGTACATTAAAATGATAGATGAGACTACAAAAAGCTATGATAAAGAACAAGTGAATAAGAAAATTAATAGGAAAAGCATTTTTACCAGTATAGTGTTCGTAACATTAGGAGCTATGGTATCATGTCTTCTGTGGGGAAGTGCATATCCGATGATCAAGCTCGGATACGCGGAGTTTAAGATTACTTCGGATATGATGACTTCGCAGATACTTTTTGCCGGAATAAGGTTTACTTTGGCAGGAATTTTGGCAGTACTGTTGGGAAGTGCGATAAGGAGGAGGGTTCTTCTTCCAAAGAAGAGCAGTATTCCGATGATCTTGAAACTATCAATGTTTCAGACTGTTGGTCAGTATTTTTTCTTTTATGTAGGACTTGCCCATACAACTGGAGTCAGAGCTTCTATAGTTCAGGGAACAAATGTATTTGTTGTTCTGGTTGTTGCAAGCTTACTATTTAGACAGGAGAAACTTTCATTTGCTAAGACTTTCGGATGTGTTATAGGCTTTCTTGGTGTAGTAATGATTAACCTTGCTGATGGAGGGCTTGGAGAGGGAAATATAATTCTTGGTGATCTATTTATTTTCCTTTCGACCGTTGCATATGCATTTTCTTCTGTACTCTTAAAGGAATATACTAATAAAGAAGATCCGGTTATACTAAGTGGTTACCAGTTTATCGCCGGTGGTCTGATTATGACATTTACAGGTTTTCTAATGGGCGGCCGTCTTGAGTCAGTGACCGCGCGTGGTGTTATAGATATAGTTTATCTTGCTTTTGTTTCTGCGGTTGCATATTCAGTATGGGGAATACTCATGAAACATAATCCCGTTTCGAGAGTTTCAGTCTATGGTTTCTTAACTCCGATATTTGGAGTTATCCTGTCGATAATACTCCTGAAGGAAGGCACAGGATTTGGACTGTTTCATTTGATTGCACTAGTGCTAGTATGTGTAGGAATAATTATAGTTAATCTAGATAATAAAGAAAAAAAGCATGTAGATAGCGATTGATTTTATCATGGGAGGTTTGGATATGGATACAGGAGAACTCCTTGAGAAATTAAAGGAAATAGCAATTGCAGATGAGAATCTGAGAAAAAGACTGCTTGCTACTAAGAGTTTGGAGAATGCACTTGCGGACTTTTGCAAGATCAGCATCGAGGCTGGAGTTCCGCTTAATAAGATGGATATGATTGAATTTGGAGAGTCTTCATATGCTGCGATGCGCAGAAGTACAAATGGTGGAGGTGAGAATGCACCACTTCTTCAGTGGGAAGATGATGCTTATGAAATGTTTATGATGGAGCTTGAAATGATAACAGGAAACGATAGAAAATAGCGACAATAGGAGATACTTGCGCAAATGGAAAATAATAATATAACACTTATCGGTATGCCAGCATCAGGAAAAAGTACTGTTGGTGTAATACTTGCTAAAATTCTTGGAATGAATTTTATAGATACTGACCTCGTGATTCAGCAGAGAGAGAATGCACTTTTAAGCGACATTATAAAAGACCGAGGAGTAGATGGTTTCCTCGAAGCAGAAGAGGGTGCGATACTTTCCGTAAATCAGACAAATACAGTTATAGCAACGGGCGGAAGTGCTGTATATAGCGAAGCAGGAATGAAGCATTTGAAGAGTCTTGGAAAGGTGATTTATCTCAAGGTTGAGAAGGAAGATTTATTTGGTCGCCTTCATCACATAAGACAGAGAGGTGTAGTCCTCCGACCAGGCGAAACATTAGATGAAATGTACGATAATCGAAGTGTGCTGTATAAAAAATATGCTGATTACATCATAGATGAAACCGATGCATCTGTAGAAGATACGGTTGAAATGATTAGACATACCACTTGACGAAGTTTGTTAAGTGGTATATATTATAGCAAATAGTTAGATAAGACTAACTATAGTTATAAAGGTGGTGATTTAATGAACAGTAATATAATATGTGGTTTAATGATTCCATTTCTTGGTACGAGTTTGGGAGCTGCATGTGTTTTCCTTATGAAAAATAAAATGAGCAGAATGGTGGAGCGTGCACTTACAGGATTTGCCTCAGGGGTGATGGTAGCTGCCTCTATTTGGAGTCTTCTTGTTCCTGCTATGGAGCAGTCTGAAGGAATGAAGAGACTTGCATTTTTGCCGGCTTTTATAGGTTTTTGGACTGGAATCTTATTTCTCCTGTTGCTTGATTCGGCAATACCTCACCTTCATCTTAACTCGGATGTGGCAGAGGGACCAAAGAGTAAGCTACAAAAAATGACAATGATGGTACTGGCAGTCACACTTCATAATATTCCCGAGGGAATGGCGGTAGGTGTTATATACGCTGCATTTAAATCCGGAAACGCTAATATATCCGCAGGTGCAGCTTTGGCATTATCTCTTGGTATTGCAATACAGAATTTCCCTGAAGGCGCGATAATATCCATGCCACTTGCAGCAGAGGGAAGAAGTAAGAAGAGGGCATTTATCTATGGTGTAATATCTGGTGCAGTCGAACCTATTTTTGGACTGCTGACTATTTTGGCGGTAGGATTTATCGTTCCAGCAATGCCGTATCTTCTAAGCTTTGCAGCAGGGGCGATGCTTTATGTTGTGGTTGAGGAACTGATACCGGAAATGTCAGAGGGCGAGCATTCTAACATTGGAGTTGTAATGTTTGCAGTTGGATTTACACTAATGATGGCTCTGGATGTTGCACTGGGATAACAATCAGGGATTGACAAAAAAATTATGGCGTGATATTTTATGAATGAATATTCGTTCAGTCAAAAAACAAGGAGATCTATCATGCCTAAGACAGAAGAACAATGTAAAAAGATGAGAGAAGACATGAGGGATAAAATTCTTAAGATGTCTTCTCTTTATTTTGCTAAAAATGGTTTTGGAGATACCAAGATAGGAGAATTGGCAAAGCATATTGGAATAGGCCAGGGAACTATCTATCTCTATTTCAAATCAAAAGAAGAACTATTCGAGGAAATCAGGAAGAGGGCAGAAAATGTAGATGATATAAAGAAACTTAAGACTCTTGTTAAACTTCCAATCCCAGCGAAAAAGAAGATTGATATGATATCCGCCGAGATGGAAAAGAAACTGAAAACTGATGAGGAATATACAGTAAAAATAACAATAAGAACTCAGCTTTTGCTTGAACAATATGAGGACATTTATAGCGACGATTTGTATAAAGAACTGGCAAAGATAATTAGAAAGGGCCAGAAGGAAGGGAGTGTAATCAGAGGTGACGCACTTTATCTTGCTGATCTTTATTGGGGTACAGTATATATGTACGCTCTTAGGAAGCTTTTTGCACCTAATTGTAAGATGGTATCGAAGGAAACATTATCCAGATTATTGGAGGTCTAATATGAAGAAGGTAGCAATTATTACTGGAGCGACCGGAGGAATAGGTACAGGATTTGTAAAAGAATGTGCAGCGATGGAGGACATCGACGAAGTATGGGCGATTGGAAGGAATAAGAATAAACTTGAAAGTCTCAAATCTATTAGCCCTAAAATTGTTACAATTGAAGCGGATCTAAATGCTGATGGCGTTGAAATTCTTAAGGGCAGACTCAGTCAGGTGCATGATGAAGAAAAAATAGATGTGAAACTCCTGGTTAATGATGCTGGTGTTGCGTACATGGGTGAGTTTGAAAAAATGAGTACGAAAGAGGTAGAACGTTTCTGCAAGATAAATTGCAGTGTGCCGTCAGAGATTATTTCTATTTCGCTTCCGTATATGCATGAGGATGCAAGGATTCTAAACATTTCCTCTGCATCTTCTTTTCAACCGAATCCATATCTCACGATGTATTCGGCAAGCAAAGTATTTCTAACATACTTTTCCAGAGCGCTTGGTTTGGAACTTAAATCCAGAGGCATAACTGTGACATGTGTTTGTCCTTACTGGGTTGATACAGAAATGCTTCCGAGAACGAGAGATGATGGTAAAAGGATTAAATACCCTGGTATGATCAGCGTTGACAAGGTTGTGAAAATAGCATTAAGGGACAGCCGTTGGGGACGTGAGATGTCAGTCCCAGGATTTTTTGCAAACTATTTCAGATTCTATTCCAAAATAATGCCGACGAGTGTGGTTATGAGACAATGGATATTTGGAATTAGAAATTACATTTAACATTGGGCAAACTCAGTACCTAAATTGAAGGTTTAGGAGGTCGAAATGAATAGAGTATATATTGAAACAGAAAGACAGGATCTTTTTGATGTAAGTATCGTAATAGCTATGCGTTTTCACATAAGTGGAAATGTAACTGAGCAAGCTTTGAGAAATGCCTTTGAAAGAGCTGTAGAATCACATGAGATTCTTAGTACAAAAGTAGTGATTGATGCAGAGGGTAAGGCTTTCTATGAGAAGCCTGAGAGAGAGAATTCTGTGAATAATTTAGCAGACTCAGATAATACTTCGAGTAATAAAATATTCTTTGAGGTGAATGATTGGCAAAGCATAATTCATAGAGAAGAGAAGAAGAGATTTAAGATAGAGGAAGGCGAATTCATTAGGGGATTTGTTTATGAATCTGGTAGTGAAGAATCTGGCGAAGGCGTGAGTATTCTCTTTATGATGCATCACCTGGGCGGAGATGGAAAGTCGCTGGTTTATTTTATTGAGACGTTTATGAATTATTTAGTAGGTGATGGTTCGAAGTTACTTAGTAATGATAGATCAGATAAAGATGGATTAGACAATAGTGATGTAAGAGTTCTTGAAATGAGAACAATTCCAGCAGGGGACATTTCTGAAAAAGCTTTAAGAGATAGAGTTGGACCGCTTGCCTTGGTTCCTAAAATCTACAATAAAAAGTGGCTTAAAGAGATGGACTCTAAAGAAGAGGCAGGTAAGAATGAAAAGCGGATATTCACCTTTTCAGATCTTGATGAGGCGTATGATGAATACTGGAAAGATAGGGAGTCAGAGATCAAAGAGTATGTTATTGCTCCAGAAACAATGACTAAAGTTCTTGAAAAATGTAAAGAATGGAAGATAGGTTTTACTGCGTACTTTACGACAGCATTTTTGAGAAGGATGGCGCGAAAGTTGGATATAGGATATGCGGTCGATGCTAGAAAAGATGGTAATAAATCCATGGGTAATCAGGCAACAGGAATATCTATAAAGTATTCTTATAACTATGACAAGTCATTTAGAAAAAATGCTGAGAAGGTTCAGAAGCTCATGACAAATAAGCTTGAGGATGATGGAGCTCGTAACTTCATACTTCCCTTTATGGCTGCGTTTGAGCCAACACTTGTTGATGCGATAAATCTGGAGCATGTGGGTACATTTAGGAGCAAGACCTCGAAAAGTCTTGCGAACATGTTAGGCTATGGTAAGAAGACAAAGAATCTGTCCATTACGAATCTTACTAAGCTGGATATTCCTGATACCTACGGAAGTCTTAAGATAGATTACTTCTCATTTATACCACCTGTTGTTTCATATGGCAGGAATATAATCGGCCTCTCAACCTTAGGAGACTGCACAGTTCTGACAATCCACCGAATAAAATGAGTATAAAACGACCCTATATACTCAAAAAAAGTGTTGACAAGATAACACTGTTATGTATATAATCCTAGAAAACTACATAACAGTGTTATTTAATTTTGGAAAATAGATTTAGTTTTTTATATAGAAATATCGGATATGTAATATGGAAAATGAAAAAGAAACAAAAAAGAAGCTTCTTGAATGTGCTATGAAGGAGTTCTCTGAAAAGGGATATATGAAGGCTTCTATAAGAAATATTTGTAAGGAAGCTGGAGTTACTACTGGCGCCCTATACTTCTTTTTTAAGGATAAGGAAGACCTGTTCGGGAATCTTGTAGAGGAGACTTTATTTGGACTTAATAATATAATAGAGCAGCACTTTATGGAAGAAGCTATAGCAACGGAGGCTCTATCCGGTCAGGAAATAAGTATTGCGGCTCTTGCAGCAGCTCAGGGCTTTGACGATGATATGGCGATTGCTCGCGAGGTGATCCGTTATCTATTCAAACATAAAGAAGTAATTGAATTACTTCTGACTAAATCTCAGGGATCCTGCTACGAAAATCTTCCAGACCAAATGGTGGATAAGGTTGAAGTGCATTATACGAAAATGTATATAGCCATGAAAGGTTATAAGTCAAAAAAGGAACTGACTAAGGAAGATAAGTTCATCATCCACTGGATGTCCCATGATCAGATTGACATATTCATTCATTTAGCAACTCATTGTAAAAATGTTAAAGAAGGCGAGAAGCAAATGGAGAATATGATGGCCTATATGATAGGTGGCTGGTATGGAGTCATAAATAACAAATAAAAACACTCATTAAAAATTTGGCTTGGAGAAATCCAAGCCAATAAAAAACATTTATACATAACGCCGTTATGTGAACATATATACATATAAAATCTAGGAGGAAGATAATATGTTTGTTGAAGTATCCAACATCAAGAAAAGCTATGGAGAAGGGGGAAGCTATGTACAGGTTCTAAAGGGAGTATCTGTAGGAGTTGAAAAAGGAGAAATGTGTGTAATCCAGGGAACATCTGGTTCTGGCAAATCCACACTTCTTAACTGCATAGGTGGTCTTGATACAGTTGATAGCGGATCCATAAAAATAGACGGAAATGAAATAGTTGGACTTAAGGGTGAAACTCTTTCTGACTACAGAAGAGCCACTCATGGTTTTATCTTTCAGTTCTATAATCTGATCCCAAACCTGACAGTAAGAGAAAACATACAGGTATGTGAATACCTGACAAATGATCCGCTGGATATGAATGAACTCTTAGATGTACTCGGACTTACTGAGCATCAAAATAAATTCCCATCTCAGTTATCCGGTGGACAGCAGCAAAGATGTGCCATTGCAAGAGCGCTTATAAAGAATCCGAAACTTCTTCTATGTGATGAGCCAACAGGTGCTCTTGACTCTAAGACTTCGAGAGATATTTTGGTTCTTATGGAAGAGATTAACAGGAAATATGGAACAACGATGCTTATAGTTACCCACAACAACTCAATCAAGAATATGGTGGACCATGTTATCTACATAAAGGATGGAGAAATCTCAAAGAACTATATTAATGAGAATAAGATTCCAGCTTCAGAATTGGAGGATCTGTAAGATGCAGAAAGTACTGAGAAAAAGAGTATTAAGGGATTTAAAGAAGAACTTCTTCAGATATTTTGCCCTCGGTCTTATGATTGCTATGGGAATCTTTCTTGTTGTTACGATTGTTGGTTCTGCAGAAACTCTGACGAAGGGAACAGAGGATATGGCCGAGGAGACAAATCTTGAAGATGGCGAGTTTGAGGTTTTTGTTCCTCTGAGCAAGAAGGATAAGAATCATATCTCTGAAATGGGTATAGATCTGGAAGAGCATTTTTTCTATGACTATCAAAGGGACGATACTGATAAAAGTACAGTACGTATTTTCAAGATTCGTGAATCTATTGATAAGATACATTACATTGATGGTAATGAGCCTAAAGATACAAATGAAATCGTGATTGAGAAGAGATATGCAGAAGAGCATGACCTAAGGGTTGGTGGCACATTTGATCTTGCAGGAAAGAATTATAAAGTGTCAGGAATCGGCGTTGTGTCAGATTATGACGGACCTTTTAAAGAGATTTCGGATACTTCCTGCAATTCGATTACATTTGGCCTTGTATTTTTAACTGATGAGGCATATGAAGAGTTCAAGGAATCAGGAAAAGCTCAAAAATCTGAAACATATCTCTATGCATATAAGCTTGGAAAAGGAAAGACGGATGCTGATCTAAAGAAGTATCTGAAGGACATAAAGATCGATCCTTCCGAAGTAGATGATGAACTGTTTCAGGAGTATTGGGACAGAACTGGTGGAGTACCTGATGAGCTTCGAGATGCAGTAAAGGAACTGCGCGATGCAACGGAAGATGTAAGGGATGGACTGGATGAGCTCTCAGATAATAATGACGATATAAATGATGCTACAGCAGAATTGTTCGATGCTTATCTAGAAGAGACAACAAATGCACTCAAAGGATATGGTGTTAATGTAGAACTTACAGAAGCAAACTATGAGGAAGAGCTGGACAAATTAATAGATTCAAGTTCTAGTACCATTATGAAGTTAACACTTGAAGATACTAAGGAACAACTATCTGATATGAAAGAATATAAGGATGGACTTTCAGATTACACGGGTGGTGTTGATGAGCTCTACGATGGTCTGGATGACATGGCTGATGGCGTGGCAGATATGGACGAATCTGTTGAGGATGCGCTGGAGGAGTTTGACTTTGAATTATCGAATCTGACGATGTTCTTAAAGTATACGGATAACCCAAGAATCTTTGCTACAAAGAATGATAAGATTGTTGATATAGAAGTCGGAATCATTGCCGGAGTTGTAATATTCATACTTCTAGCTTATGTAATTTCAGTATTTGTAGTTCATTCTATTGAAAGTGAGAGCAGCATCATAGGAACACTTTATTCAATGGGTGTTACGAAGAATGATCTGATGACGCATTATATAACACTGCCAGTCGTCGTTACATTTATCGCCGGACTCGTAGGAGTACTGGTCGCATCAACAGGACTACTTGCTCCAATGATTGCGGAAAGTTCGTATGTATATTTTTCAATTCCAGTGTTCAGCTTCCATATACCATTATACCTGTGGATATATTCTGTGGCTGTTCCTCCAATCATTGCAGTAATCGTAAATGTACTCGTCATCAGAAGCAAGCTTAACAGAACTGCACTTTCGCTCATCAGAAATGAGCAGAAGCAGAAGGGAATAAAGAAGGTTAATCTTAAGGGAATGAACTTTGTTTCTGCATTTAGGATAAGACAAATGCTTCACGAAATGAGGTCGACACTTGCGGTTGTTTTAGGTATGTTCCTTTCTCTACTCGTCTTTATGATTGCAGTTAACTGTTTTGTACTCTGTACGAATATAGCTAAAGACTATAAAGATGATACCAAGTATGAATATATGTACAATCTGAAATATCCAGAAGAAGAAGTGCCTGAAGGTGGCGAGGCTGCATATGCATATGGCTGTAAGGCAAAAACTATGGGATTCAACTTTGATGTCACAATACTTGGGATTGATGATGACAATCCATATTTTGATGTTAAGCCTGGTGATAGCAGAATGGATGTGGTTATATCGTCTTCATTCGCAGAAAAGTTTGGACTTAGCGAAGGCGAAGAGTTTGTTGTGACAGATGATGATAAGGAAGTTAAGTATGCATTTTCTGTAAAAGAGATAACCAACTATTCAACAGGTTACTACATTTTTATGGATATAGATGAGATGCGCGATATGATGGGCGAGTCTGATGATTATTACAACGTTGTATTCTCGGATGAGGAACTGGATATTGATCCAGGCAGACTTTATTCAGTTACAACAAGAGAGGACATAGTTAAAGGTTCATCAGTCTTTACAAGTCTGATGATGCCGATGATTTATGTTATATCATTTGCTTCAGCTATTATTTTCTGTGTGGTATTGTATCTGATGATAAAGGTAATGATAGATAGAAGCTCTTACAATATATCTCTCATCAAAGTGTTTGGTTATAAGCGAAAAGAAATAAGGAAACTTTATCTGGATGGTAACTTCTATATAATTGCAATCGGTTCACTTATATGCCTTCCACTTGCGAAAATTATCATGAATAAGATGTTCCCATTTATGATTTCAAATGTAGCTTGTGGCTTAAATGTAAAAGCACCGATAAGTTTCTTTATCGTAACCTATATAGTAATTCTATTATTATACTTTGTAATAAATTCAATTCTTGTCAGCCGTCTGAATAAATTTACACCGGCTGAGGTGCTTAAAAACAGAGAGTAAATATAAGAATCTACATAATATTAAAATGGAGTAGCTCTTTATATCTGAAAGGGCTATTCCATTTTTTTCTTGAAATCTACATGTATGTATGTTATAACCTAATAGTTAGATATATCTAATCAAGAATAGTTATATATAACCAAACGGTTAGAAGTATAGAAAATTTGAGGGTTATCATGTCTGATGAAATGATTGTTGAGTTTTGTTCGCCTACACTGGCGGGCATAAAAACAGGAAATCTTTTCTCGTGTGAATGTTTTGATTATAAGCAACTTGTGAAGGATTTGAGAAGGATTAATTGTGTTTTATTAGATAAGGGGATTAAAGCTATACCAATAAGGTATCTGAATCACAGAGCGCTAATCTATATATTTCGACCATCCTTCCTGGAAAAAGATCTCTGTGATAAGGATACCTCATTTCTACTTAAGCAACTTGGATATAACGTAGATAATATGAGTGAATGTGTTAAATGCTTGAGCAAAAAGCTAATGGCTCTTAAATCCAGTAAAGACTTTCCTCATGAGATAGGCCTTTTCTTAGGTTATCCATATGAGGATGTGAAGGGGTTTATGGAGCATAAAGGTGAATGTTCAAAATGTATCGGATGCTGGAAAGTTTATGGAGATGTTTCAAGTGCGGAAGATACATTTGACAGATACAGGAAGTGCACCAGTGAATATGTATTAAGGTTTAAGGAGGGTATGACCCTTGAACAGCTAGCGGTGTGCGCCTGAACACTCCGATTTTTCGGAGAATAAATAATATATAAGGGTTCGTCCCTGGAAAGGAAATAATATGAGTAAAGTAGCAGTAGTATTTTGGAGCGCCACTGGTAACACAGAGGCGATGGCAAATGCCGTAGCAGAGGGAGCAAAGGCAAAAGGTGCTGAAGTTTCAGTATTTGGATCCGGCGACTTCTCAGCAGATAAGGTTTCTGAGTTTGACGCAATAGCATTTGGTTGTCCAGCAATGGGAGCAGAGGTTCTTGAGGAGACTGAATTTGAGCCTATGTTTGCTTCTGTAGAGACATCTCTTGGCGGAAAGAAGATTGGAATCTTTGGTTCATATGGCTGGGGAGACGGTCAGTGGATGAGAGACTGGAAAGACAGATGTGATTCAAC
>Ga0310691_10004831_pt1 | contig 14981 bp, 11 predicted proteins | sample 176DNAGHGlowgp2_FD_203887 | JGI IMG/M metagenome (GOLD analysis project Ga0310691, IMG submission 203887) | Sheep rumen microbial communities from Palmerston North, Manawatu-Wanganui, New Zealand - 1766 DNA GHGlow gp2 (v2) (version 2) | ecosystem: Host-associated > Mammals > Digestive system >... | reverse complement strand
AGGGTATGTCAAGCGCGTCCGGCGCGTGGGGCCGCCGAGGACCGGCGGGTCAGGGGGCGGGCAGGGCGTCGAAGACGGGCGCAAGGGCGTCGGCGCGATCCGCGCGGCAGACGAAGTGGTAGGTCGCCGTCGCCTCCGGGTCGCGCAGGGGGATCACGACGCGGCCCTCCGGCGCGGGGGCGCGCGAGGCGGCGACCGCGGTGTGGAAGGCGGGCAGGTCGGAGTTCGCGACGATGCGCCGCGTCGCGTCCAGCGTCCCCTGCTCCAGGAAGGTCGCGCGGGGGATCTGCCTGGAGGCGAGGACGAACGCCATCGCGACCTACCGGCTGAACAAGCTTCCGCTGGAGGACGCAGGCCCCGCGGCCGCGCCCGGAAACGCCCCGGTCGCCGCGCCGGTCGCGGTCCCCGTCGCCACACACGACAAGACCCAGGTCCTCAACCAGTGCATGGGCCGCGAAATCACCGCGCTCATGACCGCGGACCCGTCCATCGAGCGGTGGGACCAGGTCGCGGACCGCGTGAAGGCGAACCTCGTCGGCTCGATCCGCCCGATCGACGTCCCCGTGAAGACCGGCGAGATCGAGGACGAATTCGGCGAGAAGGTGACGACCTACAAGTTCGAGCCCCTGCTCGACAACGAAGGCAAGCCCGTCTTCCGCGAGATCACCGCGGAAGACATCGACAAGCTCGGCGAAGCCGTGATGAGCACGATCTTCAACGGCTAAAGCGGCCCCCGCCGGCGGCCCGGGCCCGTGGCGGGGTGCCCACCCCGCCACGGACTGGGAAGTCCCCTCTGCGGCGGGCCGTTCGGGACGCGGGGGCGCGGGCGGGGACTGTCCCCGGCCGGCGACGCGATCATCCTGCGTCCGTTTGCGTCGCTCCGCGCGGGCCGACCTGCGAGCCCTGCGTCATCGTTTCCAGACTTTGGGCGGAGCGAAGCGACCGAAGGATGCCGAGCGTCAAGCGGCTCGCCGCGCTTGTCGGCCCAAGGCCTAGTCGAAGATCGCTTCCTTACACTTTGTTAAGGGGGAGACATTAAGGGGGGGGGGGGCAGACCCTTTAATTGCCTTGGATTCCGCTCGGCGCGTACCGCGGGCGTCGAAGGGGTCTGTCCCCTCAAGCCCCTCGGTCTTTCCGGTCAAACCGGTTTCGGGCGAATTACCGGATGACGGATTCCCCGGCTTCACTGAAGATTCGGAAATGAGTCCCGCCTGCGCCGGAAAGGAAAGCGCAAGAACGAGGAAAAGGACGAAGGGGCATATTCCTGTGACTGTCCGATTTGTCATCATTCCCTTTATTGAACCGTGTTGTCAATTCCAGAAACGAATCCCAAAACATCGACATCTCTCGCGCGCCAATTGTAGTTGAACCCGCGTCGGATCAAATCATCGCGCAAGCGGCACAAGGCGGGGAATGATTCCGGATCGGCGAAAATCCTGACAAATGTTTTGCCTCCGATTTTCCCGATGATCCGACGATACTGTTCGCTTTGCAAGAATGCATCGTCCAGCTTGAACCCCTTTCCCGGGATGCAGCGATAGTCCCAGGTCTTTTCATCGCCATAGCCGTTCTCCTCGCACGAGCACTGATCCGGATTGTGCAACTCGAAGAAATCGCCGTGGCGAATCCAGACGTCAAACGATCCCCAGCCGGAAAGATTCCGTTCCGTCGGTGTCCTGACGGTCCGCCGACGCGCATCCTTGAAATCCGCGAGCTTGCGTTTAAGTTCGTCGGACAGTTTCATCAGGCGGGCGTGCTCCTTTTCGTTGTATTCCGTAGCCGTGGCCGCCGTCTTGATTTGCTCCTCCAGTTCAACGAGCTTCTTCCGAAGTCTCGCCTCCTCCGCATCCTTGTCGCCGGAAAGGGCGGCGACGTCCGCCGCCGAGATGGCGTCCGTGGCGTTCGTTTCGTAGGCGTGCAGCAGATCTTCCTTCAGTTTGACGGCTTCCCGGAATTCGTCGCGCTTCCGAACAAGCTCCGCGACGGTTTCGTCCACCGCCATCCGACGGACGTCCTCTTCTTCGTCCGATGCATCCTTCGGAAGCATTGCGGAAAGAATGGCCACGAGAAGCGCGATGAAGCATACGCCGCCAAACGTGTTGCACATCGTGTCGAGCAGCATGTCGAGACTTCCAGCGCCGACTTCGCGAGTTCGTCTCTTCATCTCCCGTCCTCCTTTCCGGAGCCGAACGACACTTCCATGTTTTCCTCAAGCGGGTCGCGACCGCAGGGAAAACCGAGCGACTCGACCTTCTGGAATGCCCGGTCCATCAGACCGATGCCGGACGGACGGACGAGCAGAACGACAGTGTGGGTGTCTTTTCCGAATCCGGCCAAAGCGTCGGCAAGGCCTTCGCCGAGGCGGTCCTCGGAAAACTCGATGGTCTGTTCGTTTTCGTCAAGCGGCGCCGAGACGACGACCTTCCCCCGCCCCAAGACGACGAACACCGGAGACTTGCCGTTGCCCCGTTCGGGAATGAGCGTCACGCCGTTCCGTTGCTTGAGTCGGTTCAGAGAGTCCTCGAGATTGCGGAGCGCCAACTCCATTTCCCGCCTCTTTTCGGCGCTCTTCGCCTGGGCATCCAGCGCCTTTTCGAGGCGGGTCTCCAGTTCCTTCGTTTCGGCGAGAAGATTCGACAGAACTCTGTCTTTTTCGGAAAGATCCTTGCGAGCTTCTTCCGCCTTCTCCTTCGAAAGGGAAAGAGAGAGTTTCGACCTCTTCTCGTCGATCTGCCGGTCCAGTTCGGCAAGCTGCGTTTTCAATTCCACGATTTCGGCTTGGAGGTCGGCAACCGGCCGGTCCGGCTCGGGTGGCGGCGGCGGCGAACCATCGCGACGCATCACGAGGTCGATCACCATGATCAGGACGAACAGAATCAGGAGCCCGCAGAGGCCCGTGATGATGTCCTGGAACGAGAACAGGGAGATCGGAGAGTTGGCGAAACGGCGTTTCATGCGTTCTCTTCGGGCGCCTTGTCGCCCCCTTCGCCCTTCTTTTCCGCCGACGCGGACGCCGAGAGGCGAAGCCGGGAGATGATGTTCTCGTGCGCATAGTCGCGGCACTCGTCGAGGAAGAGTTCCTCGCGCTTGCGGAGAACCGTCATCAGCATCTGGACGACGATGGCGAGAATCAACGCGAGGAACGTCGTGTCGAACGCGATGCCAAGGTTGTTCGTGACCGGCGCGAGACCTTCCTTCAGCGACTCGACCGAAGTTCCCGAATTGAGGACCGAGCCGAACTTCCCGATCGCGCCGGAAAGGCCAATGACCGTCCCGATGAAACCGAGGATCGGAATCGCCCAGACGATTCCTTGGAGCAGCGTGTAGCTCGACTCCACGTGGCTTTCGTCGTTCTCCGCCTGCGCGCGGAGCATCTCGCTCACGTCTGAGACGTTCCCGAGATTGCGGAGGTTCTGGAGCGCGCGCTCGATGCGGTTGAAGAGGACGAAGTGGCGGGAGTCGTCCACGAAACTGTGCAGTCTCCGCAAGGCGTCCTGCGCTGTGTCGGGCGTAAGCGCGAACGTTGCGCCCTTCGGGACGATCTCGACCGTGAACGCCTTTTCCTGGAAGCGGAGCTTGCGCCACTTCACGAAGAGAGACACGAGTGCGAAAATGGAGAGCGCCGTCATTGCGTATGGCGTCCAGCCTCGTTTGAGAAAGAGAGAAACCGCACGGCTTCCGCGGACGGAATCGGGAAGAACCGATGCGAGGGAAAAGAGTCCGATGCAAATGATGATCGTCGCGAGTACGGCGAGTCCGCCATTCACATCGGTGTATTTTCGGCCTTTGAAGCCGATTTTCTGCTCGATATCGTTCCGGCTCCAGTCGAGGAGCTTGAAGGTCGTTGTTTTCATTGTTCGTTCCTTTCGTTCGTTTCGGAGAACTCGACGCACTGCGCGATGCCACGTCGCAAGTAGTGGATGAGCGGCAACCAGGCGATCATGGCGAGCCAAGAGCCCGAGAGCCCTGCATTCCACAGGGTGTGAAGCCCGACGGATAGCAGAAATACGCCCCACGTACGCCAGGAAAAGACGGCGGACGAGATGTCGCCGTCGGTTCCGCGAGACGACCAGAGAGCGCCGCCGATCGCCGCCGTCCAGGCAATGTGCATGAATGGGGTTAGCGCGCCACGGATCACGGCTGTTTCCGTCATCGCTCCGAAGCCGGCTTCCACGCCTTCCGACATAAGCCCGATCATGAACATGCGGAAGATGTAGCCAGCCGTCTCGAACGCGGCGAAACCCGCGCCTACGGCCGCACCCAGAAGGAGTCCGTCGAGAATGAACGGATACCTTTTACTTTTTGCGACGAACCAAAGAAGAATCGCTGCTTTCGCGGGTTCTTCAATGGGCCCCGCGCCGGCATCGGACAAGGCCGCATACGTTGTCTTCGCGAAATCGGTTCCGTTGAACAATTGCGTCACAACAAGGGAAAGAACCCCGCCGACAAGAAAGACGACGAGCGTCTTCCAAGCGGATATCCGTCCGGAAACGTTGCACTCTTGGAAAAACACCAATGCGGCCGTCGGCGCTCCGAAAGCGGCCACGAGGAAGAAGCCGGGAAGCGCAGTCGAGTTTGCGGCCGCAAGGAAAAGGAGAACAACCGAGAGAACGACGGAAACGAGGAAGATCCGGGACCACAGCCACGTCTTCGGCGCCTCGCCGTTTTCCGGCATCCGGCTCTTTCCGTTTAGGATGGCGGCAAGTTCACCCTCGGAATGGCGGTGGAATACGCCGCCGAACAGAACCCGCCAAATCGAGAACGAAGGAGCGACCGCAGAGGTGTTCTTCCGTTTTTTGTCCGATGGTTTAGTCCGACCCAGACTTTGCTCTTCTTCGAGCGTCGGCAACGCCCAGTGCCGTGGTTCGTCCACGGACGGAAGCGGAGGCGGCATCGCGACCGGACGGACGGCAATCGTCGGAGTGTCGGCGAGGGTCGAAGCGGGCGCCGAAGCCGGTTCAGGGGGAGGCATCGAGGCGCGGAGCTGCTCGGGAGACAGACGGGACCGCGGATGGACGAATCCGCCGTGGTTGGCGGGTTCCGTTTTCGTGGGCGCCGGTTTCGGCCGGTTCCAGAACTCCGACTTCCAGAGCTTGATCCACGTCCCCCGGTCGGTCGACACTTCGTCGAGGGAACCGAGCGCACGGCTGCGGAGACGCGCCTCGACGTCTTCCTTCGCGAGCGGTCCGACGACCTGTCCCGCTTTGCGAATCCAGTATGCCATCACTTCGCCTCCGCGCTTTCGGATTTCTTCTCCGGGAGTTCGATCCAGAACGAAGTCTTCGAAAAGAGGCGCTCGCTCCCCTTCGGCGCGTTCTTGAGGAGCGCCGCAACGGCGAGTTCTGGGTCGAACGCCTTGCCGTCCCGCCGGACTTCGAAGAGCGGATCTCCTTGCTTGACGGTTTCCTTCGCACCAGGCGCGAGCGCCCACGAGCCGGGATTCTTCCTGGACGGAACGAGCGCCTTCCTGAGCAGTGTGTTGCCGCCTTCCTTCCGGAGAACGTAGAGAGGGTGGTCGAGCGCGACTTCCGGCAGGATTGCCGGAACGAGAACGTCCGGTTTTTTGGGGCGGAAGGCGAACGACCCGGCAAATGCCGCTTTCCAGTTCGAGACTTCCTTCAGTTTCTCGTTGAACTTCCGTTCGTTCTGGATCTGGTCGAACAGATCGTCCGGGAGCTTGTTCAGAAACTCCGCGCATTGCTTGTTGCGGGACAGGACGCGACGATCGGCCAGACAGGTCCAAACAAGTCCGTTCTCCACTTCATCGATGCTGATGAAAGCGGCCAGATCGGCGAGTCGTCCTCGCCAGTTTCCGGGACCGGGCGGAGATTCCGGAAACGCTCCAAGCGTTTCCAGCCATTGGATGTATTGTTCCATGATTTGGACGCGGGCATAGGCCGGAAAACGTCCGGGTTTCAGAAATACCGAATCCGACAATTCTTGCTCAAGGTAGGACTTGGGGCGAAACTTCCTTGTAGCGCCCGTTCGTGTCCGTTCCATTCCCAAATCGACGGATTCGACGGGATACGAATCGCCTTTTGCCGCTTTCAAGTGCATTTTGAGGCGGGCCAGAAGCCAACGGCAGAATTTGTCTTGGTCGTCATAACTGTTGTCGAAAAAGTCGAGCGCTTCGCGCAACTCGGACGAGACCGGGGTCAATTTCGAATCACATTTCTCAGGAGCTTGCAATGTGACGGATATCGTCTTTTCGATTCGCAGATTTTCCGCATTGAGGATTCCGTTGCCCTGGACCGTCCACTTCCAGGTCCCGATGGGTGTCTTTTCCCTTGAAATGTCCGGTCGGCCGGGATAATACGCATAGACCCTTTTCTGGTCGAATACACTATAGGAGGAATACCAATAGTTGTCCCCTCGAAGCGCGTTGACGCCCCCCTTCACTTCTTCCCAGGCGGCATCGGACGATTCGCCGTCGGACGATCTGTATTGGCGTTGTCCAGGCAATCCGCCTTCCATCATTCTCCGAAACAAGTCGGAGCCGACCGACAGTTCTCCCATTGTTCCGACCCCGCGGTAGTCCGCGAATCCCGAAGACAGCGATTCTCGGGCGTGCAGGAACGATTCAATGTCGCTCGCCGTCGCGAGTTCGTTCGTCGCCTGCGCGGCTTCGTCCATTCGTTTGGCCGCCGCGTCCAGTTCGGCGAGTGCGGCGTCTAGTTTCGGCACGAGGGCCGGCGCTTCGTCGGAATAGGCGGTTCGCCAGGCGTCGGCACGCTTCCGACACTCCGCCACGGACGCGAGACGCGCCGCGGACGGAAACTCGGTCCGGCAGGCCGCCGTTGTTTTCTCGACATCGGAGACGAGCGGTTCCAGTTCCTTTTCCGCACTCGTCCGCGAATCGGCGTGTCGTTCGGCGTAGGTCCGCTGGAAGGATAGTTCGCAGGAAGCGAGCTTCTTCGCGAGTTCGTCATCTTCGGGGTGGAGGAGACCACGGAGCTTTTCGATGGTCGAGCGGTTCTCTTCTTCGTCGCCTGGCCAATCCGCGGACTGCTCCGCGTCGAGCCGTTCGAACAGGCCGGCGGCCTCCGCAAGTCGGGCGTTGCGTGCGGTCTCGATTTCCGCCAGTTTCGTTTCGAACGTCCTGATGCGAGGATCGCGGCGGACTTTCGGCTCCTCGGCTTCGAGTTTTTCGAGCGCGTTCTTGAGAGTATCGTGTGCGCGCGGCGCGTCGGCGAGCTGGGCGAGACGCTCGGACTCGGCGGCGCAGCGCGCGTCGAACTGCTTTTGCGTATAGACTTTTCCCGCGAGGAGAAGAACGCCCAGAAGGACGAGAACGAGGCACGAGACGAGAAGGCGGACTTTGCGCCGGCGAGCGTCTTCGGCCTGCGCCACCGCCATCTCGGCGCGGGTCTGGAGCTCTTCGTCCGGCGGTCGGTCGAGAAACTCCGGCGAGGCGAGAACCGACCGGATTTCATCCGGATCGCCCTGCGCCACGGCAACGTGGAGCTGTTCCACGGTGGCGCGCCAACGGGCCTCCGCCTCCGCTTCGGCGGCTTCCTTCTCGCAACGCGCACGGACCTCGGCGACGGCCGCTTCGTGTTCGGCCGGAACGGGGAGCCCGGAAAGCGCAAGGGCGTCGAGATGCCGGAGCAGGGACTCGGCGCGCTCGCGTTTCCAATTGCCGGACAGTTTCTTCAGGAGGTCGAGGTCTTCCGCCTGTTCCTTTTTCTTCCGGGCTTCATCCTTCTCGCGTCGGAACGCCAGCGGTTCCCGCAAGAGGTTTTCTTCCGGCGGCGCGCTCCACTTCGCGTCGAGAAGGGCTTCGGCGGCCTGCGCCATTCCGGCGTCGTCGCCCGCCGACTTGGCTTTGCGGAACGCTTCGAGGATCCGGCGCTGGGCCGCGCTCTCCGCCTGACGGAGTTCCTTGGCCCAGTCGGCGGACTTGTCGGACGCGGCGAGGCTTCTCAAACTTTGGAGCGTCAGCGCTTCGTCGTGCGTCCGCATCGCACGGCGGTACATCTTGAGCGCCGGTTCGACCATCGCCGCGCTTCCCGCGACTTCCAGGACGCGTTCGAGGAGCGCCTGATCCACGCGCTCCGGAATGGCCCAGCCGGAACGGGAGCAGAGGTCCTGCCATTCGGGGAGCTGGAAGAAATCGAGTGTTCCGGCCTCGTCGAGAAGACGCGGTTCGTCCTCGAGCAGGCGGACGGCATCGCTGCCCTGCTTGGCGTCGAGGGCGGCCTGGACGCCTTCCAACCGACGGTTGACGGCGCGCACCGCTTCCGCGTAGGCGTCGGCAAGCGAAGCACCGTCACCGACGCCGCCGTCAGTTTCAACGGCGCGAACGATGCGTGAGACGAGGAGAGAAGATTTCATGCTCGTGTGCCTAACGGACAGGCTTAACGTCTGAAAACTTGTATCGGCTCAACTCTTGTTTTCGGCTGTCACGTTTGACGAAATTGTCTTTTTTGATCTTTTCGTCCTCATACGCACGCTTCCTTCGACGGTACTCGTCGTTTGCATCCCGTGACGCGGCTTCCGCGTTTTCAACTACCCTTGTTCGAGTCAACTGGTCGATTTCAGTTCGGAAATCGTTCCGTTCTTTTGTCTTTTTCTGGATTTGATTCTTCAGTCCTTCCTCTTCCTTTCCAGAGGCATTTCGTTTCTTTTCTTCCAATTGATTGAGTTCGGCATCAAGTCGATCTCGTTTATTCTGAAGGTCTCTTAGTTTATTCTTGACTTCTGTCTCTTTTCGTTCAGATTCCTTCTTTTCGTTGTTAGCCCGCGTAAACGCTGCTTCATACAATTGGAGGTTGTCCTCAAATCTCTTTAGTACGGGACCATCAACAATTTGAACAATGTCTTCCATTTTGAGAAACCGTCCTTCAATCCTAGCCGAGTATTCAACGATTTTCGACGACTCGCTAGGATCGATTCCTGAAAACGAAATTTCGTAGGATTCGTTCCAAGGTTTTCCTTGTTGTTTCTCCATCACACGTTTCCATATTTCATAAACAACAGGAGTCAATCCAAAGTATTTCTCCCGCAAGTCAATTCGTTCGCCTTTTGCGAACCAACCTTCTTCCGGTTTGAATGTGAAATTCCAGTAGATTTCTTTCGTTTCGACGCTGTATGCCAAGAGTTTATCGACGTTCAAGGGTTTGTTACCCCAGGAAGAGCCGCTGGCCAAACCTTTCTTGGCTCCTTCTTTCTTGCGAATCGGTTGATTTGTCCAACTCCCTTCTTTATCATAGAAATACCAAAACCCTTCACCTTTCCGACCTTTATTTTCCCAATCTTTGGCGTTCGGATACTCCTTGTTGAACAATATGACTTCCGCAGAAAGCAACGGATCGGGCGGTGGCGGCACTTGAATCGTTTCCATATTTGCGGGCGGTTTGTCGAACTGTTTCGGCGGTGTTGCTTCCTTCGGCTGCTGTTTTACGGGAACGGAATCCGTATTCGTTTCCGAAATGTGTCTCGGTTTCGGTTGATTGACCGCGGATGAAGTCGATGGCGCATTCGTCGATGGCCCCGGCTTCGCCTGCGTCACGGAATTTTGCGGCGGATTGTTTTTAGATGCCGGTTTGAACAACCACCAGGAAAGAGTGACTGCAGCGAGGACGATTGCTGCGCAAAGAACGTAAATCAGGATGTCTTCCGGTTTCGTCTTCTTGACTTGCGTCTTGGAGACGAGTCGGCCTGACGGTGCGCGGACGAGACGGCCGGTCGGCGCCGCCGGCGTGCGTCCGCGGGCCGGGGCGGAAGGCGCCGGTGCGGAAGCAGCAGAGGAAGAAGCGAACGGCCGGATGGATGGCGGCGGGGCTTGTTTGCGGCCGTGCTGCGCAAGATAAAGAAGGTCGGGATCCTGCGGAAGCCGTTCCGCCCCCGAGACCGTTCCCCTCACGAGATCGACAAACGTGGCGGAGGCCGCCAGCGCCGGATCTCCGGACTGGAGGCACACGAGGTGACGCGGCATCCACGCGGGAAGCGTGGCGGGGTAGGTGCTGAAGACGATGCGGGGACGGAGGTCGGCGGGAACGATCGCAAGCAGGTCGGCGAAGAGCCCGAGCGCGCGGACGCCGTCGGCGTCCGCAACGGGCGACGTCTTGAAGACGATTCCCCGGCCGCCGTCGCGGACGGCGTGGATCAAGGCGGCGGCGAAGCCTGCGGCGAGCGCGGGACCGCGCGATTCGCCGAAGAGGGCGTTCCACGCGACGGGGCGGCAGTCGCTCCGGTCGGTCGACGCGGCGAGGGGTGATCCGGAACGCGGCGGAAGCCAACGGGGCTCCCCGGACCACGGGGTGGAGAGTTCCTCCGCCGCTCCGTGGAGGAGGACGTCCGCGAAGTTCGTTCCGGCTGGAACTTCGCGGGGCGCGAAGCACCAGTGGCGCGCGATGCGGTTCGTGCGGTTCGTGTAGTCGAACGCGCACGCGCGGACGCAGGATAGGAGATGTTCGCCGGTCTGGAGGACGAGGTGGCTCCAGGCGACCGGATTGCCACGCTCGTATTGCGGACCGGGCGCGGACACGAGGTGCTTGTAGGAGCTAAGTTGCTCGAGCCGCTGACGAAGGGCGGCGGGAACGTCCTTCGTTGCCGCGACGGTGCAGAAGCCGCCGTCGCCCGGAAGGAGGCCGTGGGGAACGGACGTGTGGACCAGTTCGATCATGGGTTCGGCTCCTTTTGCTATCTCGTCCCGACGGTCGGAACCATGCCGCGGACGGCGAGCGTGAAGAGGACGGGAACCTCCGCCCAGACGGGCTTCACGTCTGATGCCCGGACGCCTTCGTTCTTCGGGTTGTGGCCGAGCGCGCTCATCGGGAGGAACCACACCTCGGACGCGATGTCGCGGGCCGTCCCGACCACTTCGGGAACGAACTCCGCAAGTAGCGCTTCGGTCGCGTCGGAAATCCGGTGGAGGGCGTCCCAGTCGAGGGCATAGGCGCCGTCAGGGCGTTGGCGGCAGGGCGATTCCGAAAGCGGCAGCCGGTCGCGGAGCATGTCCGCCTTGGAGAAACCGACGACGAGCGGCCGGGAAAGGCGTTCCTCCCCGCGTGAACCGAGGTGGCGGCGGATGCGCGCTGCGAGTTCCATCAGGAGCGTGTCCTGCCGCTGCGCCGTGTTGTTGAGGTCGCCCGATCCGAGATCGAGCTCGGATCGGAAGCGCGGGTCGGCCGACGGATCGAAGAGGAAGTAGAGCACGTCCGCACCGAGCATGTTGCGCGTGACGAGGGACCCCTGCGTGTCCGCGCCGGGGCGGAAGTGCTCGCCCGCGCTGTCGTACACGACAAGGGCGCGTTCCGGGGCATTCTTCGCGCGGACGGCGAAATAACTCGGCAGGGGGAGCAGGACGGGGCGGCCGTCGAGAGTCACTTCGCGGGCGACGGCCGAGCCGCCGACGTCCGTCTTGTCGATCTTGAGAAGCGCCCCGGAATCGTCCCGGAAGAAAAGCTTGGATTCGTAGTCGTTGATCCAGGCGTTCGCGGCGGGATCCATGTCCATGAAGCGGACGCCGAACCGTCGGCTGAGGACCTGACGACATTGCCAGATCGCGCTCGCGAGGAAGAAGGACTTGCCCGCTCCGCGCGCACCGACGACGGACATAACGATCTGCGGCGTCTCGAGCAGTTGGGACGGAAGCGTCATATGGCAGTGCGGGCACGCGATTTCCGTGCAGACGCCGCCTTCGGCGTCGATGGCGAGGCCGTTCGAGGTGAACTTCGCCGGAAGGAACCTCTGTGCGTCTCCGGGACCGAGGACGGGATCGCCCATCAGTCCGGCGGACACGGCGACGGAAAGGACGTCCTCCAGTTTCGAAACCGTCCGGCAATACGGACACTGGAAACTCACGCCCTGCTCCGGCTTCTCCTCCTCCGCCGTGACGAACCGGGACGGACCGGCGGAAAGAGCGCCGAAATCCGCGGATGAAGAGAATCGGTCCGCCCCGGACGATTCGTCGCCGTCGTCCGGAAACTCGATCATGTCGGTCGCGGGAACAGGATGGTCCTCCTTGCCTTCCTCCCAGACGAACGAGGTCTTCTTGAACGTCCCCGCTTCGAACGCGGCGCTCAGTCCCTTAAGATCAACGGGGCCGTGGACGGCTCCGTCGGTCGAGAAGAAATACAGGCCGGAAGAGATCCGTTTCAGCTCCGCGGACATGTCGGGCGTCGTCGAGACGAGAATAGTGGTGTTCCCGACCTTGACCCGGTGGATGCCGCCCGGGGATAGATCGCAAACGCCGATGCAGGGTTCGCCGTCGACGATGGTCGGATTTGTCATGCTCTCGTTCGTGAGAATGACGGTGCCTCCCCGATCGGAAAGAGTGAACTGCCTTCTGGACGCAGCCGGATCCTGAAGCGTCAGGTTGCAGGCCCCGCGTCCGACGGAGAAGGGAAAGGAAATCGGCCGCGAATCGACGCGCGGCTTCTTGCAGGCGATGAACCAGGTTTCAGGCATGACGGCTCTCCAAAGGATGAACGCGCGCTTCTACGGACACGAGACCCGGAAACCCTGGCCGTGGACCGAACTGCGTGTTGCCGGTGAAGAATGGGAACGACAAGCGGAACGCGCGTCTTTCGGAAGTTCCCATGAACTGCCTCCTCGCAATACGTGCGTCGACTCGAATAGGAACGGAGCGCGTTCCGTTTTCGATTTTGAAGGCCCTTTGGGGTCCCGGACGGGATTCGTTCCGAGATGTGGCATGAACCAATCCAGACAGAGCTCGTCGACGTTCCCGTGCATATCATACAGCCCCCACTCATTCGGTTCGCGGAGCCCGACATTTTGTGTCGACGAATCATAGTGCCATGATCCGTCGTCGCGAGACTTAAGGCACGTGTTTGCGACCGATTCGCATGACCGACTGGTGTTCGGATCATCCAAGTCCGTTCCATTGTTCAGCGCCGTCGTCGTTCCGGCCCGACAGGCATACTCCCATTGCGCTTCGGACGGGAGATCGAACGACTTTCCCGTTTTCTGGCGGAGTTTTCCGAAAAACGAATCGTTGTCGACCGAATCGGATTGCGGCCAGTTGTCGCCTTCTTCCGCTCCTCGCAACATATCGTAGGTAACGCTATCGACTGGACGAAGAAGCTGTCCGGCCGGAGGATTCAAGCTTGGATTATCGCCCATGACGAGCTCCCACTGTCGTTGCGTAACCTCAAAAACTCCGATGTAGAACGGATGGGAGATTGTCACCTTGTGCAAATCTTCGTTGTCGCTCCGTCCCAACTCGTTCGTCGGACTTCCCATCATGAACGTTCCAGCCGGAACCTTGCGGAGAACGAGTTTGTAGGACCGGACGTCGTCGCCCCACCCTTTCGCGGGGACGTCGGATCGGAACGAAACCGGATAGCTCGCCGCGTCGGGACCGCCCGACAAGTCGACGATCATATAGGTGTCTTGGTCCCCCGATTCGGCTCGGACGCCCGGACCGGAAAGCGCGAGAAGTCCCATCGCGAGAATCGACGAGACGACGATTCGGCTGCCGTTCCGGCCGACCGAAGGGATGGATGGATCGATGTGTTTCATGACGTTGTTCCTTTCGTGGAGGTTTCGGTCACGACGCCATGCGGGAGAAAAGGAAAGCGCGTCCCCTCCGCTTGTACTCGCCCGACGCCCTACCACAGGCGCGCTTCGAATACACGCTTGAGAGAACGCGCCTGTCGGGCGCGCCCCCTGCAAGTCATGTCGTTCGAAGCGGACGGCCCTATGCGGGACCGTCATGCGAAATCGTGGTAGTATTTCGGGCGAACGTCGTGTTTGCAGTTACGCAAAGAGTTCAGTTGTTCAGAAGTGGTCCAAGGTGGCGGAATTTTCCCGGGGGGTGGGGCGCGCGGCGGGGTGCCGCGCGGATGAGGTGGATTGTAGCAGAAGTCCGGTCAGGAGGAAAGGCGAAAATGACGGTTGTTGCCTTTGAAGGAACATTGCACGAAATACGGTCCCGCGCGAGGGACGTGCGGGGGCGGCGCAGGCGTCCGGAATCGGGAAGGGGGCGGGGCGGTGGCGGGGAATATGGGGCGTTGCGCGCGTTGCGCGCGGACGGGGGAAGAATCTACCACAAACCGGGGGCGGGCGAATGCAACATTTGTGCAACAAATTCGCGCTTGACTTTCGGCCGGCGCGGGCCGCGGCCGAGCGAAGCGAGAAACGACGGACCCCGCCACGCGGCCGCGTGGCGGGGTCCTCGGAATCATTTGGCCATTTCGGGTTCCGTGTTTTTGGGTTTCGGGAGGCAACATGCCCCTCTACCCCTATCGTCGGCGCGAGCGCGACGCGCGCCAAGAGGCTACGCCTCCGCGCGCGGCCCTCCGCACGCGCCTCCCAAGAGGGAGCGCACGCGAGGGGACTTTGCAACGCCGGCGCGGCGCCGGGCTTTGCCCGCGCCGCGCCGGCGTTGCGGCGGCCGTATGGCGCCGCGGGGACCGCAGCGGCGCGGGCGGGAGGCCCTCGCCGACGGCGGCGGAGAGCGCGAGCGAGCCTCGTTCAACCGGCGAGCGGCTTCGCCGCGAGCAACGGGCAAAGTAGCCAGACGCCGTGAAGCGCTGCCGCGGCTAGCGGCCGAGTGCCGCCTTGGCGAGGGCCGAGCCGGCGTTCCAGGCCTGCCCGGCCTTTTCGCCCGTGGCGTAGTAGCCGTGGCGGAACTGGTCGAAGGCGATGGCGTCCAGCTTCGCGGGATCGACCTTGCCCTGTTCGTCGAGGACGCGCTCCTCGGCGAGGGTGTTGACGATCGTGCCCACGACGGCGAAGAGCGTCTTCGTTTCGGCGATCTCCGCCAGCGTGCATTCCATCGCGACGGGGAACTCCTCGAGGACGGGCGCGTTCACGCGCGACGACTTCGCCGCGTGGAGGCCGGAGCGGGCGAACTTGTCCGCGATCTGGTTGCCCGAGACGATGCCGACGTAGTCCGCCTCGGCCATGTGCGCGCGGTCCGCGAGCGCGACGGTGAAGGCGCCCGTTTCGCGGATGGCCTTCGTGGTGGCGTGGTCGGCGTCGAGGAAGAGGGCGATCTTGTCCGTGTCGCA
>Ga0310691_10004829_pt1 | contig 14984 bp, 13 predicted proteins | sample 176DNAGHGlowgp2_FD_203887 | JGI IMG/M metagenome (GOLD analysis project Ga0310691, IMG submission 203887) | Sheep rumen microbial communities from Palmerston North, Manawatu-Wanganui, New Zealand - 1766 DNA GHGlow gp2 (v2) (version 2) | ecosystem: Host-associated > Mammals > Digestive system >... | reverse complement strand
CATACGGCGCTTCTTTTTCCACGCTTCCATTCCTGCTTTTTTAGGCATTCGGCTGGCTCCAATCTATGATCTTCTGCAAATAAGGATCTGCACCATACTTTCCTTCAAGATACTGTTTATCATATTTCGCATCTTTCCGGACAGATTCGCCCTTATCATTTTTAAACTCGACAAGAGAGTATAACTTGGAATTCTGGCTTTTGCCTTTGGCAACAAACCATATTTCATCCCGCCTGAACACCTCATTGTTCATTGTTGAAAGATCATGCGAGGTAAAGATAAGTTGTGATCCATGTCTGTTCTTTTCTTTGTCTGAGAATAATTCAATGATGTACTTCAGTAATACCGGGTGTATCTTAGCGTCCAGCTCATCAATAACCAAAGTATTTCCATTGACTATACTGTTAGCAACAAAAGGCAACAAACCAAAAATCTTTTTTGTACCGCTGGATTCTTCCGCAAGTTTCAGTTCTATATCATTACCATCTACAATATGTTTTGTATATATCTCGATCCTATTATTATCCTCTTCCTCAATTCTGAAATCATCTATATCAAGATCCATTTCCTTGATTATTTTCAATACAAGTTTCTTTATATCATCTGATTGATCTACCAGAATACGCGCTTCCTGAAACGGATTTCCATAATTCAAAAATGAAACTCCGTTAACAAACCAATCCATTACTTCTTTTATCACCTCGTTTTCACTATAAGTGATTCCAAGATACGAAAGTAACGGAATAGTATTAGATACACCGTCTCCGACTTTTAACGTACTCAACACGCCCTTAAGTGAAATCGTTCCATTTTCTCTTTCGAATAAAGCAGATTTTCTTGCGGTATCTTTCTTTACCCTGTCCAACTGCTCATAAATCACCTGCTCTTCTTGAACATGTAAAATATATCTGTATTCTGAAGTCTCTGTTCTAAAAAAAACCTCAAATTCCGTCGGTGCATTCTTTGTATCTTCAGAAAAAGCAAAAGGAACAACCGGTATTCTCTTTAAAGCAGGTTCCCTGTCAGAATTGCTTGTAGCAACATACAGCGGACGTGTTACTTTTGCAACAAGGACTTGAAGCGCCTCCAAAACATTGGATTTACCACCACCATTGGGACCATATATAGATGCTACCGGCAAATACTTCTCCGCATCTTTATCTTCTATAAGATGATTCGCAAGCTCGGATATAGCAACTGCCTGCATATCAAAGGTAATCTCATCCCGGATACTCTTATAATTCTTTACTGAAAACTGGCTCAACATACTTATTACCCTCTACATACTTATGGACATCAGTTTTGCTAATTATTCACAAGCAGTATAGGTCGAATTAAATATTTTGTCAATATATTTGAGTTTTTTTCTCAAATATATCAGTGAAGATAAAAAATAAGATTTGTTAGACAGAATGTACAACATATTCATCTGTAAAGGCAGAACTCAACTACATCATAATTCACCAAATGAAGCTGTTATCTCATATGAGGCAATTAGATTTGGCAACAAAAATCCGGATAAACAGTATAATATAAATAATAGCAGGCATCCTAGATAATGCCTGCTATCAATAATACAATATGAAAAATATAAGCCACTTGTATCCCTGGGCAACATACTTTATCCTCCAAAGGGCAAAGCAGCTTATCCTCCACCCATAGATAAAGAGTACCCATAATACTTCTTAATGGTTATCTGTAAAAGATATAAACTCAAATCCTATCAACGCCTTATACTACAAGGATTAATAAACAAAAGAACAGACCTTGGAAAGGTGATTGGGAAGCCTTTTCAAGGTCTGTTACTTATGTTCTATTATATTCTTTCAGGATAAAACAGTTTAACTCTTGGAGGATAATCTGCTTTGCCCTTGGACAAAATGTTCAGGGGCAAAGTCATTTATCCTGTTAGGGGCAAAGTATTTTAGCGAGGAAGTTGTGGTTTGGTAGTTTGATTGTTGGGTAGTTTGGTAGTAATATTGATATTCTACAAACTCAATACTACCAACCACTCCTCCATCCTTCCCCCTCTACAACCCTATAACTACTGCATTTATGAATAATCCAACTGCCACAATCAGCATAAAAAAAGACCTTGCAGCAGATGGTTACCAACCACTACAAGGTCTTATATTTTAATTACTATGTATTACTCCGGGGATAAGGGATTTTGCCCTTTTGAGGATAAAGAGGAGTACCCCGGGACATTGTCGGTATTATTCCAGCTCAATCGTCCCCGGGGGCTTACTTGTCAGGTCGTAGAGAACCCGGTTCACGCCCTTTACCTCATTTATGATGCGGTTCATGCAGGTCTGGAGAACGGACCAGGGGATCTCAGCTGCCTCTGCGGTCATAAAGTCTGATGTGATCACGCCGCGGAGAACCACTGCGTAATCATAGGTGCGGAAGTCACCCATTACGCCTACGCTTCTCATATTTGAAAGGGCTGCGAAAAACTGGCCCCTGCCTGTATCTATTCCTGCTCTGAGTAATTCTTCTCTGTAGATGGCATCAGCCTCCTGAACAATATGAACCTTTTCAGGTGTGACCTCGCCAACCACGCGGATGCCCAGTCCCGGGCCGGGGAATGGCTGTCTGTAGACAAGCTCCTTTGGAATACCCAGCTCCAGACCGACTTTTCTGACCTCATCCTTAAACAGATCTCTCAAGGGCTCCACGGGGTTTTCTTCAAATCCCAGCTCAATGACCAGCTCGTGGGGAAGACCTCCCACATTGTGATGGGATTTGATGACTGCTCCGTCCTTTCCCATTCCGCTTTCCACCACGTCAGGATAGATCGTGCCCTGAGCCATGTATTTGAAACCGCCGGTACCGGCGAGCTTCCTCGCCTCATCGCCAAAGATCTCTACGAATTTATTTCCTATAAGCTTACGCTTTTCTTCAGGCTCAGTAACGCCCTTAAGCATCTTGAAGTAGTCTTCTCCGGCGTTGACACGGATGAAATTCAGCTCACTGAATTTCCCGTTTGGTCCGAATACAGCTTCTACCTCATCTCCCTCGTTCTTCCTCATGAGACCATGGTCAACGAACACGCAGTAAAGCTGTTTGCCGATGGCTTTGGAAAGAAGTACCGCAGTAACTGTGGAATCGACTCCTCCCGAAAGCCCCAGAAGGACTCTGTCAGATCCGATCTTTTCTTTAAGCTCACGGACCATTTCATCTGCGAAGGATGCCATTTCCCATGACCCGCTGCAGCCGCACACATCCATGACAAAGTGCCGCATCATATCGGTTCCCCCGACGGTGTGCTCGACTTCCGGATGGAACTGCACCGCATAAAGCTTCCTCTCGGCATTCTCCATTCCGGCAACCGGACAGTTCTCGGTAGATGCCGTTATCTCAAAGCCTTTCGGCGCTTCGGCAATATAATCCGTGTGACTCATCCACACAGTAGTGCTGGAAGGTGTATCCTTAAATATAGCAGATGATGCTTTCTCGATCCTCAGATCGGTGCGTCCATATTCGCTCACAGGCGCGGTCTTTACTTTTCCACCAAGTAAATGCGCCATCAGCTGTGAACCGTAACAGATGCCGAGAACCGGAATCCCCAGTTCAAAGATCGCAGGATCAAATGTCGGGGAATCCGGAGCATATACACTGTTCGGACCGCCTGTTAAGATGATCCCCTTCGGAGACATCTCTTTCAATCTGTCCAGTCCGATATTTGACGGGTATATCTCGCAGTAAACCTTCTGCTCTCTGACTCTGCGGGCAATAAGCTGCTTATACTGTCCTCCGAAATCAAGAACGATTATTCTTTCACGTGCCATATTACTCCTTATATGTCTCCTTAAGTCTCGTTAATGCCCTTGCCATGGATGCCTTCGACATCTTGTATTCCTCAATGGAACGCTTCTGGCGGAGCTGTTCTTTTGCTCTTTCAAGCGCAGCCTGCGCTCTGTTCCGGTCAATATCCTCCGGTCTCTCACAGGTATCAACCAGGATCGTACACCGGTTATTGGCAAACTGTGCTGTCCCGATCCCCACAATATATCTATGCCATTCGTCATCCGGAGTCTGGAATTTAAGCGACCCCAGCTCCACAGCTATGACCATCTCTTCATGGTGAGCCTGGAGCTCCAGCTGTCCGTCAATGGTATTAAAAATGACCGTTCTGATCTTTCCTTCAAAGATAATACCGTTACTGGCGATTATCCTGAAAAAATAAGTATTACGTAATGCCATCAGAGCTTCTTCGCTTTCTCTGCAACATCCTCAATAGTACCTACATTGAAAAAGGCTTCTTCCGGGTATTGATCTGCTTCTCCCGCGAGAATAGCCCCGAATCCCTTGATCGTATCCTTTACTTCCACGTATTTCCCGGGTATTCCCGTAAAGTTCTCCGCCACATGGAAAGGCTGTGAAAGGAATTTCTGGATCTTTCTGGCTCTGAATACAGTCAGCTTATCATCTTCCGAAAGCTCTTCCATTCCAAGGATCGCGATAATGTCCTGCAGTTCCTTATATTTCTGCAGTGTCTGCTGAACCTTTAGGGCTACATCATAGTGCTCTTCGCCTAATATCTCCGGCTCTAATATCCTGGAGCTTGACTCCAGCGGATCTACTGCGGGATATATTCCCTGCTCCACTATCTTTCTGGAAAGAACTGTTGTGGCATCCAGATGGGCAAAGGTCGTAGCAGGCGCCGGGTCCGTAAGGTCATCTGCCGGCACGTAAACAGCCTGGATACTTGTAACCGAACCATTCTTTGTGGATGCTATCCTTTCCTGGAGCTCTCCCATATCATTTGCAAGGGTCGGCTGATATCCCACAGCTGAAGGCATACGTCCTAAAAGCGCTGAAACCTCAGATCCTGCCTGAACGAATCTGAAGATATTGTCAATGAAGAGCAACACATCCCTGTTCTCCACATCCCTGAAATACTCTGCCATTGTGAGGCCTGTCTCAGCCACACGCATTCTTGCCCCCGGGGGCTCATTCATCTGTCCGAATACAAGAGCTGTTTTATCAATGACTCCGGATTCCGTCATTTCCGTCCAGAGATCGTTTCCCTCACGTGACCTCTCTCCGACTCCTGTAAATATGGAGTAACCACCGTGTTCAAGTGCGATATTGGTGATAAGCTCCTGTATAAGGACGGTTTTCCCGACTCCGGCTCCTCCGAAAAGTCCTACCTTACCGCCTTTCGCATAGGGAGCCAGAAGATCTATGACCTTGATGCCTGTTTCCAGTATCTCCTGAACCGGGGACTGATCTTCAAATCTGGGCGGTTCTCTGTGGATCTCCCACTTCTCACCGGCATTGATATCTTCTCCCTGGTCTATGGTATCTCCAAACACGTTAAAGAGTCGTCCCAGAGTCCTCTTTCCTACCGGAACCCTGATAGGTCCGCCATTGTAGGTGACCTTCATGTCCTTATGCAGTCCCTCGCTGGCAGTCAGCATAATGCAGCGCACAACACCGGATCCTATGTGCTGTGAGACTTCCATAACGCCCTTTGACCCGTTATTATCCACTAAAAGTGCATCTTTGATATAAGGAAGATCCATCCCTTCGGGAAATTCCACATCGACAACCGGTCCGAGGACCTGTATGATTTTTCCTTCTTTCGTAGTGTTTTCCATATTTTCTCCTCAGATAACGTAAATCTATTATCTGACTCAGTATTTACTGCCTTTTTCGTTTCCTTCTTCTCTGGGCCTTCGCACCACTGCAGACCTCTGTGATCTCCTGGGTAATGGCTGCCTGCCTGACCCTGTTGTACTGGATATTCAGGGTTCGTAGGATACTGTTGGCACTGTCATTGGCAGACTGCATCGCTGTCATCCTGGAATGCTGCTCACAACAGAATGATTCCACCAGCGCACTGTAAATATACCCGTTCGTGCAGTTCGGTATAACTGCCTTTATGACCGCTTCCGGAGAAGGCATGAGCTGGAATTCCTCCTGATATACATCCGCTGGAATATTCATCATCACCGATTCCTTAAGCGGAAGGAGCCTGTGGAGCATGGGCTGCATCTCGGAATTACTGATCATAACGGTATAGACGATATATAACTCCTGGATCTGTCCGGTATCATAAAGCTCCAGTAGCCGGAGAGTTATCACACGCGATCTGTGCAGGGAAGGATTCTGTGCAGTATAGAGAAATTCCTCATCAATGGGGATATGCTTATTTTCAAAATACTTTCTCCCCAGCTCACCTACAACGAAGAGTTTGGTATTCTTATGCTTGGCCATCTCCTCTTCAGTGATCTTTAGTACATTGTGATTGTAGGCTCCGGCAAGTCCCTTATCTGCGGTTATTACAAGAAAAGCAACCGTTCTGTCCGCATCCTTTTCTTCATCGTAGGTTCTGAAATAGGGACTGGCAATGCCTGAAACATGCCGGCTCAATCTTTCAGTCATAGCCTGCATCCCGTAGAAGTAAGGCTCTGTTCTTTCCAGCTCCTTCTTCGCCTTCCTCAGCTTCGTGGAAGAGATAAGATACATGGCATTGGTGATCTTCTGGGTTTCCTTTATGCTGTTTATCCTGTCCTTGATCTCTTTTGTGTTTGCCATATCTCAGTTTCCGGAATTCTCCCAGATCTCTGTTCTGTAATCCTTGATATAAGCGACCAGCTTTTCCACCAGATTTTCATCCAGCATCTGTCTCTGTTCAATGGTCTTTACCGTATTAACATGGTTCTTCTCCATAAAATCGAGAAGCCCTCTCTGAAAATCACGTACTTTCTTCTTCTCTATCCCGTCCATCAGCTTATTATTAGCTGCCACGAGCGAAATGACCTGCCCGGAAAGTGAGAGCGGATGTTCAAGAGGCTGCTTCAAAAGCTCCATCAGGATCTCTCCATGGGCCAGCATGGACTTGGTGGCAGGATCCAGATCTGACGAGAACTGGGTAAATACAGCCATTTCTCTGTACTGCGCGAGATCAATACGAAGAGATCCCACTGCCTTTTTCATGGCCTTACTCTGGGCTGCTCCACCCACACGGGACACAGATAATCCCACGTTTACCGCAGGTCTCTGTCCTTCAAAGAAGAGGTCACTCTCCAGGAATATCTGTCCGTCGGTGATGGAGATAACGTTTGTCGGGATGTAATCAGATACATCACCTGCCTGGGTTTCTATTATCGGAAGTGCCGTAATGGATCCTCCACCCAGCGCCGCTGATAATCTGCTGGATCTCTCCAGAAGTCTCGAATGCAGGTAGAAAACGTCTCCGGGGTATGCCTCTCTGCCGGGCGGACGTCCCAGTAAGAGCGATATCGATCTGTAAGCAACGGCATGCTTTGACAGATCATCATACACGATCAGGACATCGCTGCCCTTATACATGAAATGCTCCGCAAGCGCCGTGGCCGCGTAAGGAGCGATATACTGTAACGGCGCAGGGTCACTGGCCGTTGCCGAAACAACGATAGTGTAATCGATCGCGCCTGTTTTCCTGAGAGTTGATACGATCTTTGCAACAGTGGACGCTTTCTGGCCTATGGCCACGTAAACACACTTAACGTCCTTACCTTTCTGATTTATGATAGTATCAATGGCGATGGATGTTTTACCGGTCTGTCTGTCGCCAATGATAAGCTCTCTCTGACCTCTTCCGATGGGAAACATGGAATCGATCGCGAGTATTCCGGTCTCCATCGGAACACCTACTGACTTTCTCTCCACGATCCCGGGCGCAGGAAACTCAACCGGCCGGTGGCCCACTGCCCTGATCTTCCCTTTTCCGTCAATGGGATCTCCGAGGGCATTTACCACTCTTCCGAGGAAAGCATCTCCAACCGGGATACTGGCTCTCTTTTGAGTCCTTACGGCCCTCATGCCTTCCCTTATGGCCTGCTCACGGCCGAAAAGGATACATCCCACCTGGTCTGTCTCAATATTCTGTACCATGCCTCTTGTGCCGTCATCAAATACGATAACTTCACCGTATTCGGCATGCTCGATACCTTCAAGGGTGGCTATTCCGTCTCCCACGAACTCCACCTTGCCGACTTCATTGTGCTCGGCATGAAGCGCGAAATCATTTATCTCGGATCTCAGGATGTCCAGAAGGTCCTTCTCATCATACTGGGTCTGTGCCAGAACCTCTTCTACCAGCTTTTCGATCTGGCCCGTTCTGCCGATAGTACTCCAGTCATACAGAAGACTGCCTGCTGTCAGGACAAAACCGCCCACTATGGATTTGTCTTCAACGAGTGCCAGCTCCACTTCATCAGCGTTAAGCTTTTTCCGGATGAAATCCTTCATCCTGGAAATCTGGCCCTCTGTAGGTCTCGTAACGAACCTTAACTCGGCGTTAACCTTATTCGCCATCGTCCTCACCCGCCTTGCTCAAGAATTCGTCCAAAAGACTGCTGTCGATCTCCGCGCTGCTGTTTCCCGCAGCTATCTTTCTGGTAGCAGCGGTTACGATCTCGGCTATCTTTCTCTCCTGCTCGGCATCCCTGACAGCCCAGTCCATATCTGCTTTTCTGTGGGCATCCTCGATTATCTTGTCTGCCCTCTTATTCGCATCACTTACAATACGGTCGTATTCTTCAGTCGCTTTCTTATTTGCATCCTTAAGACGCTGCTTTTCTTCCTTTTCCAAAGCTGCCAGCTTTTCGTCATACTGCTTCTTCAGCTCTCCTGCCTCGGCAACACTCTTCTCCGACTTTTCCTCATTATCAATGATCCTCTTTGCTCTTTCTTCCAGGATCTTATCTACCGGAGCCAGAAGAAAGCGCTTGAGAATAAAGAAAAGTATAAGGACGTTTGCAATAGTTATTAAAATAGAAATAGGGTGTATGGAAACGATCCCCATGGATCAACCTCCTTGATAAATATTATTTTCCAAGTACAAAGATGATAAGGATCGCAGTAACCAGTGCATAGATAGCTGTTGCTTCCGCAAGGGCTGCTCCAAGGATAAGGGTGGTCCTGATCTTTCCCTCTGCCTCCGGCTGTCTCGCAACCGCATCTGTTGCCTTAGCTGTGGCAAGTCCGATACCTACACCGGCACCAATACATCCAAGTGCTGCAATTCCTGCTCCTAACGCTGTCAAACTCATGTTTTTTCCTCCTGATGATTTTTACTATTCTACAGCTTCGCTTAAATAAATGGACGTGAGAAAAACAAATACATATGCCTGTAACAAGGCATCAAAAATCTCAAAGAAACAACTGAAAGGAAGGGGCACCACAAAAGGAACCAATATCTTGATAAGCTCCATTATGATGAATCCTCCGAATATATTACCGAAAAGTCGCATACACAGAGAAAGCGGTCTGATAAATATCTCCAGTATATTGATGGGGGTGATGATGGCTATGGGCTTTGTAAATGATTTAAGCCATCCGCCCACGCCTTTTCTCTTGATACCGGCTATCTCCACTATAATGATGCTCATAAGGGCGAGCGCTATAGTGACATTCAGGTCCTTCGTCGGCGGTTTCATGAAAGTATACTGATCCGATACTGCTGTCTCGATAAGAGCCGACATATTGGAAATACCGATGAAGATCAGCATGGTCATAGTAAACCAGGAATAGCCGGCTGCTTCCTCACCGAGCATACTATGGGTAAGATTCCTTATCCATACCACAAAGGACTCTACTGCGAGCTGCCTCTTCCCGGGATTCTCAACAGTAAATCCCCTGGTAAGCAGAATGCATGCTATCATGAGTATGAGCAGCAGTATCCACGTATTAAATACAGATTCCGTAATGGCAAAAGGACCAAGGTCAAATACCACGTGAACCCCGAGCTCTTCTACCAGTTTTTCTCCCAACTGCACTTTCAATACCTCCCGAAAATACATTCCAAATGATTATAACTCTATTGGTCTGAAACGTCTATTTAATCTTTGCCCTGCGGCAATAATCTATCGCGTCTTCCGGGCACACGCTGCGGCACTCTCCGCACCGGATGCATTCACCGTCGCCAACCTCCCGCACATCCATTTTGCAAAAACGGATACAGGCATTACAGCCGGTACATTTACTCTTATCTGCCTTTATACCAAAGAATGTAACGGGATTAAATAATGAATACATTGCCCCTAGGGGACAGAAGAACCTGCAGAATGCTCTGTAACAAACGGCGCACAGCGCGATACAGATGATGAGGATAAGGACTTTCCATGAAAAGAGCCACCCGATATGCGGCCGGAGATTTTCATCCAGCGCCACTAGTGGGATACCGGCTTCAAAGGTACCTGCGGGACAGATATATTTACAGAATCCCGGCACACTTCCTCCCAGTGGGATAATGATAACGAATAATACGAGGATCACGTATTTCAGATATGATAATGCACTTGTAGCCTTACTCTTCCTGATCTTCGGAAGCGGTATCTTATCTATGATCTCCTGTAAAAGACCGAAGGGGCATAAGAATCCACATATCAGGCGACCCAGCATCACTCCGAATAAAATAAGTGTCCCCAGTATATACAAAGGGAGCCTGTGAGCAGACTTCAACAGTTCTCCCTGCAGACTCCCAAGCGGACACGAAACAATAGCGCCCGGGCATGAATAGCAGTTTAGTCCGGGTGCGCATATACCCTTTAACGGTCCCTTATATATTTTCCCTGAAGCAAACCCCGTGAGATGGCAGTTATATAGAACCGCCGCGATAAGCTGGGTATACTGCCTCAGATGTTTTTTAATACCGCGCATAATCTCCGTCATTATCCGATACCGATGCATTCCAGGCAGATATTCTCAGCCTTATTTCTCACTTCTCTGACTCCTCCTGCTTTTATCCCGGTCAGGAGAAACACAATCCCCGTGATCAGAAGGATGATCCGAACCGCTTTTTTCCCGGTTTCATTCATGACGGGTCTCCCCATAGAACTTTTCCAGTTCCTTTTTTGTATCCGCGCATCCAGCCCCTGCCAGCAGTCCTCCCACGATGTGTCCTTCTCTGTTTACGAAGAAAGAGGACGGGGTGTACTGGATATTTGCAAGTATCTCATACAGATCATCGCTTGCCCTGATATTTGTAAACGACGCTCCTGCATCTCTCATAATGTCATTGGCGTCCTGTACATTGGTATCCAGTCCATCATATACATCCAGCATCAAGCCCACCAGATTCACGTTGTCCGGAAGCTCATCATACATGGCAGCATATTCGTCTATCTGTTCTTTACAAGGTCCGCAGTATGTCGCCCACACGAACACAGCAGTGATATCATAATCAGAAAAAATATCCTGGGATACCTTCTTATTATCGAGAGACGTGCTCCTGAACTTCATTTTATAATCCGATATTTCCGATTCCGGAATATTTATATTTACTGTATTTCCGCTATCTTCCTCTTCCTCAGATGAAGGCTCCTGCTCATCTCCGGCTGTGCCAAATACTTGTGCTATGCTTTCACTGCTTTCCGATGCTTCATTATCCTCTTCCTGCACATCGGTCTCTTTTTCCTCTGCCTCTTCTCCGGCAGCACTGTCCTCAACCGCTTCAACTGTTTCCTTAGTCTCTGCTTCGGCGTCTTCACTGTCATTGTCGGGGATCAGCATCAGTATGATAAACAGCACTCCCAGTGTAGCAAGTGCAATAACTATTATATTAATTATCTTTTTAAGCATTTATATCTCCTCACTTTACCAGCCTGTATCATACCATTCGTCGTCTTCCTCATCATAATAGTACGTTTCATCCGACTCCTCATCATAGTAATATGTGGTACCTGATTCGTCATCATATAGATACATGGTCCCGTCATCATACTGATACCACAGGCCTTCATCATAGTCGTAGGTCCAGTTGTCCCTTAAATAACTGTCATCACAATAGCCGTCATCATAACTTCCATCATCATAATACCCATCATCCGGGCAGCTGCCGGTCTCACACGCTCCCCCTCCGTACTGGTAAGAGCTTCCTCCGGTTGCACACGAGCCGCTGCCTGTCGGGCATGACCCTCCGCCGGTCTGACATACATCCGCGATCGATCCCTGGTATGAGCCCCATCCGCCCCATGAATTCTCAAAGTCGCTGTAATCATGGTAATTTCCGGCCCCTTCAGAGTCAACGAATTTCTCGAGCCATTCAATATAATCATCATCAATACCGCAGTTTGAGTACACCTCTGCCAGCTGGTCGTAATAATCCGGATCTCCGTATGGAAGCAAGACTGCCAGCCCCGTGAGTTCATTTTTATCGGAAGTATGGCCGAAATATGCAATGGAAGCCTTTAAGGCAGATCTCAGGTCATCAGTCTTTTCATCCTCTGTTCCGACGCTCTCAACTATTGCAAGCATATCACTTACATAGAAGTCCGACATGGTCACATTACTGTTATCCCCGTTCCAAAGCTCCACCAGATCGGATATTAATCCCTTACCTTTCGCCATATGCTGCTTACTGTAGTTAATATCCAGTAGATTATCCGTATTCCTGTACGCGTATTCAACCCATGCATTATAGAGTCCTGAAACAGCGTTTTCATTTACCAGCACCATGGTGGAGGATCCTCCGTTTTCGCCGTCCTCCTCATTGGAACTGACCATTTCATCGACTATTTTCTTCCCAAGAAGAGGTGTGGACATTCCGGGGTTTTTCTCGAACTCCTCCATCCAGCCGGTATAATGCCATCCGAGTCCGGATTCAAAGTCTTCTGATAAAACGGAATATTTACAGTACGGCGAAAGCGCATAGCAGGTTTCCATATTTGCCATAATGCAGCAATCCATCCCTATAATGTCAAAATGTACGTCCTTATGCTCTTCAAAGGCTTCTCTCATCTCATCCAGAGTGAGCGAATCTTCTTCTCCCTGCCATTCGTCATATCCGAATCCGTATACAGGACCACCACCATGGTCCCAGAATACAAACATATATCTTTCAGCCGGATAATGCTTTACCCCGTAATCAATAAAGTCTGAAAGCGTCTTTTTATCTGTGCAGTCCAGCTGCCCGAGCTCATCCTTCACAAGCTCCAGGCGGCCTTTGTTAACCCTGTATATCTGGGATGTCTTTGAAGATATGCCGTAATCCTGCCACTTCTTAGTGCCCATTGTCTGGATGATAACGTTAACATTATCTCCTATATCAGAATCCAGCATTTCTGAAATATCCTCAGTGGCTAAACCGCCCTGAGTTTCCAGGTCTGACCCATTCATATAGATCAATATCGTAGCGCTTTTAGCATCGGTTCCGACAGATATGGGTTCAATACCGGAGGGGTCCTCTGCGCTATTCTGAGCAGTTTCTACCTCTGCCTCATCGCTGTATTCTTCCGCAGTTTCTACCGCTTCCTCCGCTTCCTGTGTCTCTGCTTCCTCCTCATCATAGGGAATAAGCATGATAATGAGAAACAATCCTCCCAGCACTGCGAGAATTGTCAGAATGATCGTAAGTATTATCGGTTTTTTCCGCGGTGTTTTCTCTTCCATAGCACTTCATTATACACTAAAAAAGAAAAATAAAGAAACCGGAGCGTTTCCGCTCCGGTTTCTAAAGGCGACAACCAGAATCGAACTGGTGATACGGGTGTTGCAGACCCTTGCCTTACCGCTTGGCTATGTCGCCGCGTCGCAAGACGCTCCACTCCTGTTCGGGCTTCGTATACTCAGCCCTCACTCCCGTTACGCGCTTGCTCCTCTTCGGCGAAAATGGGATTTTCGCCGTTATGCAACCTCCAGTTTATTGCCTTCACCCTCTGGGAAAGATGTCAGCGCAAGTTAACTTATGATGGTTGCGTATAAGTGTTTAAGCTCACCAGACTCCCTAAGCTCCATCTTCGCTTCGCTTGATCTCGCTAAGTTCCTCTGGAGGGCTTCTTCACTAAATTCGCCCCTCGTCTTCGACTCGGGCTCATTAAGTGTTTAAGCTCCCCGAGTTGGGCTCGAACCAACAACCCCTCGGTTAACAGCCGAGTGCTCTACCATTGAGCTATCGAGGACCATCGCAAATCCCTGATTTGCGGGAATCCCTGACGCACAGTGCACATCAAGGATCTTATTTTGAATCTATTCGATTCATGCACTTCAAAAACCGAACATCGATCAGATCTTTGTCAAGACTTACGACCTGCGCTTCCTATGAGCTCTATAGTGCTCATACTCAAAGAAAAGCTCTCGACCTATTAGTAATGGTCAGCTGCATGCATTACTGCACTTCCACCTCCATCCTATCTACCCTGTACTCTTCAGGGGGTCTCTCGGATTACTCCGTGGATATCTCATCTTGGGGTCGGCTTCACGCTTAGATGCCTTCAGCGTTTATCCGTTCCGGATTTGGCTACCCTGTTATGGCATTGGTTGCCAGCAGGTGCACCAGTGATCCGTCCATCCCGGTCCTCTCGTACTAAGGACAGCTCCCCTCAAATATCCTCCGCCTGCGCCGGATAGGGACCGAACTGTCTCACGACGTTCTGAACCCAGCTCGCGTACCGCTTTAATGGGCGAACAGCCCAACCCTTGGGACCTGCTACAGCCCCAGGATGCGATGAGCCGACATCGAGGTGCCAAACCTCCTCGTCGATGTGAACTCTTGGAGGAGATCAGCCTGTTATCCCCAGGGTAGCTTTTATCCGTTGAGCGATGGCAATCCCACTTTCTACCACCGGATCACTAAGTCCTACTTTCGTACCTGCTCCACCCGTCGGTGTCGCAGTCAGGCCTCCTTATGCCTTTACACTCTATGGATGGTTTCCGTCCATCCTGAAGAGACCTTTGAGCGCCTCCGATACCCTTTCGGAGGCGACCGCCCCAGTCAAACTCCCCGCCAGACATTGTCCCTGGACCGGTTCACGGCCTCAGGTTAGGAACCTAGCAGCAGAAGGGTGGTATCCCAACAGTGACTCCACAAAGACTGGCGTCCTTGCTTCAAAGTCTCCCACCTATCCTGTACATCTACTGCCAAATCCCAGTATCAAGCTGGAGTAAAGCTCCATGGGGTCTTTCCGTCCTGGCGCAGGTAACCAGCATCTTCACTGGTACTTCAATTTCACCGGGTGCATTGTTGAGACAGTGTTCAAATCATTACGCCT
>Ga0310691_10004828_pt1 | contig 14985 bp, 8 predicted proteins | sample 176DNAGHGlowgp2_FD_203887 | JGI IMG/M metagenome (GOLD analysis project Ga0310691, IMG submission 203887) | Sheep rumen microbial communities from Palmerston North, Manawatu-Wanganui, New Zealand - 1766 DNA GHGlow gp2 (v2) (version 2) | ecosystem: Host-associated > Mammals > Digestive system >... | reverse complement strand
CCGGCATTTCAATATCGCAGACCCGGAGATGCAGGCAAATTTCATCGTATTTTTGCTGGAATCGCCGGAATATAAGGATGTTGACCAGATGTTACGCTTCTCCTTAACGGATGCGGAGGCCTGCCATGTCTGGTTAAGCCGTTATGAAATCCCGTACGATCCGTATAAAGACGGATATAAGACACTTTCGATGGAACGAGCATCGTGTGCGGATGAAATCAGGGCTTTTTGTGCGGAATAAGAGATTTCTTCTTATTCCGCTTTTTTTGTTGCAATCTGTGTGAAAGCGTGTTATCTTCTACGTACTACATACATTCTAAGAAATCTGGCATTCGCCAAAATTTCCAACGAAAAAATAGCAACTAAAGATTTCGGGAAAAAAATAAGATAACAAATTTGCTATTGACTAGTAATAACAAATTTGTTATTACTAAAGGAGGAAAAAGTGTATAAGATTGTGATATACGAAAACAGAAGAGGCGACTGTGATGTTGCTGATTTTATTCTGAAACTGAGGGAAAAATCGGCTTCGGACAAGAATTCCAGGGTTAACTTGAATAAAATAGTCGCATATCTTGATTGCCTGAAAGAACTCGGAACAAGGTTAGGCGAGCCCATGGTGAAACACTTGGAGGGAGAAATATGGGAGTTAAGACCACTTTCAAACAGAATTCTGTTTTCCTGTTTGGAAGGAGAAACCATCATTTTATTGCACCATTTTGTAAAGAAAACAAATAAAACACCACGGGCGGAAATTGAGAAAGCCCGACGGGAACTGAATGATTACAGACAAAGGAGAGATGAAAATGAAAACATGGGATGAGTTGCGCGGAGAACTCCGGCTTTCGGAGGAAGAAGAGAAAATTATTCAAATTGAAAAAGATTTGATAAAAACCATGGTCTCCATTCGTGAAGAACAAGGATTATCACAAGCGGAACTGGCGGAGATGTGCAATCTGAAGCAACCGACTATCGCGCGAATGGAGAAAAACAGTCACTCTCCACAGATTGACAGTATTCTGAAAGTATTGGTCCCTCTTGGCTACACATTGCAAATTGTGCCCAGAAAGTGAGTAAAAACTCACTTACCAACAATGAAAAATCGGTCATGAACAACACAGTAAAAAGCGCCATTTTCCTTGCAAAAAGGCGCTTTTTATGTTAACATTAAATACGCAAAACTATGCCTTTTATCGCCTACGGGTAAGCATGGAGGAATATGCTTATGAATACGGGATTTATTTGGGGGATCCGTAGCAGAAACGGCAAGGAATCGGAAAACAATTTGAATACAGTAAATGCGCGCCGGTCGCGCAAATCGAAAGGCTTCACCCTGGTGGAGCTTATTGTCGTGCTTGTAATCCTGGCAATACTGGCAGCGATTGCGGTTCCGACGATGATTGCGTTTATAGATAAAGGCAGAGAAAAGAAGGTACAGTTAAACGCGCAGAGGGCTCTGTCGGCAACACAGACCGCTCTGTCCGATATTTATGCGGATGCGGGAAACAGATTTACACCGGCTAAACGTGAAGCAACGAGAAATCTGGCAGCGGTTGATTCGGATGACAACGGTAAAGATACCGAGTTTACCGTTTGGACGGAGAACAGACTCTGGGACGGCAAAACAACTGCCATTACCGAAAACATCGGTTCCTACACTATCAGCAAGGCATTATACTGCGAGCCGGGCAACTCCTATTATGTGGCATATGACGGAAGTGACTGGACCGTATTTGATACGAAAGAAAAAGCAACGGAATTCCTGGACATCTCCAATGCCAAAGGAAATTCCAAGGATCTAACCGATAATGTGATTTATGTTTGGGATTGGCAGCAGGATTATGCATATATCCCCGGCCTTGACCCCGATGATCCGATCGGAGGAGGTGAAGGAGATTCCGTCGTAAAAGTTCTCACTTTAAGACTTCCGTCGGAAACTCTGGGCAATGTATTCTTCTCTCCCTCGGGCTATAACAATAATTCCGGTAAAGAGAGCATCAGTATTGTTTTCTGGAAAGACGAGAACGGCAACATCAGTTGCACGGACTGGAGCGTGGTCAATGATATTGATACGTTCAAAACAGACAATACACACTCTTACTGGATCAACACGGTAAATTCGGAGGATAAAACATACCGGATTGACGGATGGCAGCTGGAAGACGGCAATCCTCTTCCTACAAAATTTGCCAGCGATTTGGTAGGAAGCTATATCTTTGGAAATACTTTCGAGAATATCAACAGAATTACGCTTACTGCCAATGTGGGCACAGGGGATATCGTATCCTATAAGGCTACCATGGGTAAGGCGGAGTTACAGAGATTGATAAAAAATTCTTCCGCTACTCAGATTCAGGGAATCAGAAGAGTGACAGAAGGCTTGGCGGGAAATAAATATGATGCTCAAACGTTCCAGAACAACGGAGTCCCGGGCGCAGACAAAGTTGACCGGAATGAGGCGGCCGATGAAATAGGGGTAATCTATGCGTGGGTAAGCGACGACGGCTGGATTGAATGGTGGTCCGATGCAACAACGGTTTATCTGCCGAAAGACTGTGCTTCGTTTTTCCGGGATAACCAAATCAATAAGTCAATCGTCAGTTTTGACTTTAGCGAGTTTGATGTAGCCCGAGTAGAGCATATGGAGTATATGTTCCTCGGACAGACGAAACTTACAAAAGTAACGATAGGTTCTAATTTCTATGCCAATTCGCTGGAGAATACACAGAGTATGTTTGATGCCTGCTCAAAACTTGCTACGGTTGATATGCAAAACTTCAACGCAGGTGAAGGCACCCTTAAAAACGTATCCTATATGTTCAAAAAGTGTTCGTCACTTACCAAAGCAGATTTCGGCCCGGGATTTGAGACAAGAAATGTTGAAAAATTTGAGCATATGTTTGACATGGATAATATACCCAATACGGCAATGACCACGCTTAATGTCAGCAATTTCCGTACAAATAATGCTCAGAGTTTGGAAAGGATATTCTATAATTGCGCCGGTGTTTCATCGCTGAATTGTTCCCTTTGGAATTTGGAAAAATGTACAAGTTTATATTCGTCCTTCCAAGGAATGAGTAATCTTAAAACGCTTTCAATCGGCACCGATTGGAATCTCCAGGCGTGTACAACGATGCAGTCTGCTTTTGAAGGCTGCGCAAACCTTTCCGGTCAGGATTTTGGAAACTTACAGACCTCGAATCAATTGACGAACCTTTGGGCAACATTCAGTGGATGCAAAGCACTTACCCGTATCAATCTTTCCGGTGTGAAAGCAGAAAATGTTGTTGTTATGGATCGTACATTCTATAACTGTAGCAATGTCGAAAGTATCAATCTTACAGGTGAAGGATGGAATACCACCAACCTGAGATACATGACAGAAACTTTCAAAAATTGCACCGGTCTGACTTCGCTTGATATATCAAACTGGGATTTGAGAAATGTTGAAATAATGGATCACACCTTTGCGGATTGCAGTGCGATGAGAGGGCTGTATCTTCCTTCCGGAGAAAAATGCCATCTGAATTCCTGCAAAACGCTTTTGTATGCTTTTGAAAAATGCAGATCTTTACAGGGACAGACTTTCAGGGACTTGAAGGTTAGTGAGAATCTTGGACAAAGTTTCACCTATGGTTACTATAAGAAAAATACTGTTGCAGACGGATCATTGGAAGGCGTTTTCAACGAGTGCAACTCCCTGACCAATTTGGAAATTGCAGATTGGAATGTTGTAAATGTTAAGAACATGAATAAGAGTTTCAATAAATGTTCTGCTTTAACCTGGTTGGATATAAATGCCTGGAAAACGCAAAACGTAACCGTAATGAGCAATACATTCAGCGGTTGCACTTCGTTGGATGCATTGAATTTAAAGAATTGGAATCTGAACAATGTTACCACGATGTCCGAGATGTTTAAGGGGGATAGCAGCCTTCTGTACATTCGTATGGGAGAAGGCTGGAACCTTCTGAAATGCGAGAATATGAAGTCTACATTTGAAGGTTGCAGCAAACTTACCCAGAACTTCAGAGAGATACAAACCACGAACAATCTGACCAACATTTCGTACACATTCAAAGGAATGAGCAGCGTAGTTAATCTGGATTTGAGAGGGTTTAATACACAGGGTGTAACAAGCGAGTGTAAGGAAACATTTGTAAATTGCAGTAAATTGCATAAGATTAATGCAACAGCCGCCTTTACAATTCCCAAAGAGTACCATAGCACCAATATGTTTGCCCGATGCAATGCCCTTGTCGGCGGAAACGGAACGGCCTATGATACCAATTCCAATAATAAGGATAGCGCTCAGTTTGCCTGGCTTGATGGCGAAGATCGCTCTGACCTGGATGATAACAGGGGCTATTTCTCAGCCCGTACGGAAGCGTTTATGAAGCAAACTGCCAAGGAATGGCTCAAAGCCAATAAACTTAATTATAACGCCAATACGATAAACAGTTTTATGCATGCCGATAATGTAACCGAGGCGGAAGTAACGGCAAAGTCGGGCGTGCAGGACTTGAAAGATACCGGCACGGACGTTCCGATCTATTTCTGGAAAGAGAGTACGACTAACAACAGGCATGATATCAGATGGTGGTCCCCGGCGGACGTGGTATATATTCATCCGGATAGCGCTTGGATGTTCTATGGCTACGAGAATGCAACGACAATTGATTTGACGGGTCTGGATTTCTCGAGAATGAAGAATTTCTCGGAGTTCTTTTATAATGATAAAAACTTGACCAGCCTGAATTTGGGCGAGTTTTCTACCACGAGAGCAACGAACATGTACGCGATGTTCAGAGAATGTCAGGAACTTACAGAAGTGAATATAAAAGGCTGGGATACCTCAAGTGTCACGGATATGAGAAGTATGTTCTATAACTGCAATAAATTGACAGAGATAGATATGACCGGACTTGATACCTCCAAGATTACCAGCACGGACCATATGTTCTTTAACTGTCAGAGCGCAACGAAGATTTTGACTTCCCGTTGGGATACATCTAATGTGACAGACATGAGTTATATGTTTGACAGATGCATTAAATTGGCAGAAGTCGATGTTACAAGTTTCGATACAAGTAAAGTAACTACGATGGAATACATGTTTTCAAATTCCATGTCACCCAAACCCTTCGATAATAAAGTGGAGAACAAAGCACTTCTAACACTGGATTTGAGCTCGTTTTCAACCGAGAGCCTTACAAATATCAAAAACATGTTTACACGTCAAAGGGCGTTGACAACGGTTTATGTTAACCCAACCGAGTGGGCCAAAGATTTCCCGATGGGCGACAAAGATCATGAGGGTCCGGGTTGGACAACTTTCAAAGGCTGTAATGCGATTGAAGGAAAACCGAACGGTACGAAAATTCCTAAAGGCCAATATGATAATAATGTTACTGCAACCAGCGGTGAATTTGCAAGGGTGGATGAACCGGAAGGTGTTGATTTGGACGGTAACGAAATAGCCGGTGAAAATGGTTACTTTACCGATATCGCTTTAAAACCTACGGAATAGTTTAGGAGAAATAAATGAGAAAACGCAATCTTTCTCAACTGAATACAAATAAAGGCTTCACATTAGTGGAGCTGATTGTGGTGCTCGTTCTGTTTGTAATACTGCTTGCAATCAGCATTGCGGGTCTTCTTACATGGCAGGACTGGAGCCGTTTTAAGAAAGAAAATACGGCTGCAGAGACCATCTTCTATGCTGCGCAGAATCAATTGTCAGAGTTATCCGCAACCGGTGTTTACAAAGAAAAAGTAGTAAAAATCCTTGAAGGAAAAGGTAATCTTTTACTTGATAAACCGGAAGACACCAAGGAATACTTTAGCGGCGACAGAATCAGATATGGTTCGGGAAACAGCGATTATTACAAATGGCAGCCGACGGATACCCAGGGCGGAACCGCCATCTGGGCAAATACACCGCAAGAAGCAAAGACGGATCAGGAGAGACAAAAATATCAGGGAAGAATTTACTACCTTCGCGCCAATGCCAACGACTACAACAGATATATTAACGGAGAAGATTTTGGTACAGATCCTAACGGAACCAAGTTACTCTTTGATCTGATCACGCCGTATATCTCCGATAAATCTGTATTAAACGGATCCATTAACCTCGAGTTTTCTCCGGAAGCGAAGCAGGTATTTTCCGTTTGCTACAGTGACCGGACCGACAGCCTGACATATGATGAAGTAGAACATTCCAAGACAGAGACTTCCGTACTGGATCGTTCCGAGGGAACAAGACAGGCGGCTTTGCTTGGTTATTTTGCGGCAGACAGTCTTTCCATTCCGTTGGAAGGAAAGAGCATTGTCGTTCAGGATACAATTACATTGGTGAATGCAGAAACCCTGCATCTTATCATCAATGAAGATGAGCTTGATGTAAACAGAGAGTACAAAGTCGAGCTGTATAAAACAGCAGGTAAAAGTATTGATACCTCGGATGAAGCAAGGCTTATGTCTTTCAAATTCCGGTTGGACAATACTTCCATGTATAACAACAGTTGGGCAGAGGCAGCAGCAAACCCGACAGAAGTGGAAGCGACTTTTTCAAAGGGAACATATGAAAATGATTCCAAGAAGCTTCGTATTCCGATTATGGTAAGGGATAATCAAAGCAAAAAGCAAATTGTACTGATTCTGGATGCGGCAGACGTGCAGGCGCAGTCTTATCTTTATGCCGATGGCCAGGACGCACCTTATGAGAGCTTTTTAAATACCTATAGTTTCTATCGCTACGGTTTCAATATGAAAGAAATTACCAGGGTGGGCTGCGTGGTTTCGACGGAAGATAATCCTTCCGGTGCATCATCCAATACGGAATGTCCGACTTTTGGGGAGATTAAAGACAGTACGAACGGAAAGACCTATGCCATCCGGAACGGACGTCATCTTTATAATGTTCGCTTTGAAACGGATTATAAAGATGACGATGCAAATCGCACTTTCCTTTTGAAGGATGATATTGACTGGGGCAAGTTCACCGGTGCCAAAGGCGGAATCGATTACTATTTGGATTCCTATAAGACGGGTGGCCTGGCAATCAATGGCGGAAAAGCAGGTATTGATTACGATGGCAACGATCATACAATCAATCAAAGCGAGAGCTTAAGTAAGCTTACTTCAAACTATGCTTTCCCCGGATTCCGCTCATTAGGCGTAAATGACATCTTTACCGGTCTTGCGGAAGATGCAGCCGATGATGAAACACCGTATACGATCAGCAATCTTACCATTACTTTTGCCGGAAATATGACCTATGGCGTATATGGTAAGGCAAGCAGAGACGAATGGGTTCAGAGCCTGAGTAACGGAAATATTACCCCAAATATTACCCAATTTGGTCAGTATAATAACGGAGTGGGAAAACATCCGACTCAGGTTAAGGCAATGAAGGGTGAACTTCCGCTGGGACTTTTTGCGGAAAACTCCGGAACGATTACGAATCTTACATTGAATGCGCATAAAGTAATCGGTATGGAAGAAATGACCTTAAACGGAAACAATTCCGTTTTGATTTATACCAATATGGTCGGCGGATTTACGGGAGATAACCTCGGTGTACTTTCCAATCTGACGCTTCGTGATGTTTCGGATCTTGGAGATGAGGATACCAGAGAAAACGAGGCCGGAGTTACTTTTATTAACGGCAAAACGGATATCGGCGGAATTTTGGGACGCCAGTCCTGGTCTTTGGTGGATACGTATGTAGTGCTTAAGAATCTGAAAAACTACGGTAAAGTAACCGGTATGGAAAATATCGGTGGAATCGTCGGAAGAGCTTACGTTATTCGAGAGTTTGACACACAGGGTGACGATACTGCATTTAATAACAGAAAAGCGTATTATGAGGACGGTTATTCCATTTACGGTCAGTATGTACTAAGCGACGACCATAAAGCCACAATCGATACGGGCAATTCAATTACCGGCAAAAAGGTATTCTTGGCTGAAGAGATTAAAATTGAAGATTGCAGTAACAGGGGCAGAGTGGCAGGCGATGAACTGGTTGCTACTTCAGATAAGGATTTCACCTTCTTTGAAGCAAATAAATCCAATGTTTCCAATACATACAGAAGATGTTCTAACATCGGTGGAATTGCCGGTATTACCATGGACGGTTACTTCATTGAAAATACGGCGACTCTAAACGGAAAGACCTGGTATGGGCACCATACGGGTAGTTTGAAAGTTCAACTTAAAAACTGTGATTCGTATCGCTTATATACGGAAACGGAGTTTGACAGTATTGTATCGAAAACAGGCGGAAATATCGGTGTTTCCGGCCAGAACCGGGATATTCGAAACAGCATTGAACATGACTTCTACGTGGGAGGTCTGGTAGGATATGCCCGAATGACATATTTTGAAAACTGCAGCAATGAGCCAAAGGATGCAAATGGAGATCTCGATCAGGATCAGCAACTTCGCAGTTTTGTTTTCGGAAGAAACTATGTTGGTGGTCTTTTCGGTTGCTTTGACGGAAGCGATATTCCGGCCACGGTCGGAAGCAGATACCAGATAGAGAACTACACCAATGCGATTGGAATTATGTTCGTAGGCGGTTTTGCGGGAAGTTCCGGTATCGGAGATGGTGATATTAAATCTCTCAACTTTAAACGTCCTTCCACCAATGAAGGATCACAGTCGACCATGATTCCCGGTGATATAAAGGAGCTTTCCGGAATTTGCAATCACGGTGCAGTGCTTGCAGTCAGAAGAGATATACTTGATTACAGTACAAACAGTATTGTATATAAACAGGACAGTATAGCTAATTTAAGCGGTGTAACCCTGAAAGGATCCAGAGCTATTACGGGTGCGCCGGATGCATCCGTAGGCGGTGTAATCGGAATTGCGGCAAGTGATTTCAATAACTTAGACAGTGACCAGTCGGTTGCAACTAAGAATTTGGTGCTTCAATTGGTTGGATTTAATAATTACAGCGACGGAGAATTTGTGGCATCGGAGGGATTAACCAATGCACAGACATTGGTTAATACACAGGAATATTCGTTCTATGGAGGAAATGCCGTCGGCGGTATTGTAGGAAAGGTTCGAAACGGAGTCGTCATCAATAGCAATAAGAGAAGTTATTGCAGGATGAATTCGGTCGTTTGGGGCTTTGATGGTACCGGAGGAATTTTCGGAACGGCAGGAACCGACCTTGTGGGTGAAAAAGATAAAGACATTAGTGTGTATAATACATATGTTGACGGCGGACTGGTCCTTGGTCGAGATACAGTTGGTGGTATTGCCGGAAGAGGAACCAGCAATTATAACAATGATGAGAACATCGTAAATCCTGAATACTCACAGAACCGCAATCTCCATGTAGTTGGCCGATATGGGGCCGGCGGTGCATTTGGTTTTACCGGAGTTAATGCAGTCGCGAACCGGACTATTGTTGCAAATCTGGATGGAACCCGAGTAAATATAAGGGTTGAAGCTCTTGCCGTGGCAGGAGGATATGCCGGTATTATCAATACGAAATCCACCCTGTCAGGTAATGTGAAAGCAGTTACCGTAAATGCAGATTATTATGCCGGTGGAGCGTTTGGTGCAGTATATACATTACAAGACAGAGCAGGCCTGAACCGAAACGTTTCGGTGGAAAATGTTGCCGTAGAAGCAAATGTGGCTTTTGCGGGCGGATATGCCGGTCTCTACGGATCGAATAGTAAATTGAGTAACAATAGAAATGACTTTTGTTTAATTTATCAGCCGTATTACACTTTAACCGGTTATGGTAAAAACGATGGTAATCCTTTAATCATGTATTTCGAGGAAACTCTTAAGTCTGATTCTAATCGGACAGATCTGTACACCTTAATGAATACCATAGAAGCGGCTGAAGCCGATTCCGGTATTTTTAATGCGGGCTATACCGGTAATACCGGACAGAGCTTTAGCAATAATGTGGATCCTGTTAATTCGGGTACTAAGGTGGAAGCTAAGATATTTGCAGGTGGATTATTTGGTTACATTCCTCGGAATATGTATGTGACACTTACCTGTCCTGCAGCTGTCGTTACAGATCAGGTGGTAACAACGAGTGCGCTGCAGACAAAGACATTTTTTGAAAATAATCAGTATAGTAAAAATATTCCGGAAGAATGCAAAGTTACGAATGACGGTATTGCCGAAAGGCTTATATCCTATGCGGGTGGTATTGTGGGTAAAATCCCTTCGAACTTTACCATCACAAACGCAGGTTACCAGGGCAAACTTGTTCCAGCGGGAAGTTACATCGGACAGATTGCCGAAGTAAACTGTGGAAAAGTTGAGAATTCCAAAATATATACATATGTGGATGGCTGCAGTAAGCCGGCATTCACAGGCGGATTGGTCGGATTAAATAGCTCAAGCGGATCCTTTGGAGCAAATAATAAATTAGTCGATAACAACACCCTGGGTGGCGACGGCTATACGGTAGTGGGCGGACTCTGCGGTGAGAATATCGGAACCATCAGTGCAGATTCAATCGGTGCATTCTCGAATCCGTTACAAATGAAAGCCACAACGGCGGCAGGCTTGTTAGTGGGATATAACGGCAAGAGAAACGGTGGAGTCGGACTGATTAATACTCTGTCCACTGCATCTAATAAGGTTCTTTCGGCCAATGAGTTATCAGCCAGATATGTAGGCGTTTATGCCGGAATCAATGCCGGTACGATATACAATTCAAATGTACAGGACTACTGCAAAAACGGTACATTGGAAGCGATAAATAGTTTAGCAGACAATGCAGGTTACTCTGTGAATGCTAATCTGCTTGGCAAAGAGAGTACCTATGCAGGTCTTATCGCAGGTAAGAATATAGGTACCATCAGCTATATCTTTGTCAAATCCAATGGAAACAAAAAGGGCGAGATCAAAACGACTAATGCCTATACTGCCTATACGTATCTTGGCGGCCTGGTTGGTCAGAACGGCGATGGATCATATATCGGTACTATTGAAAACTGTATCAATACCATGGCAGTAGGAAATGCAACCAATACGGCTACGGCAGCAGGTATAGCCGGAACGGTTAACGGCAAATCGTCTATTAGCAAATGTATTCAATACGGCGCGGTAAATGCCACGACCAATGCCGGCGGTATAGCAGGTATTGCTGAGCCGGCTGACAAGGCTGACATGATTCAGTTTAATGATTGCGTTAATTTAGGCACACTTTCCGGAGATTCCGCAAGTCGCGCAGGTATTGCTGTTAAGACCGGAGGAAAGGGAGTGTTTACACTCTGCCGTAACTACGGTTCCGGTGCACAGTTCGGAATCAGTGCAGAAAATGTACTCAGCATGGAGAAGTGTCTGGAAAGCAGCGGATTAAACGAAGGCACTGAGACGGAACCTGCACGCCCGCTTGCACCGAATGACAATGACGCCAATTTTGCCCGCAACTTCTATGTTTGGGGCACGACTGCTGATGTAACTGTTCCGGAAGGTGGAGGAGAGGAAATTCCGAAAATTGTATTACCGATTAATGTCAACGCTTTTAATGAGGTAAATTCAATCGACGACAATTCCGAGATTTGGACATATACGAATTCGGCTTGGGATCCAAAGAACTTTGCTGATATTTATCTTGCAGGTAATTCCGAGTTGTCAAACATAAAGAATATACTCTTGTACGGTAATAACTATACTTGGATATACATCAGAAACAATTATTATAATGCGTCTAATGATGAAATGAACAGGCAATTCTTCTTAAAGTTAGTGGCTTATTATAAGTGGTACAAGAAAAAAGGATTTTACGAAGTGACATATGATGAGTTTTATAGTTATGTCAATGATGTTATTTCGAAAGGCGTTTTGGAACCTACGGATACTGATCCGACCGATACGTTAGAAACCGAATTGATAAATAAGAAATTGAATGCTGATGTAGATCATCTTATTAGTGACGAGGCGCTAAATTACAAAGTACCGGGAGATAATTATGCATCTTGGCAGAAATACAGAGATACGAGTCAGGATATTAATCTTATGATTACAACGGATAAGGATATTATGTTGTATTATATGTATCATTTTGGAAGCGAAGACGATCAAGAAAAACGAGAGAGAATGGAAGAATTCAGAGAGCTTGTTGGAAAGATATATGGCGAATACATGTATACTAACAAGGACAAGGATGGTTTTGCATACGATTATACGACCTTTGTAAATCATGTAAAAACAATTTTTAAAGGTGGAAACTCAGATGGTGACACTACACCGGACAACAGCCACTGGCCGGTACAGCTCTACTACTACGGTGGAGATGGAACGAAGGGCCTTTACTTCAAGAGAAAGTATTATCATTTTGCAGGCATTACATTGGATATTGATCCCATGTATAGTACTGAAGCAATCGGCCGTTTTGAAGCGATCGATGCGCAGTTTAAGACAATGGCAAATGATACAGATAATTATCCGAACAGTTCGGCAGATGAGTCTACAGCGCCGATCGGATTCGTGAAACAGTAAGGGAAGTGCAATGAGTTGTAACAGAAAGTGCAAACTGAACAACAGGGGTGCTGCCATGGTGCTGACGATTGTCCTCATCCTGGTTGTGTTAATCTTTGCTTTTTCCCTGATTCTGGTTTCTTACAGCCTGTATTCCTCGCAGACGAAGAATCTTTCCTCTGCCAGAAACTCCGAAGCGGTGAACACGTTCAGCGCGGCACTTTCTTCGGAACTGACGGACTCCAATGCATATAATAAGAGCAATTTGTGGAAGTACTTACGCTGCAATATTGCAAATGTGGATTCAAACGGAGACTTTCCGGACTGGCCATACTATGCAGAGGATGAGGATGGGTACGAAATACCCACACATTCCAAAGAGTATGCTGTCAGATATTTTACAGTGAATCAAAATGAATCCATCGAAGGTCTCCCTGCTGTTATGAGAGTCGGGATCTACTGGATGCTTCCTGAAGATATCGATGAGGTTGATTTCTTAAACGATATTGCCAGTGATGATCTGGATACCAGACTTGGTGCACTAAACGGAATCCGTATCGTTATTGAGACAACGGCGGAGACCGGAAGTCAGGTTTACAGAGTCGAGGATACATATCGACTGAGTGTAGCTGAAGCGGCAGAGACGGAGTACGTCAGAGAAGTGGAACTGCTTGCCGGAAACAGCGTTAACAATCCGGCTAACCACAGTATCGATGCTCGGGAGAAGTGGATTTTAAGCCTTGTGGAGAGAAGATAAATGATGTTTTTCAAAGCCTGGGACAAACAGAAGAAAAATTCCGGATCGACCATGATTGAAACGCTGGTTTCATTTACGGTTCTGTTTGTTGTGCTTGCGGGACTTTACGGTATCGTTGCATTTTCATCGGAACTTTACATGCGAAGTGTTGATATTTCCAGATTACAGCAGCGTTTTTATCGCGAGATATATAAGACTCCGGCAGCAATTTCTTCCGGTTCGCTGGTTACGGTGACGGAGCATAAGGCAGGTTATCGTCCCGCAGGATCGGATCCTACGTCTAAGTATGCGGGAATCAACCTGACTCTGGATACGGAGAAGACGAACGAGAACAATTATTCCACTTCAACTTTGGGACAGTCTTCCATTTCGATGAGTAAGATGGGGCTTACCTCTTTTGTAAGCAACACATCCGCAGGAACGGGTGAAACAACAAGCATAACTCCGAAGGCGGTTATGTTTACATACAATGGAAACTAGGGATTCTTATGAAAAGTGCTGATTACGGACAAATGAATAAGAATGCGGCAAAGGGTATGACGCTGGTCGAGATGGTTGTCAGTTTTGCCCTTTTAAGCCTTTTTGTTTCCGCGGCGGCGGTGGTGATCTTCAATGTGACGAATCTGTACTACCATGTCCGCGGTGAGAATTATGCCCGCCAGGTTGCTGATGTTGTGGTGGAAAAAGTGATTTCGGAAATCTCCGGTGCCAAATACAATAAGAACTTTACGACAGCCAACCCGAAAATCTACACTTCGTCGAGCGCGGTAGAACAGATTACGGGAGAGGGCTGTGTAAACAGTGCGATTGAACTGTATAATCGTACGGATACGAAAGTGTTGATTTATGCCAACAGCGGAATCCTTCGGATCTATTACTATGAGATTACCGATACGAGACCCGGATACGAAGACAATAACCGGAAGGCAACATTCTGGAATTACGACAGGAATGTCTATAATAATTTCACAATCGAAAAGATGGACTTCGCGCAGGCATGCGATTCAAGAAATGCAGAACTTGCAGGCGAATATGAAATCGGCGAAGTTCCCGATACGAGTGCTTACGATCAGAATGTGGTTGCAGTGTACATGCGAATGAATAGCCCGAAATACGGAAGTTTCACCGTTTGCCGCTATGTCAGACTCTACAATGCACCTGCAGATGCTTGTACGATTGCGCTTACCGACAGAGTTCCGTCGTGAAAGAGATTTATAGTGTAAAAAGTGCTTTTTCTGTGTTAAAATAATGTGGGGAGTTTGTTTTAAGACTAGAAAATGGCTCGTAATAAAGAGGTAGATAAAATTGATATCGGATGGATACTTCGTGCGGTCCTTATCATCCTGGGCGTGCTAATTATTTGCGCGGCTGTTTTCTTTGTGTTTGCAACACAGGTTCGCGGAAGACAGGTGCTCAGAGATGCCAAGAACGTCTACATTGCTCTATCCGCGACGGAGATAGAATATTACGCAAAGGGCGATACGATTTATGATCCGTCCATGCCGAGCGGATTAAAGTCCGGTGTAAAGTCCAGTGTTAAGGCGCTATGTGATAACGAAGGCGATTACGAGGTGATCTCTTTCGACAGAACAAGGCACCGCGTACGTTATATGCTGTATACGAACGGAAGGTACCGTGTAACCTACTACGGAAACGGCGATCACAACACCTGGGAAGTAACTTACGGACTTACACTTTTTAGATTCTTTGACGAATAGAAACATTGAAATAAAAGGGGATAATCAATG